>Ga0187850_10001645_pt1 | contig 23116 bp, 29 predicted proteins | sample June2016WEW_4_15_FD_132436 | JGI IMG/M metagenome (GOLD analysis project Ga0187850, IMG submission 132436) | Peatland microbial communities from SPRUCE experiment site at the Marcell Experimental Forest, Minnesota, USA - June2016WEW_4_150 | ecosystem: Environmental > Terrestrial > Soil >...
AAAGTGCTCGCAACGGCACTGCGGTTTGCCTGAATTGCTTGCACCATCGCCGTCTAGGGTTTGGATCAATCGATGAACACAATCTCAAAGCCACTTTCAATCTTCTATTTTCTTTCAGGTCTCCTAGTCGGACTTCTCATCGGAGTCTCTCTTGATAAGCAATGGTCCTACCTCGTCTCAAGGTTTATCTCCTCAGGAGCCATCATCCTTCTGGCTCTCTTCTGGCAACGAATCGAGTCTTTTGCTCATGACCATTACTTGGAGACTTGGCAAGCTCATAGAGCTCGCGGAAAGTGGCGTTTCATCTTCACCCATTACGTTTTCGTTCGTGGAATCATTCTTCTCGTAGTCACTGCAGGGCCAATGCTACCTTCATTGACACTGACAACGAACACTGCAGCCATCATTCTTGCATCCATCGTTGCTCTCGTGCTCCTCCTGGTCTATTTGGGTCACGAGGCTTGGGTAAGGTGTGAGCAAGACTACGAGATTCTTCAGTTGCGTCAGGCTGCACAGCAGTCCCGTATTGCTTCCAATTGACGGCCGGTGCACAGCCAATGGCAAACCACGACGCTCGCGGGCTCAGGAGGGTAGGACAGAAGGCGTTCGCAACGGCCTCGACAGAAAACGTCCGGGTAAACGGTTTGCCCAATCGTTAGACGCCATGTGCCGGAGACTTGGACTCCAAAGGAGATCAGCATGAAAATAGACACCGACAAAATTGACGACGCTGTCCTTGCCTTGCTCTATCTGACGACGTTCGAAGACCGCGGTGCGTTCGGAGCCTGGAAAGGCCATGACTGGGATGCACTCAATCGACTGCACGAAAAAGGCATGATCAGCGATCCCAAGACGAAAGCCAAGTCGGTTGCTCTTTCGGAAACAGGTGCGAAGCGGTCGAAGGAGCTGTTTGAGAAGTTCTTCACCAAAAAAGGTTAGGCGGCTCGCAACGGCGGTTTGCCTAAACGTTAGCTGCAACCGCCGACAATGTTGGTTAACCAGAGGATCTCAAATGACCAAGCGACAGCTTCAACCCGCACCGCTAGTTGCTCCTCAGCAATCAACGTGCCGACATTGTCGCGAGCCCATCAACCTCAATGCACGTATCTGCTACCATTGTGGCCAGCATCAAAGTCTATGGTTCAACGCATTTCGGTTCGCCAATACCATCTCGGTGTTATTGCTGATTGTGTCGATATTCCAACTGATTCTGGCTTCGTCTGAAAGAGCTGATGCCACTGATGCTCTCAAGAAAGCTCAACTGGCACTTGACAAGGTAACCCTTGCGGAGGGACGTGCGCTAGCAGCTCAAAAAGATGTTGTCGATGTCGCAGAAGCTGTGATTCAGATTGCGGGAATTCTTCCACACGCAACTGGGTACGGTGCGGGTTTGACTGATTCGACAAGAGCCATACTCAAATCTCAGTCGTCGTTTCTCAATAAGAAGTTAATTGAGTTCAAAAAGGCTTCCGGCAAATGACGGCGGCTGCAGCTAACAAACGCCAAACCGGCGCTCGCACGCTGGAAAGGCTAGGGAAGCTCGTAACGGCACTGCGGTTTGCGGCGGATGTTATACGGCAACGCGATCTTGTATTGTGATTGCTCACCGCCAACATACATTGACTATATTTGAGGAACAGCTATGAGTACATTCAATATTTACAAGAGTCATTCCGGTGCCATTGAAGCAGTCAAAAAGGGGTGGAGTTGGCCTGGGTTCTTCTTCGGTTTCATCTGGGCATTTGCCAAAGGACTTAACGGTATTGGGGCTGCGATCCTCATAGGCGCTTTTGTGCTTGGGATTATGAGAACTGAAAGCCAAACGGCAGATACACTTTTAAAGCTTGGTGGCATCGTTACGTGGATTTGGCTAGGTGCGCAAGGGAATGAACTCAGAGAAAACAACCTCAAGAAGAAAGGATATGCGGTTATCAGCACTGTAACTGCAGATACACCAGAAGGTGCGATCGCATCAATGTCTAAAGATCCAGAATCTGTTAATGGAGATAATGAATTCATTTGCGACCAATGTGGCGCACCAGCCCCGCCTGATGCCAAGTTTTGCAGCAAGTGTGGAGTAAAATTGGATTAACACATCAAACTCACAATGGTCACGATAGATCACATAGAACACACAAGCCAAAACTAAGTTTGTCTAAACGTGAAGGGATCGCTCCATCGCGTCCCGCCAGAGCAATCGACGATCAGTTTCATGCTGGCGGCTCGCAACGGCGTTTTGCCTAAATCGTTAGGCGCAAGCAAAGATTCGTTTGATATGGCGTTTTGCGGCACCACTGATCAAATAAAACCGGCGAGTGGTGTTGTCTGGAAATCACATGAACAATAGCTACGCGGTTGAAAACACATTCGATTCCACCACACAAAGGAGGGGGGCTATGACCGACCTTATAGACAGTCTCGCCAGAACCGTCCGGCACTACCGAGTACTTGCGGTTCTGAACTATGTTGCGACCTCATGCCTTTTTCTTATCGCTGTGCTCTCAAGCGGAATCGCCACCTTGCTCGCCGCCACCAAGACTGAAGCGGCCACCCTGGTAGCGACACTAGCAGGCATGCCTGCAATCGTTATCCTCGTGAACAACACATTCAGATTCGAGCCAAAGTCGCTCTGGCACTTTCAAAAGCGTCGCCGACTCGAAGCACTATTGCGTACACTCAAGGTAGGAACCTGCCCGCCGCAAGAGGCTGTCGCAACGTGGAACCTGATTGACGACGACATGGACAAGCAGTGGCCCGGCTTTGGCCAGATACCGGCGAAACCCCAGAGTCCTTCTACCAGAGGGTGAGACGGCGCAATCCGCCCTGTACCGTCGGTGGCCAGCCGCCTAACACGACGCTGCAGACCGTCGAGCGGCGCGCTACGGTGGTAGCTCGGCAGGTGAATCTCGCGCCGCTCGCGGCTGAGCGCCAGAGTCGTTAAGCAACAGACATGAGCGGACCACGATCCACCTTGCAGGCTTTTGCTTTTTGCCGCAAAACGCGATCGATGTAGAACTTAGCCTGCGCCTAACAAACGCCAAACCGACGCTCGCACGCTGGAGAGGCAAGGGAAGGTCATGTTTGGCTAGATGATAAGAGTTCGCTCCATTGCTCGCCGACACAAAATGAAATCAGTTCTAGTGGCGGCTCGCAACGGTGTTTTGCCTAAGTGTCAGGCGCCATGCCTCCACAAGTGTATGCCTAAGCTGCAAACATATCGAACCGGATTCTGGGTTCACGCCGATACCCATTCCCCTCGCAGTCAAATTCGAGGCAAGGGTTGGCATCTTCGCCTAGTGAAGGATCGGAGTTCACCTCCGAAGGTCTATGATGGGCGCGAGGTCATCGTCTGTGCCGCGAGCTGGAAAACGGCTCAACAGGCTGTCTTTCTTATTTACGACGCTCTCGTACTCATCAACGGAGAGCCTCTGACGATGTTTTCCAGGAGACGGCCTATTGCCTACTCTGAAACCATTCGACCTTCTGACGGAATGTCCAAAGAGCTCGTAGAGTTTGCCCGAGGCTTCACTTTGATCACCCCAGATGTCGCTGACGCGTGCCAACTCGCCGCGAAGGCGTCGTTTAATCGCCATTGGTGCTACGCTCTTACAAAGTACTATCTCAGCTGCGACAATTATTCAACGCCGATCGTCGATCTCGACCCAGAGAATGCACGGAATCTCCGACTCTCGCCATTTTTCGACGACCATGTTTGTTTTGCGGTCAGCATTATGTTGGCCTATTCCGCCATAGAAGAACTAGGTCTGCATATCAAGGCCAGCGAAGCGAAGCCAAGCCGTCTTCCGAGCGGACAGTGGAATCCCGAGGTCAAGCAGGACCTCGAGGACAGGCTACACAAGGCAGGTGTCGATCTCACAGAAAGCTTCCTTTGGAGCGTCCGGGGACCATCAAGGCGAATCGACAAGCGACGTCCCCCGAGATTCGAGAAATTGGCGTCATGGTCACGTGGGCAAGTAAGGGACTCCTATATTGGAATACCCGATGCCATTGCCGGTGCAAGTTGGCTTAGAAGCAAAGTTGCCACACATGGTTTCAATCAACTTGCATCTTCACTTTCTCCTTACGATGTCGCGAATGTCCAACATTTAGCTCGCCGACTTATCTTGGAATGTGTCGGGTTTTGGAGGTTCGAGGCGCGCAAGAGGCGAAGGAGGAGGCACGCTGGATAGGCAGGTGAGAAGGCTACAGATTACACAGCTGTAGCGCGACGTGAAATTCCCGAGGGAAGATGCCCTTTCAGCGCTAGGTCTTAGTATGTTGCTGTATGAAAGATTTTCTGGATCTCGACCGAGATGTGCGTTCTAGGTGTACGAGATCCAGCCATTGCTTTGGTGCATACTGGAGGTCAAAATGAAATTCCCGTCTCGGCTACTTACCTTGTTACTGTTTCTCGGATCTTCGTCTCCACTGTTTGCGCAGAGCGTTCAACTCAAGGTGTCGGTTGGAAGTTATTCACCTACCTCAATCACACACGGGCAATGGCTCACAATCAATGCCACGGTTACCAACACCGGCACCGCCGCTGCAGGTTTCAGCCATCTCGCATTTTATCTTGCCACTGATCCGAGCCAGATTACGCAAGGCTATCTGCTTGGAGAGACCATCGTCGAGCCCTTGGTCCCTGGCGCGTCAAGTGCAAATAAACAGCTCATCATGCCGTTACGATCGGATATCACCGCGGGTCAGTATTATATCGGCTGGAATACCGATGACTATTCTGAAGTTGGAGGAGGAAGTACTTGGTATTTGTCGAGTTCAAAGCTCGTTGTGACTGCGGGATCACAGGCAGGGCTCCACCTGCCATATCCTATGATTCTCATTCACGGGCTCATTAGCAACGACTTGACGTGGGACAACTATGAGGTCCTATTTGCAAAGCTTGGAATGAGTTTCGGCGGCCGATTTGATTTCTGCTTAAATGCTGACGGAAGCGCGACATCGGCTTTGGCCTCATTGGACATCAAAGACTTCACCAATACTGCGAGCGTCAATGTCGGCGACTACTACCTTGTCAATTTTGATGTGGACCGCAATGGAACCCTCTACAACAATGCGACGAGTCTTCAGCAGAGCAATGCCTCAGCCGCCGTCAAGCAGGGGATTGCTTTGAAATCTGTGATACGAACCGTTCTTTCTGTCACGAAGCGTGAAAAGGTCATATTGGTCGGTCATAGCATGGGTGGATTAGCCGCTAGAGAGTACTTGCAGAATCCTGTTAATTGGGTTGACGCGCAACATCATATCGCGAAACTACTTACACTTGGAACTCCTCACGGAGGAAGTGATGCATGGACGTTCGGAGTTGTCGATGGCTATACAGAAGCAGTCCGCGATCTGCGCACCTCATACTCAAACGGTGCGAACGGTGTTTATCTCTTTGGAGGTAATGAGAGAGTGCTTGCTGGTTTGGGTTTCTACAATATGGACGTTAACTGCAATGGGATAGTTGGAGACAGCATAATTGGGTTGAACCAGAAGCCGATGTACATAAACCTAGCTCTTGCAAACATCATCGGGACTGCCGGGTTCACCGGAGACGGAGTCGTTGCTGCAGACAAAGCCAACTTGAACAATTACTATAAGTTTACGACCCCCGCTGATACCTTCATGGTGGTCGCGCGTCATTCACCATCGTCTCCTCCTTTTTTCGGTCAGTCGCTTGTCGAAGTCTCAGATGTCTTCATGAAGGGACTAGATGAACCCAGTAACCCAAGTCTGGCCTACAGGGTTAACACCGACACAACATACTTTGGATTCATAACGCCGCAGAGTGGAGGAGGAACGTTTGACAGTGATACCTATCGATTAACCGTCAGACAAGCTGGTTCTCTGACTGTAAGTATCTTAGACATTCCCATTTCGGGAATTTCTCTTCGTCTCTATGACATCAACTCTAATCCGGTTGCTAGCGCTTCAAGCAGTGGTCAAAGCCAGATTGCCGCGACAACTCAGGTGACACCTGGCGATTATTATATCGGTGTCTCCGGCTATGCTGATGCATGGAGTTGGAGATTTCCTTATGGACTTTTGGCTCGGATAACACCTGCTTCCGATGTCAATGAAACTCGATCCGTGCCTTTGGCCTTCAAGCTTGAACAAAACTATCCGAATCCGTTCAATCCAAGCACGACAATTCAATTTGAGTTGCCAGTAGGGTCATTCGTGACATTGAAAGTTTACAGCGTCCTCGGTGAAGAGGTTGCAACTCTGGTGGATGGATTCAAACCTGCGGGTGTGCACCAGGCCACATTTGACGGATCGAAGTTAGCTAGTGGAGTATATATCTATCGATTACAGACCGGACAGTACATACGATCGCAAAAGATGCTCATGCTAAAGTAGTTTGAGGTGTGGTATTGCCCTACAGCTACTCTGTCTGTAGCTGGGCACCTTTTTCCATTTGATTTCAGCGAATTCTTAGGTGCCGATTGGGTGGCAGCAAATCAGTTGCCTTGACACTCAAGGCGACCGTGGTCGATATTGTCATTGGAGGCCTTTTTCGTCGGTCGCTGTCGTCTTCGTTTGCAAAAAGCAGATGGGCACCTAAACGTGTTTCTCCCATGAGGCGCCAAGAAATATGCACTGCGCATTCGCAGTAGTTATGCGCCTTTGGTTTGCCCCCAACAGGGTCATTGAACATGAAGCAACATTTTGTTCCACAGTGTTACCTCAAAGCTTGGTGCGATCCGAACACGCCTCCACGACATGAACCATATGTCTGGAGGTTTTCTAAGGACGGTAAATTCGTGAAACGGGTAGCTCCGAAAAAGCTATTTCGAGAAACGGATATGTACACCATTTGCATGCCAACCGGACTGAAGGACTATCGCCTTGAGCGAGGACTTCATGATCTGGAAGACAATTTCGTACGAATTAGGGACACGAAATTGACCCAGGAACTGGAGGTGACGATCGAGGAACATGTTCTATTGCTCGCGTTCGTTGCGGCAATGCACAATAGAACCAAGGCGCAGCGAGATCATCAAAAGGAGCAATGGGGGCGCATTTTTGAATCAGTGGAGGAAATGAGGAAGTGGGCAGAGACAGCGACCCCTGAGCAGAAACGCAAAGCGGCAAGCTATCCTTTGTCGCCTGGGGAGAAACAGGAGTCGCTGGGATATGAAGATGTCAAGAAACTCGCTTCCGAACCAATGCAACATCTACTGTTTCAAACGATCGGTGCCGAAGTGCCATTACTCTACAAGCTCGATTGCGCAGTTTTCACTACTGATACCTCACCGGGTTTCATCACTTCGGATCGTCCCTGTGTATGGTTTGATTCCAAAGCATACTTGCGGGCGCCCTTATATCGTGCCCCGGCGCTGATGTATCCCACGATTGAAATCACGATGCCTATTTCTCCTACTCAGATGATCAACCTTAATCGAGCTGGCATCGGAGGTTATATTAAACTAGCGCCCTTGCAGGTTGAAGAATTCAATCGACGACTACGATTCTGTTGTGATGAATACTTCGTTGTAAACAAGAAGGGCATCAACCGGTTCTGGTTTGACCCTGGCATTGAACCGGAGGATTCATGGGAAAGAACGCACCCACTAAAAGGGGGCAAGCCATCGAGCGAATAACAAAACGCAATCCGACGCTCGCACCTTGGGTAGACAGTATTGATATGGACATTAGCTAGATGTAAAGAGCTCGCTCCATTGCGGCGTTTCGCCTGAACGTTATGTGCAGGCACACAAATTATTAGAGCTTTTTTTGTGGCGCGCCAGGACAACTATTGTGCGCTAATACTCTCGCCAGATTTGCCAAACAACAGATCCTCCCGCGTTCGTAGTTTCGAGGCTAGAGGTATGGATATCAATAAGGTGTTTCGAGTAATGTTCCAGACAGCGTGGGCCATCTTGTTCGTCTCGATGCACGTGCCTCTACTCTCTCAAGAATACAAGCATGGAACAGCAATCGTTATATTTCGAATGACGGATACCATTTATGCAGCCGCAGACAGCAAAGTCCAAAGCGACAATCCCCTAGTGTCCTCTACGGGTTGCAAGATCAGAACCGTTGGTGACATTGGCATTGCACTGGCAGGTCTTTATTCTGAACAGGCAAGCCGCTTTGATGTGGTCCAAATAGCAATCGAAGCTGCCCGAAGCGAAGGAACAATCTTTCAGAAGATGGAGACCCTTGAGCGGGCCATTCGACAACCATTGATTTCTGCCTGGTCGAATATCCTCAAACGCAATCCGCTTCGGATTATCAACGACTACAATTCCCAAATCGCGTTCTTTGGCTTCTATGAGGGGGTTCCATTCGTTATTCGAGATTGGTTCTATCCAGCAATGAGCTTTCTCACTGTGTCGGACATGCGGATAGAGAGGATGATCGTGCCACGTTCTTCGAGTCGAGAAACTCCTCATCTAGTGTTCCTCGCTCAATCCAAGGAAATCAATGACGCACTTGAGGCTGCTCCGTTCTCAGTGGACAACTGGACCCAGGCCCTCAACAGAATCATCCAGTTTGCAATTGACAAGAGACATGATGTTGGGCCTCCTGTTGACATTCTTCTGCTCACCAGGTCCGGCAAGAAGTGGATTCAAAAGAAAGACGAATGCCCAGAGTAGGCCGACTTATCTTTGCGCCACTTGCGCGCTTAACAATCGCAAGTTCACAGGCAATCTTTAAGACAGTATCCATTTCCGACTACATTATTCGAGGCCCGTATGGAAAGCAAGCGCATCCAGATTCTCCTCCTTGTTTTGATCGTTCTCGTCTTGGTGAACATCACTGTTTCGATTAGGCCTTTCCAGTTTTTCGAAGTGCGCAATGCCGATGCCTACACTGCCCACGCTGTCTACAGATGCAATGCCTACACCGGCAGCATCACATTCGTAACTCCGACAACCGAAATGGCCTTCCCGTCACCAAAGCAATGATGTTTTCAACACAGAGGATCTCATGGCCTGGTATAAATTGACTTTTCCTCGTTCAAGCGTTTTGGAAAACAACTTCCAACTTTTCTACAACGATTTTTTGCTCACATATGAAGCACTGCTCAAAATCCGTCCGGACCAATCGGTTGCGCTTTTTGCGCCTAAGAGCCCGTACGCTGGCATTGAGCCAACGCAGGATTCCTTCATGTTCCTCCCCACTGAATTTGAAATCTATTTCAAATTGATTCTGCAAAAGCATGGCGCGGTCACTTCCGATCCGCCCGATCCTTCAAAGGTTTCTTGTCTCTGGGGCAATTCGAATGTGCTATCTCCACCGACCGAGTGAACAGGTGTTCCATCCGATTTCATATGAATCAGTCACTCGAAAAAATGTGCGCCACAAAACGCTAAGAGTATTGGCCTGTCCCTGCGCCTAGCAAACGGCAAAACGGCGCCCGGTCTGGATTCGTCATCAAGCTGACACTGTATTGAAAAGACAGAAAGACGCATTGCGTATATTCGCGTCATGCGCGCACAAAACCGCAATGCTATATCGCACGAGTTAAGCGCAATTGCGTGCAGCACGAATCATCGGAGGCAATATGGACACGATCGTCCTAGTCGTGAATATCTTGGTTCTCATTCTCTTGCCATTTCTTGGCAAGAAATATCTTGAAGGCAAGCTCAAACTTCATTTCGAGGCTCAACTCCACACCATGGACCAAGCGTTTCAGAGCGAGTTGGAAACCATCCGCGAGGCTTTCGAACGCGAGGTCGAATTGATCCGTCAGACTTTTCAACGCGAGATGGTAGCCGTACAGTCACAGCTCTCATACAAGCAACTTATTATCGCCAAATCTTTCGATGAAACAATCGAACTTAACAGGCTCATGTGGGAAGCATACTGGAGCCATCAGGACCTTTGGTCGCCAGATAAGATGACCGAGGATCAGCGCGTCGCGGCTCTCGAAACCCTCAATTCCTTTAGACTCTTCCTCTATTCACGCCAGGTCTTCTACGACTTCGACATTTTCGATAACGCAATTCAACTTGCCGTGAAAATGCTTTCACTTTCCAGGTATCGTGCAAAGCTGGCTCAACCACCTGCCGTGAAGCTCGGTAAGGACACTGAGGTCGAGATGGAAATCAATCATCACCTCGACGCTGTCACGCGATTGATCAGAGAAAGATTCCAGATGCCCGCGTTGCCAGCTGATCTAATTGCGCCCAAAAAGATCGAGAACCAATAATGCACGCAACTGCACATAACAAACGGCACGCCGGCGCTCGCACACTGTATAGGCAAAGAAAGTTCAACGTTTGGCCAGATACAGAGAGCTCGCTGCGTTGCGTGAACGTTATACGCAACGCAGCTTCTGGCTAAGATGAGGATGGCCGGTCCGCTATGACAAAGCGACAACCGAAACGGAAGAATCGTGACACTTGGATTACTCTTGATTTCGGCAAGCCTGTCTCGCTGAATCAGATGACATTCGATCGCGAAACTGGGCAGGTCAGAGTCTTCAACGATGGCGAAGAACGGTTTCCAGAGTCAGCAAGAGTATTGTTGACCTATCCTCGGGAGAAGGGACCGAAGAACGTTGTCGCAATCCCGACGGACAGTAGACGCCTCATTCCTCATCCGAATCGTCCTATCCAGGACTTCAGTTTGCTCCTTGCTGTGGATACCAATTACCGTACCATCAGAGGTCAACTTGTCGGAGTTACTTCAGTGGTTCCAGCTCGCAACACGACTACTCAAATCACCGGCAAGACCATCGTTGCCGTTGGCCAATCAGAGGCCTTTGAAATCAGAGATCCGAAGGGCAGCCCAGAACGCATTGGATGGATGGAGGTTCTAATTCGGTTCACAAACGGCCCAGACTATCATCCTTCAGAGTCTGTTGCTTTAATTGTTGACTGCGATCTACATCACCACATTGGTATCAATCAACGCACGTTGCCGGTCTACGGTGAATACGATCTGCCGGAGGGAGTAACACTGGTGTACGCGAGCAGCGACACACCGAATGATAGCATTCCAAACCAGCTAATCCGAATTGCAGATCGCAATTCCGCAGATCTCTTGCGCCAAATCGAATTCACTGAGGATGACTCGGGTCTTCAAACAATCGATGGTAGGCCATTTGCTCAAATACGAACCTGGGAACCGGCCACCCTTTGATTTGTCGAAAGAACACTCAAGCTGCGCAACGTATGACAAACGGCGCTCGCTCACTTAATATGCCAAGGAAATTCGCGTTCAGCTGGATGTGAAGAGCTCGCAACGGCGTGTTGCCTAAACGTTAGCCGCAATTAGCACACTCAAAGGAGGCATCCTCAATGGCAAAAAGGAAATCTACAACCAGCCAAGTTGACAATGAATCGGCGGTCTCTGCCGTCCAACTCGACAGCCACGAACTCAAACGTATCTCATTGTGCCTCGGTGTCCTCACACTGAGGCTCACTCATCACAGGTTCAAAACGGACATTGATAGGATTTCATTCCTTTCAAAGTTAGGCTTCGATCGCCATGAGATTGCGGCTATTCTCGACACGACGCCTCTCTCTATAAGCGTAGCCATGACGAAACTCAAGAACAAGTCGAAGAAAAGGACCAGGTCCCATGCCGAAGATCAATCAACACCTGCTTCGTAAACTGAGAAGCCAACTCAACCTCAAGCAGAGCCAGGTTTACAATCTTGTTTCCGCGAAGGCCATCGAGCTTATGTTGCCTCGGCACCTAGCTGTGATAGCTCTAGCTGCGGAAAATGGCCTTAACATCAACAAATACGCTTCTGAAGAAGACCTTGTCGCTATTCGCGGAGCTCGCTCTACATTGCCATCCAAGTCCTTGCCCGATGCTCCTTCTTCTTCAAAATCATCTGGCAGGAAACCGAAGCTCGATGCTGGATTTCCTGATCCTTTCGTCGATGCGAGTGTTGTGAACGCAGGCCATCGGAATGCCGAACTTTATCCTATCGTTTACATTTTTGAGAACTCTGTTCGGAACGTCGTCTCCATAGTCATGCAATCAGCGTTTGGCGACGATTGGTGGGAACAAAAGGTTAAGGACACAACTCAGCGCTCCGTGCAAATCCGACAATCTGAGGAGAAGCAGTATCCTTGGCACTCTCAACGCGGCGCAGCACCAATTTTCTACACGGACATCTCAGATCTTCGGACAATCATGAATACGTACAACAAGGAATTCAAGAAAGCGTTCGGCAAAATACCACGCGTCGAGCTATGGATCGAAGAGATCGAGAAAACGCGCAACATCCTAGCACACAATAACCCGGTAGCAAAGAAGGACAGAGACCGCCTCACCGTATTTGCCAGGGATTGGAGCGAACTATCTAAGAAGATCTTCGAGGAAGTGTGCTAACTGCTGCTAACAAACGGCAAAACGGCGGTGGGAACTGTCGATCGGATCCAGCAGAGGAGGGGACTCACGCGAGCGGAGACGAAGCCGTGATAGTGAGGACCCCGCACCTATTTCGCAGCGGCTAGAATCCGGGAGGTAACGGCTCGTGACGGCACATGGACGTGTAGTCATCTTGCAGCTAAGACGCAAGAAGCCGTCCGGCAGAGATCTCCCAGAAATCTTCCCACGAAAAATCCGACGACTAGCCCCGCAGCAGCGGTTGCGATAGCGGTATCCCCAGAATCCATCCTGCCAATCAAAAAACCTCCGACGCCCCGTCGCAATGGTGAGCATGACAATAAGCGTTAATCGAACGGTGGTCTTGAGCCTGAAGATCCTCTGCGCGATTTCAAAAGTCTTCACGTCGTTGTAGGGCTGTATATTTCCTCCTTAGTTATATTGTAGCGTCCCCTGGGTTATTGATCCATCACGCGCTCAAGCTCCCGCCTCTGAAGCTTGATATTCCATGCCATGTGAGGTTCGAGAGTCGTCTTGAAATCGGTGTGGTGAGTGAGGTGATGAGCTTACGCCGGAGAAGTCCCCCCGAGTACAAGTCGGGTCACCAGCGGTCAAATCCCGTGCGCCGTACCCGAAGAGACCCAAGGGACTCTCGAAACGGGCTTTTGCGTAAGAGTGTCGTCTTGACTGGCCGGGTTGGTGCTTTGGACATGCGGCAGCCGTGAGGGGGAGATCGATTCGGAGATTTGAGCCACGTGGCTGTTATCCGGTCAGTTCGGGATGCGTTACACAACGGCCATCATCCGCTCAACGGCCCTTGCTGCCCGCTCGACGATATCAGGAGGAAGTTCGACGACGTGTTGAAGTGTGGTTAGCGACTCGAGTGTGTTCTCCAGCGTGATTTTGCTCATGTGGGAACAGCGGACGCTGCACATCCTGAGGATGTCCTTGTTCCGGTGCGTAGCGGCGACGTTGTCACCCATGGCGCAGTCAGTCAAGAGCAGATAACGGGGAGCCGAGGTTCTCTCGATATAGCGTATCATCGCTGAAGTGCCCCCGGAGAAATCCGATGCCTCGACAACTTCCGGACTGCATTCTGGATGCGCTAGGATGAGCACGTCCGGACACTGTTTCCTCACGTTTTGCACGTCCTCGACAGTGTACTTCTCGTGCACCTCGCATCGCCCGTGCCAGCCGATAAGGTGGTACTCTACCTGAGAATCCTGCATTTGACTCGGGTCCGATGTGGGAACGATGATGTGTTTCCCTGTTTCGCGGGCTACGTTCCGGGCAAGATATTCGTCTGGAATAAAGATAACCGTATCGCTATGCAACGCTTCCACGACGGCGGCCGCATTCGCTGAAGTACAGCAGATATCGGACTCCGCTTTCACGTCAGCATAAGTGTTGATGTAGGCAACGACCGGGACGCCCGGAAACTGTTGTCTCAAAGCCCGCACGTCTTGAGGGGTGATACTTGCTGCCAGTGAACAGCCAGCTTCCGTTGAAGGCAGGAGCACAATCTTTGAGGGATTGAGGACCTTCGCCGTCTCTGCCATAAATCGGACACCACAGAAGACAATAATGTCCTTGTCCGTGTGTCGTGCCTTGTCACAGAGTTCCAGCGAGTCGCCTCTGAAATCGGTGACGGAAAAGAAGAGCGCTGGCTCCATGTAGTTATGGCCGAGGATGACCGCGTTCTTCTCTTTCTTCAGGCGATTGATTTCGAGTGCAAGTTCCGCTTTGTACCGCAGTTCAAAATATGGCACAATATCGCCAATCTTTGAGTGTAACTCGGAGAACAGACTATCGACCGTCATCGAGGTCACGGTTCAAGGTGTATTATTCTGGGAATGAGGAGCGTCCTGTCTGCGATGAATAAAACTGATGTCAAGGGACTTAGCCGAGTGCGTGAGCGCTCCAACAGATATATAATCAACGCCAGTCTGAGCGACTTGCCGAACATTCTCTAAGGTAATATTACCGGAGGCTTCGAGCTTTGCGCGCCCACCGCTCAGGGCGACCGCTTGACGGATTTCCTCCAGTGGCATGTTATCTAAGAGAAGTCGCTTCACGTCCAGATCCAGGGCTTCCTTGACATCATCCAACGTTCGGGCCTCAACCTCGATATCGAGGTCAGAACCCGCCTGACGAGCGCGTCGAACTGCCTCCGTTATGGAGCCTGCCAGATCGATGTGATTGTCCTTTATCAGAATCATGTCATACAAACCCATCCGATGATTCTGGCCGCCACCACGGAGCACGGAGAGTTTATCGATTACACGCAGTCCGGGGGCAGTCTTGCGGGTATCCAGAATGACTGTCTTTGTTCCGACGACAGCATCAACAAACTGACGGGTCAGTGTCGCAATCCCTGACATACGGCCGAGAATGTTCAATGCCGTCCGTTCTGCCCTGAGCAGCGCCGAAGCATTACCCGACACGGATGCAAGGACCTGGAGCTTCCGCACCTGTGCTCCCTCGTTGACGTGAGCGATGAAATGTACGGCTGGATCCAGCATCGTGAAGACGGCGCCCGCCACATCAAGTCCGGCTACCACGCCGCTCTGTTTCGCGATGATCTGCCCCCTCATCGTTGTGCCTGGTGAAACAATGCTGTCAGTTGTGACGTCTCCAGAACTGATATCTTCATCCAAAGCACGCCGGAGAGAAGCGAGAATTTCTGGTGGCAACTGCGCGTTGTGGTTCTGATTCATCCCTTCGCATTCGCTGAAAATTGGCCTGATTAGATCGCTGTTCGCGAATAAAGATAGCATTTCTTGCAGTGAAATGGAATCGTTGCAGCGAGTTTCTACCCGTTTTTCGAACCCATGATGCTGGGAAGGCAGCAAGTTGGCAGTTGTGAATTTGAGTGCTTTCGCGAATCGGCTCCGTCCCATTTGTCTCTACCTCCGTCTCTACAACCTACTTTATCTCACTCCCAGCGAAAGGCGGGTCACATCAGTTCTTCCGATGAGTTTGAAGAACAGTTACATTCACACGAAGCAGCTTAACTCGCTGTCCATATTTACGGGGGTCAGACCAAAAAGATCTCAGTCTTCAGTGTTTGGTGTTGCTCTTCGGTGGGACACAGAGTGGGAGGTTCAAGTTCTGCCTCCGCAACAAATTCTAAAGACGAATCCCCGCCTGACCCATTTAGTTTCCTCGAGGCGGGTAGACTCATCGGCGAGGATTTTTCATTTTAGGCCGGGGTTCTTCAATCATATTCCATCTTTTTCCTCAAGTCGAGGTAGTGGTGCACTTTCGATTTCCGAATGATTGTTTTCTGCTGATTTCATTCTCTTCTTTGTTCCGTTTGGTGCGCATGTTGACATTCGGTCTAGACTAAAGTACATTTCCGCCGCTCACAAAAATGAGGGGGCTAAACATGTCAAAGTCAACACGCAATTCCGGCAAACCATGGATTCCTGAAGACGTTATACAGTTGAGATATCTTGCACAACACAATACGCCTACCCGCGTAATTGGACTCAAGCTTGGCCGTACGCCCAAAGCCATCTACACAGAGGCAAGCAAAAAGGGAATATCGCTCAACCCGCACAATGTGCTTCCCTACGGCACGGTAAAGAAATAAGGTCAGCTACCTTCCGTTTATTCAAAAGTCTGACCAGGCGCCCATAAAGGCGACGCATTTCTTTTGTCCACACAAACCCCCTGGGAAATGCGAGCGTGAAGGCGTCAAGAGCACCTAACGCACAAGTCGACGTCTGTTTGCTTTTGGCTTAAGGCAATTGTAACTTTGTAGCTGGAAACTGCACCCAGCCGTTGACATATCTCATTGACCCGTGAAATGCGGGATTGAGAACCTCTGGAGTCGTGAGAAGCGATGAAGGAGGTTTTTGTGTTGATAGAGCGAAATAGACGCAGTACTGCACAATTGCAGCCGCGCGCTGTGCTAAGTCCCGTGGCTCTACTATCTTTGCTAGTACTAGTCACGTAAGTTGTTTGAACACAGAAAGGAGGGACCAAAATGTCAACGTTTTTTATGTTTGGCAAATACTCATCGGAGTCATTGAAAGGAATCAGTCCTAAACGGACCGACAAGACTCTCAACCTTTTCAAAAAGCTAGGGGGTGAGGTCAAATCTATTTACGCACTCCTCGGGGCAAAGGATTTGGTGCTGATCGTGGAGTTGCCCAATATGGAACAGGTGATGAAGGCCTCAGTTGCTCTGCACAAATTGACAGGTATCTCATTCTCTACAGTTCCAGCAGTGACGGTCGAAGAGTTCGATAGAATGATGGCTGAACAGTGAGGGCAATGCATCAAGCCGTCGTGAGGAGGTATTAGTTCTCACCTCGCGTCGAGTGCACTTCACAATGCAGTTGAGAAGAGATCTCTGCCGTTGAACCAAGGTAAGAACTCCTCCTGTCTTTGCATGTAGGCTATACAGCGTACAAAATCGTGTGGGCCGTTTACCCGATTGACTTTTACCTCCGACTATTCTAGCTTGATACTTCAGCACCACGCTCTCCTCTGACTAAACCTACTAACCCGTAGAATGCGGGATTGAAACCTCTGGATTCGCAGTGGCGATGAAGGAGGTTTTTGTGTGTACAGGGGATAATTACACAGTACTACACACTTCCGCTGCACGTTGCTGCAGGAATGCAATGCGTGGTTACAGGAGTTAACTGCGATTGCCGCCATCACAAATGACCTATAACGAGCTATTCAAACGAATCGACGAATATTTCTTGCGCGAACAGGCTCTGACCCGTGTGCGTGCCTTTCTTGAAGCCGAGCGCCAAGTTGAAGGTTGGTTCAAAGGCGAGCTGCTGTTGCTGCTTAAGACCCTTAGAAAAGAGAACTGCTTCGCAGTCTGGCAAAGCGAATCTCGAATCCCCGAGATTGGAAACAAGCGGATAGACTTCTTGGTTGACCTCACCGACGGGCCACTACATCTTGAGCTCAAGGCCTTTTATCATGGCAAGCAGCGCGACACAACGATCAATCTGACAACCTGCTTCACGGCACTGCCAAGCGACATCGACAAGCTTGCCGATCTTCGACAAGGTAACAAGTTTTTATTGATTTTTGTAACACCGAAACCAAATCCTGAGGATTGGAAGGCTGCGATGAAGAAGTTCAGAAAGAAGTACTACTTTGTATCCGAGGCACGCACACGGGATGAGTATCCCAACGAGTTGCTAATAGCCAAACTGCATATTCAAATCAGCGGCAACGGTGGTTAGCAGGCGTCATTGTTTTGCTTGCTGTTGTACAACTCAATTCGTAAAGGAGGAATTCACATGCCTACATACGAATACATCTGTAAGGAATGCAACAAGACCTTCGTAGTGATCTCGACCATTTCACAGCACGAGAAGGATCCAAAACCAGCTTGTGTAAATTGTAGCGGCAAGAACGTTGAGCAATACTATTCCAGTGTAACAGTAATAACATCGAAGAAGAGCTAGAGCAAACTCCCTTCCTGCGATCATTTGAAGCGAGGAACGCTTCAAGAAGCTGATGGAATAGGTGAAGGGGGGTGTAATCTGCATGGAAGTCGATGGTACTTATCTATCAACAACATGAGAGGAGATGGCCATGGCGAAGCCACAGCGTGTAAGATATTTCAAAGCGAGTATCGAAGATAAACCAGGGGCCCTGCTTTCCATCGCAAAGGATCTAAAGTCCAAGAACCTAGGTCTGGTTGGATTCTTAGGATATGGCACTGCGCCAGGACGCGCAGAGGATTATGTGATTCCCAAGAACACTGACAAGCTTCGCGATGCCTGGAAAGCCTCGGGCATCACCTTTGAGGAAGGAACAGGTTTTTTCTTGAAAGGCGCTGACAAGACTGGAGCACTTGTGAAGAGTCTGGAAGCTATTGCGCAGGCAGGCATCAACATTGTAGGCATTAGCGCAATTGCGGTTAAACGTCAATACGGATCATTTCTGTGGGTTTCTCAATCGGACGTTGAGAAGACAGCGCAGGTGCTGGGCGTCAAGTAAAGAACAGTCATTGTCCGCAGCAGCAATCCTCATTGCTGAAGACCCCGAAGAAGACTCGGGGCAGGTCGGTGGGGATTTTTCATTTTAGACCCAAACTCTTCAATTATATCCTATCTTTTCCCTAGAACCCACCCTCAAGAACAAAGAAAGCCCCGGCTGATGCCGAGGCTTTTCACAAGATACTTGTCTCTTTCGGCTCATTATCCTAGGTAAGCCCTCAGGGCTTTGCTCCGGGATGCATGTCGCAAACGATGGATCGCCTTCTCTTTGATCTGCCTGATGCGCTCCCGCGTAAGATTGAACTTCTCACCGACGTCTTCCAGCGTGAGTGAGTGGTCCTGATCGAGTCCGAAGTACAGTCGGATTACTTGTGCCTCTCGTTCGCTCAGCGTGTTCAACGCTCGGCGAACTTCCACATTCAGCGACTCTTCCATCAGTTGATGGTCTGGAGAGGGTTGCCGCTGATCCTGGATGAGGTCCAGTAGACGGTTGTTTTCTCCCTGAGTGAACGGAGCTTCCATCGACAGATGCCGCCCCGGAAGCTTGAGCGTGTCCGACACCTCGAACAGTGGCATGTCGAGTTCTTCCGCGAGTTCGCTGGCGGTCGGCTCCCGTTCGAATTCCTGCTCGAGTGTGCCGAATGCTTTGCCAATCTTGTTCAGCGCCCCAACACGGTTCAACGGCAAGCGCACGATGGGGGACTGCTCCGCGAGCGCCTGCAGAATCGATTGTCGGATCCACCAGACGGCGTAGGAGATGAACTTGAATCCGCGCGTCTCGTCGAATCGGTTCGTGGCCTTCATGAGTCCGAAGTTCCCTTCGTTGATCAGGTCTCCAAGGGGCAATCCTTGATTCTGATATCGCTTCGCGACACTGACAACAAAACGGAGATTGGCCTTGGTCAGCTTCTCGAATGCCTTCTGATCCCCTTTCTTGATTCGACGGGCAAGGTCAACTTCTTCCTGCGGAGTCACAAGATCGACCTTCCCTATCTCCTGGAGGTACTTGTTGAGAGACTGGCTTTCCCGATTCGTATATTGTTTACCGATCTTCACGATGTACGCTTATACCTTTTTATCAATGAGAACCTCTTGGTCACTCGACCCTTACTGCCCGTTATCCTGCATCTCACTCATCCTCTCCTTGATAAATGCACCCTGAAGTGGGAGTTTCTTTTACTACGAGCTTGCTAAGCTTAGGAACCAAGGGGCGCAATCGGCTCCATATCCAACGTGCGAGGACCTCGCTCGTTGGATTTTCAAGACCGAGGATCTCATTGAGATAATGGTGATCGAGCTGATCAATAACTGGCTTGGCGGCCTCTTCAAGATCTGCAAAATCCATTACCCATCCTACTTTTGGGTCAATATCTCCAGAGACATAGATTTGGACCACATACGAGTGCCCATGCAGCCGACGGCACTTGTGCTCCTCTGGTACATTGGGTAGAAGATGAGCCGCTTCAAAAGTGATCTCTTTGAAAATTACCATACGAAAGTCTCCTAAGGTATTCCTAGAATCTTGTGTGTTTGCACGCTAGTCTTCCACTGAGGATGATTCAAGCAGTAGTTCCGAGCTAGCATGGTGTTTTCTTCTCGTTCTGGTCCGTCCATCGGCTGGAGATAGAAGTGATCAAACCGAAGAGTATCAAACAACTCTGGTTCAGCGCCGGGCTGAGGGAACACCAATTTGAGCTCGTTTCCTGACTTCAGGATCAACTCTGCTCCCGCTTTTGGACTCACGCAGATCCAATCCACACCGGGCGGCGACATCCTAGTTCCATTTGTTTCAATGGCAACCTCGAATCCTTCAGCATGAAATGCTTTGACGAGCTCATCATCAAGTTGTAAGAGCGGTTCTCCTCCAGTGCACACGAGAAGGGGCTTGGCAACAGTGAGTTTCTCTTCCGGCCACTTCGCCCTTACAGCTTTCGCCAGCTCCTTAGCATCAGCAAAGTGCCCTCCTCCAGGCCCGTCTACACCGAAGAACTCAGTGTCGCAGAATTTGCAGATAGCCGATGCTCGATCCTCTTCACGACCGCTCCAAAGGTTGCACCCTGCAAATCGACAAAAAACCGCAGCTCTTCCAGTGTGCGCTCCCTCACCTTGGAGGGTATAGTATATTTCCTTGACGGCGTATCCCATTGCCTTTGATCAGGACTCACTGACATACATGATCGGATCCGTAAAATTGTTTTCAGAAAAACCCTTGAGTCTGAGTTGGCAAGCATCACACCTACCACAGGCTTCACCAGAAGGAGAAGGGTCATAGCAGGTGCTTGTAAGGGAGTAGTCTACACCCAATTCGAGACCTTTCTTTATTATCTGGGCTTTCGATAGCATGATTAGGGGGGTATGGATCGTAAGTCGTTGTCGACCCTCGACACCAGCTTTGGTTGCAAGATCAGCCATTTTCTGATAAGCTTCGATATATTCAGGCCGACAATCGGGGTAGCCACTATAGTCGAGTGCGTTGACTCCAATGAAAATGTCGCTCGCATGTTCTACTTCGGCCCAAGCCAGCGCGAAGGAAAGAAAAATCGTATTGCGAGCCGGGACGTACGTCACCGGTATTTCGTGAGACATCTCATCCAAGCTTCGGTTCTTCGGCACTTCGATGTCGCTTGTGAGTGCTGATCCGCCAAATTCTCGGAGGTCGATTTTGGCTATCACATGTTTCAAAACTCCCTGATGAGCTGCGATTTTCGTTGCTGCTTTGATCTCAAATTCATGGCGTTGACCATAATCGAAGGTAAGTGCAAAAATGCTATATCCCTCGCTCTTTACTATCGCCAGCGTTGTCGTCGAATCGAGACCTCCACTGAGCAGCACTATCGCTTTTTTGGGATTTTCTGCCATTTTTCCAGCATTCATTACGTGTCGAAAATGCTTCAACTTTAGGAATCTATCAAACAAATAGGTAAAATCAAGCCGAATCACTCTTACCTCGTCGGATGGGAACACTCAAGCTCAATAAACGTGTATGAAAACATGCTGTTACAGTAAGTGCGGAGAAATCCGAGCCGATCCCTAACCAGAATATCACATTAACCATTGAGGATGACACACTTGAAGGGCGCAGGAAGACCATTTGAGTTCTTTGCTGAAGACCACATCCGGCCGGATTTCTTGGAGACATTTCCCTTCGACAGTCCGGATCAATACATTCGAACAGAAACACAGGAGTTCTCTGCTGTCTGCCCCTTTAGCGGTATTCCCGATATCGCCAGAGTCATCATCGAGTACTATCCCAGAGGCGGAAAGTGCGTTGAGCTCAGATCGCTCAAATACTATTTCATATCTTTCAGAATGGTTGGCATCTTCCAAGAAAACGCGACGAAACGGATTTATGCTGACCTCACAAAGTTGCTTGAGACAGAGCGTCTGAAAGTAACAACAATTTACAACACAAGGGGTGGATTCGATACAACATGCATCGAAGGCTCATTGTGAATCGATCTAGATGAATTGGACAAACAAACGCAGAACTCAGGCACAACGGGATTGATAACGCAGACTACGGGTAGACCTGTTCAAAAGAACACTTCTCTTTTACTGTCGAAATTCGTAACATGCTCGGAGAAACTTGGAGAAGCAACTCACGAGAATCATGACGTCTTGCATCAAAACTCCCTATTTCGACTTAACGGTTGTTCTCTTTCATGTTAGATCTGAAGCTCTTAGTAGTTTCTAGACTCTCGGGGGTCAGACGAGCCTCGGCTGAACAAATCAGCAAAGTCTACACTAGAACGATTACGACGAACTTGAAGGGGGCAGGTCAAAACAGTCAGGGGGAAAAGTGCTTCTGAAGTTGCCTCTTATCGGGCTATTCTCGATGAGTGATGAGCTTCTCATGCTGGGTACATGACTTCGAATCTCGTCGGGGGCACTGAGAATGCCAATCGACTATTACGAAAATCTGAATTGCAGTGTAGGTTTCGTGAACGATGTCAACTGAGTTATCTCAGTTCTTCCAAGACGGGCACGCAGAGCATGCCTGCTGGTATAAGGCCAAAGTCTCTATCGTGTGCACTCCCTGCTCCCGCTACTCTGGAAATGCCGATCGACCAACGTTGATCGGCATTTTCTTTTCATGACATGTAGCCGGGTCGTAGCTGTTCGGGCTCCGCTGATATATTTCGTCCAAGCCGAATTCCGCGTTTCCTTCCTCCCCAGCTTTTCAAGAGAACATCGCGCCTGCTTGATGTCGACCATGGTTCATCGCTTACTTCGGTCCAAGGAACCATTCCTAAAACGTTTGTCCACACTTTGATGTACACACTTGTCGGTGCTTTCTGGACGTTGACTTTGAGCTGATACTCTCTTACCATCACGGCGAGCACTGTGCGCGCCTTTGACAATTGAGTTTGTCCCGTGGAATGCGGGATCGAGAACCTCCGGATTCGCAACGGCGATGAAGGAGGTTTTTGTGTCAATAGGAGATGATAACGCGGCACTACACATTGCTGCCGCATGCTGCTGCAAGATCGTAATGCGAAGTGCACACGCTCGCCCTCAACGTTACTATTGAAGTCTGGGGTCCGTCGCCGGTCGTGCCTGCACCCATTCGGCCGGGTAAGTAGACTGACGAACCGTATTCGGGGGTCTCAAGAGCAGAGGAGCATGGTGTGTTGCTGGTATCTATGGTCAATGCACCATGACGCTCGCGGGCAAGTATAGCGTCTTGAGTTCTCAACTTAACAAGGAGGACAAAATGACTAGAAGCCATCTCAAAAACCATTTTTTAACAAAATAAGGATGCAGGCCAACTGAGCAAAGCCGAGGTAGTTGGTCAGGTAGAATTCGTGACGAGTTGAGACTCGGCGGTAGTTATGTAA
>Ga0187850_10001650_pt1 | contig 23101 bp, 9 predicted proteins | sample June2016WEW_4_15_FD_132436 | JGI IMG/M metagenome (GOLD analysis project Ga0187850, IMG submission 132436) | Peatland microbial communities from SPRUCE experiment site at the Marcell Experimental Forest, Minnesota, USA - June2016WEW_4_150 | ecosystem: Environmental > Terrestrial > Soil >...
CTGAAGCGACCGTGGTCTTAGGTTTCGTAGTCCCTCCACCAACATGTCGGCTTGGTGGAAAGTCTCGCGCTGCGGAAGCTCGTTGAGCAGTTCGAGAATAGCGCGCTCCGGCGCCGACATTACCAACGGCCACTCCTGCTGTCCCCAGGGTTGCCGGATGAAGCCGCGCTGAGCCAGTTCCCTATCGGGGACAGCGGGAAGACTCCCACATGCCATTCCCTCCTTGAAGAGTGTTCTCGAGCTGTGAAACACTAATCTCGCGTCGAGTTTCAGCTTGGGCGCCCAGCCCGGCAGGGCCTCATTGCCGTAGAGGTGGAGTTCCCTCGGACCCGAGAGCGCAAGATAGTGCGCGAATCCCTGCTGCTCCAGTGCCGACCGGCCGCCCACAACGACGGGGCGATCGAGCAGCATCTGGAGAGAAATGACGACGCTCTGCCAGAGGAGGTGTTTCTCATCCCCGGGCTTTTGGAGCCAAGCGGGCGGACGGCGGTACACCGCGCGCGCGAGCTGTTCCAGCCAACCGTGCCTGAGGTACTTGCTGCGGAGGGCAGTAGAGAAGCCCTGTTCTTCTAGCCATGCCGCGTCGACCAGCAGTCCCTCCGGAAGGTGGTGTTGTAGCCAGTTTAGTTTTGCCGCTCTTTGCGTACCCACAGCTAGCAAAATAGCGCATCTATAAACCAGTGTGCAAGTTTAAGGGAACTTTCAAGAGCCTAGCCTGTGGTTCGTATATGGCCGCATTCATAAACCCGGCGTACCTGAGGAGGGCGTCTGCTGCTGGCCGCCGCGAAGACCGGAGGCGTACAGCGACTGGATGTCGAGGGTGATGGTGCCCTGACGAAGGGTGGCCGTCCAGTTGAAGACTCCGATCACACGGGGGAACCGCCACCAGCCTGCCTCCCCACAGTCTTGCCGGGACCCTCAGGGTTTGGGACGGGAATACAGAGCCATTGCTCTCCCCCAGGTGCAGCCAGGTGCAACGATGTAGAGGATCTGGAGGATTGGGAGGATTCAGAGGATCGCAGGCTGAATAACTTGCGTGTTTTCAACGTGGCTTCAGGGTTCGAATCTCTCTCTCCGCCACTTTGTTTTCAATAAGTTACAGACAATTCAAACGAATTCGTGGGGAATGGTGGGTAATGATGTTAGGATATAGAGCATGTCGCTGAGTCTCTACCGCAGGCATTCGCGAGTTCCAGGCAGGTGCGCGGGCGGCCACCAGCCCGATGCGCAGACCTACGAAAGCGACGAACGTCGCAGGGCCTGGAAGGGGTGTTCCTGTCCCATCTATGCGAGTGGGACGATCGGGGGCCAGTTCCGGCGTGTCAACACGAAGCGGGTGGTTTGGGACGAGGCTAAGGCGGTGGCAGCAGGATGGGAATCCGCCGGCGCTTGGCCGACGGCGGCGCCCAAGCGACCGGGCGGCCGAATTATCACCGAACTGGTCGAAACAGAATTCCCGAACCGTTGGCGGCTAAGCGTCGAATGCACAGACTTCGCTGAGCCTCTTCGCAGGACTATCGCTGTCGCCAACGTGGAGATTCAGGACTCGAAGATCTCCGATCTTCGCTACAGCCATCATGAGGAGTACACGCGTACCACCCCGTACGGCATCTGGCAATCGCCATTTCGTGTTGTCCACGGTGGATCGGAGCAACTGAAGGACGAGCTGATGCGAGCCGCCGTGTTGGTGTTGGGCATGGCGATTCAGGTCCCTCGCGTGGCCGGCAATCGAGAGTGAGTGCAACCGAATCCGTCCGCGCATTCCTCCCTGTTTACTGCGAAACCAGGCGCGAAGAGAGCTGCTGGTGGGTTCAGGTACGGCCGAAGCAGGCGGATTGCGGGGTTGGCGCTCCGCCAGCCCGGAGCGCGCCGCCTGCGATACTGTAGAAGTCCCGTATGCTCCAGGACAAGATTCGGCAACTCCTTTCCGAAAAGCCGGGGCTGAGAGCGCAGCAGATTGCCGAAGCACTGGGAATCGACAGGACGCAAGTGGTTACCACGCTGCACGGGGCTCTGGCTGGCGAGGTCGCTCAGGACAACGCCTATCGTTGGTGGCTCAAAGTGGGGGGACCGCAGGCGCCGGGAGGCGCGCCGGCGCCGCGGACTTTCCTTGCGAATCTCTGCCGGTACTACCTCGAGTGCCTGGCGCACGAAAGCGGCTCGGGCATCAGTATTGTCACGGCGAATGCGGCCGACTACGTTCCTCTGAGTGCACTTCCGTTCGCCTGTTCCGCCGGGAAACCGCCGGCCGCCGATCGTGCCGCGAAGAGAATGGTGCAGAAGGTCCGGCGGGAAAAAGGCCAGCTCACGTTGTATGTCGGCTACGCGATCCGGCTTCGAACCATCCGGCTGAGAAACGAGGAGGAGACGCGGATCGAGCCGGTCCTGCTGTATCCGATCGAGGAAACACCCGAGGGGAACCTGGACTCGATCCGGCCGGCTAGTGGCGTTCCGCTTTTCAATCTCGAAGTCCTTAAGAGCCTGCCTGCGGCCGATAGCGGCAATATCATCGACGAAGCCATCCATCTGACCGAAGAGCTCGGCCTCGCCAATACGGACGACGACCTGCCGCAATGGGACGAAATCGTTTTGCGGCTACAGCGGTGCCGGCCGGAGTGGGAATGGCAGGAGGACCTCAATCCCTACGCTCTCTCCACCGGCCTCTCGTTCTCGGAATTGAGGGCGCCGGGGATCTATAACCGCGCGGTGCTTTTCGCCGGCGCGCGCTCGCCGTTTACCTACGGGCTCGAGATCGAACTGCGCAAGCTGGCGCAGCTCGGGGAGGAAGCGATCCGCGACACCGCACTGGGACTGTGGTTGCGCGACGCGGACATCGAGGCCGCGCCGCTCGAAGACCGGCCCATTCTCGAAGTCCTGCCGCTGAACACCGAGCAGCGGCAATCCGTCGTTCAGGGCCTGAGCGCACCGCTCACGGTGGTGACCGGGCCTCCGGGCACGGGAAAATCGCAAGTGGTCGTTTCGCTGCTGGCCAATATGGCCTGGCAGGGCGCGAGCGTCTTGTTCTCGAGCAAGAACAACCACGCGGTGGATGTGGTCGAGTCGCGCGTAAACGATTTGGGACCGTATCCCCTGCTGCTGCGCCTCGGCAAGGAGGAACACCACGCGCGCATCGCGCAGCATCTCACGGCTGCGCTCGCCGAGTCGTCCGGCGCGGACGATTCCGCCAGGTATGCCCGGCTGGCTCAGGCGCACGACGAAGACCGCGCCCGGTTCCAGCGCGTTCAGCGGGACATCGCCGATGTGGTAGGTATACGTAACATGGTGGACGAGTTGGAGCGGGCGGCGGAGCCGGCCCGGGCCGCGTTCGGCGAAAAGCGATTCGGCGGGCTCCGGCTGCCTCATGCGGATGCCATCGGCCGGCGACTGGACGGGCTTGCAGCCGCGCTCGACGGGGTTCGGGAATCGGGCCGGCCGGCGATGGTCCGATTGGTCTGGGACTCCGTGAAGGGCCGTCGTTTCGCGCGTCTCGCCGAAACCACGGCAGCGCTCCTGCCGGATGCGGAGCTGCTCGGCGTCGCACCTCCCGCCGGCCGGCCCGGAGAGGACAATCTGGCGGTCTGGGAGAGTTTTCATAGGACGCTTTCGGACCGGCTGGAGTGGGGCGCGCGCATCGAAGCCTACAAGCAGAGCCTGGAGCGGTTGCGCTCCGCCACGCCGATCGAGAACCTGGCGGCGGACCTCACCCGGATCGCCGGAGAATCGGCTCACGATTCGCTGGAGCTGTGGCAGTCCTGGCTCCGCCTGTGGCCCAGCCGGTGGAACCCGCAGCAGCGGAAACTGCTGAGCGAGTACGTATCCTTGTTGCAGATGATCTCGAGCGGCGGCGACTACGACGAAGGCGCGGGCAGAAAGGTGTTCCGCCGCTATTACAGTCTGTTCCCCAAGGTCGCGAAACTCCTCCCGTGCTGGGCCGTGACTTCACTTTCCGCGCGGGGGCGCCTGCCGTTCGAACCTGGCTTCTTCGACCTGGTGGTAATCGACGAAGCGAGCCAGTGCGACATCGCGTCGGCGCTGCCGCTTCTGTTTCGGGCCCGCCGCGCCGTGATCATCGGCGATCCGCTGCAATTGAAGCACGTCAGCTCGATGGCTCCTCAACAGGACCGCCTGCTGCTCGCGGCGCACGGATTGGCGGAGGGACGCGCGGCCTGGGCGTATTCGGTGAACTCGCTGTTCGATCTCGCCCGCAGCCTTTCCCGCCACGAGGACATTGTGAACCTCAGGGATCACCACCGTTCGCACCGCGACATCATCGCCTTCTCAAACCGGCATTTCTATCGCGGAAAGCTTCGCATTGCAACGGATCACGACGCCCTGAACCGTCCCCAACTCGCCGGACCTGCGGTGCGGTGGATCGACGTCCGAGGCAAAGTCGTGCGCCCCGCGGGCGGAGGCGCGCTGAATGCGATAGAAGCGGAGGCGGTGGTCGCGGAGCTGCGGAAGCTGATCGTCGCGCGGGGATACAACGGAGCGGCCGGCGTGGTCACGCCATTCCGGGCTCAAGCCAACCGGATCCGGATCCTGGTGCACCGGGACCAGGAACTCTCGCGGCGGTTGGCATCGCTCCAATTCGTGGTGGACACGGTGCACGGATTCCAGGGCGACGAGCGCGACGTGATCTTCTTCTCTCCCGTAGTGTCCGCGGGCGTGGGAGAGAGCACGCTGCGGTTCCTGAAGAGTCACGGCAACCTATTCAACGTGGCGGTCACGCGGGCCCGCTCGGAGCTGCTGGTGGTGGGCGACCGCCAGGCCGCGCTGGACTCCGGGGTCGATTACCTCGCCAGTTTTGCGCAGTATTCGAGCCAACTTGAACCGCACGAGCCGCGCATCGTTCCGGCCGAAGATCTGGGACCGGAGTATCCCATGGTTGCGCATCCGGAGCTTGTCTCCGATTGGGAGCGGGTGTTTTACCAAGCCCTGTACAGGGCTGGCCTGAGGCCCGTACCGCAGTACGAGGAAGCGCCTTATTCGCTCGATTTCGCTCTGTTCGACGGCGAGCGCAAGCTGGATATCGAGGTCGACGGCGAGTATTACCATCGCAATTGGGACGGCGAGCTGTGCAGGCGGGACCAAATCCGCTCGCAACGGCTGAGCGACTTAGGCTGGGACATCATGCGGTTTTGGGTTTATGAGGTCCGTGACGATATGGACGGCTCCGTCCGCCGCGCACAGGCGTGGATGGCTGCGGGAGCCTGCGGATAATGGCCGCCACCCTGCGGCGATGCCGGCGCGCGTGGCATAATCTCAGGTTCTTCCATCGTGTCGAAACCGAGCAAGCAGGAGCGGCGCCAGCAGCAGTTAAAGCTGCGGCGCGACGCGGAGCGGCGTGAGTACGACCGTGAGGATTCCGCGCACCTGGTGCGCGAGGCTCGCTTTCTGTACGCGCGGGGCGACGCGCCGGCCGCCCACCGCCTGGGCCGCAGGGCGCTGGCGCTGACGCCCGACTACGTGCCGGCGCTCGAGCTGCTCGGCCAGATTCACTTCGAAGCGGCCCAGTACGCGGACGCCGCCTACTACTACGGGCTGCTGCGGAAGCGCGTCGACGATCCGGGTGTGATCTACAACTTGGGGCTGGCGCACCAGTGCATGGGCCGGAACGAACAAGCGCTCGCCGAACTTCGCGAATTCCTCGACCGGACCCGGTCGTTTCCCGCAAAGAAGTGGCTCCCACTCCGCCAGACCGCGGTCCGGCTGGCCAAAGACCTGGAAGCGGCGCCGCCCGCGGTCCCCGAGACCGATGAACCAGCGAGAGCGAATCCCGATCCGGCGCCAGCGGCGGCGGAGCCCGAAACGGCGCCGGCGAGGACGGTGACCGTGGAGTTCCTGCCCACGGTCGTGCCGGACTTCTCCTCAGCCGCGTCAGGCCGGCTGGCCGACTACTTCCTGAAGCGGAAACTGCTCGAACTGCGTTTGGCGCAGAATTTCGACGACCTGGTCTGCCTGCCGCTCCTGCACGGCGTGGACAGCTACGCCTACCAGCACGAGACGGCGCGCAAGGTGCTGCGTCTATTCAAAGGCAGGGCGATTCTGGCCGACGAAGTAGGGCTTGGGAAAACCATCGAGGCCTGCCTGGTGCTCAAGGAATACTGGACGCGAGGGATGGCGCGCAGGGCGCTGATCCTGGTTCCGCCCTCCCTGGTTCCACAGTGGAAGGAAGAGCTGGCCGAGAAATTCGGCTTCGCGCCGGTCTCGCCGGATGGGGCCGAGTTCCGAAAAGACCCCACGCAGTTCTGGAGCCAGCAGCCCCTGATCGTGGCTTCCATCGCCACGGCCCGCCTGGAACCTCACGCTTCGGCGCTGGCGGTGCAGTTCTGGGACGTGCTGATCGTCGACGAGGCGCACTGTCTGAAGAACCAATCCAGCGCAAACTGGAAACTGGTCAACTCACTGCAAAAGAAGTTCCTGTTGTTGCTGACCGCCACGCCGGTAGAGAACAGCTTGACCGAACTGTACAACCTGGTCACTTTGTTGAAGCCGGGGCTGCTGGCCACCGAATCGGAATTCCGCAAGGTGCACGTGGCAGCGGGAAGGCCCAAGGCGCCGAAGAACCCGGAGCGGTTGCGAGCGCTGCTGGCCGAGGTCATGGTGCGGAACACGCGCTCGGTGGCGGATGTGCGGCTGCCCAACCGCGTAGCCGCCAGCCTGGTGGTTCCGCCGTCGCCCGAGGAGGCGCGACTCTACGAAATGGTCACGGCGTTTGTGGCGGAACGGTACGAGGCGGGCGGGCAGCCGGCGTTTCTGCTGGGATCGCTGCAACGGCAGGCAGGCTCGAGCCCGCAGGCTCTGTGCCGCTCGGCTGGACGGGCCCTGGCCGCCGAGAACCGCTGGAGCGCGACGGACCGCCAGGAGCTGACGCGCATCCAGGAGGCGGCGGCCGAGATTCTCGAGGGCGGCAAGGGAGTGCAGTTGGGCCAGATGCTGGCCGCGCGGCAGGGCAAGGTGGTGGTATTCACCGAGTTCATCCCGACGCTGGAGCATCTGGGACAGATCTGTCGGCGGCACGGCGTTGCCTGCGTGCAATTCAGCGGCGAATTGTCGCGGGCGGAGAAAGACGCCGCCATCGCGCGGTTCCGGGACGACGTGGACGTACTGCTCTCGACCGGGGTGGGCGGCGAGGGCCGCAACCTGCAGTTCGCCAATACGGTGATCAATTTCGACCTGCCCTGGAACCCGATGCGGCTCGAACAGCGCATTGGCCGCGTCCATCGGATCGGCCAGACCGCGGACGTGTTCGTCTTCAATTTCTGCCAGCGCGGCACGATCGAGGAACAGTTGCTGCGCGTGCTGCACGACAAGGTGAACATGTTCGAGCTGGTGGTGGGTGAAATGGGCGCGATCCTGGGGAGCCTGGACGACAGCCGCGACTTCGGCGAACTGGTGCTGGAGCTGTGGGTCTCGGCCCGGCGCGACAACCGCATCGAGCCCGCGTTCGACGAGCTGGCGGAACAGTTGCTGGCCGCGCGCCATCATTACGCGCAGAGCAGCAAGCTGGACGAGGCGCTCTTCCGCCGGGACTACGAGGTGTAGGCGTGCTTGGAATCGCAGAATGGGCGCGCGACCTGCTGCTCAGCCGCGGCGCGTTGGCGGACACCGAGGACGGCGACGCGGTCCGGGCGTTGCTACCCGAGGAGGTCGCGCGCACGCTGGGCGCCCAGGAGTGGTTGTCCCTCCGTTTCGGCGCAGGACCCGGCGCGGACGACGCGGGCGAATGGGTCGAGCGCTTGGGCGCCTTGCTGCCGGCCGGCCACATCGTTGCCGGCGCCCGGCCGCGGAACCCCGCTCCGGCATTCGCGCTCGACGCAGAGGCGGTGCTGTCGCACGGGCTGGTGATCCAGAACGGAATCTACCGCCGTCTCGAAGACTACGCCGCCCTGGCGAGCTACTGCGTGTTCGCGTTTGAGTACGCCGTCGAGTCCGACGATCGCAGCCTGGGGCTGGCCACCGTCTGCCTGAATGCGACCGCGCAGTCGGAGGTTCCCCAGCCGGAGAGTTTTGTGCAGGCTATTCGCGACAGCCTGGAGGAAGACCCTTCGGCGAGCGTCGCCGCGCAGGACCTGGTCCGGCTGTTCGCGGCGGCGGAGCGTGCCGCGCGGCGCCAAATCGGGAAGCACGCCGCGGGCCTGGAGGAGAGTGCGAACCGCCGGCTGGCGCGCGACATAGCGCGGGTGGAATCCTACTACGCGGGTCTCGCGGCGCAGATCGGCAAGCGGCTTGCCAGACGGTCAGCCGACCCCGAAGCCGCCGAGAAGGAACGGAACAGGGCGTTGGCGACGGCAGCCGACCGCGCCACCAAGATCGAGGACTTGGTCCGGAAATATTCGCTGAGGGTGCGGATCGGCCTGGCCGGCTGCCTTCTGCTGGCCCTGCCAGTCCGCGAGTTCCCGGTGCTCCTGATCCGGAAGAAAGAAGAGCGGCGGCGGGTAGTGCACTGGAATCCGGTCCTGCGGCTTCTCGAGCCCCTGCTGTGCGAGGCTTGTTCCGGCCGCGCGCATCCCTTGTATCTCTGCGAGAGGGTACACTGCCTGTGCAAGGAGTGCTGGGCGCCCTGCCCTGCGTGCGGCAAGTCGTTCTGTCGGGTGTGCCAGACCCGCTGTCGGTGTGGCGGGAGCACGGCAAGTGGACCGCGGACGTGAGAAGCTGGAGGCGCCCGCCGATCTATCGCAGGCTCTGCTCGCGGAGCATCTCGATCCAAAGCCCGAGCGTCAGGTCGTGGTGCTCGACGTTCATGAGATAAGGACGCAGTTCCTGTTTATACCGCTGCTCCAGCGCGTCCGCATCGAGCGGCACGGCCCGGTCGAGATGCTTGATGTCCTCCCGATCGCGCCCCAGATTCCGCTCCAGCTTCGACAGCGCGAGATCGTATGCCTCGGCGCCCAGGAGGCGCAAGTTCGTATACGCGCCCGGGAACATGGGGATCAGCCTTGCTTCGTACGCTTCCGGGAGACTGGCAACGCCAACATGTTGCAGATGGAGCCCAGTCCTTTTGTGAAGCGCGGAGCCTAGGCCGGCGAGCTCGAGCAGGTGTCTCATTTCCGTTTGAGGTACGACTGTCAGGAAGTCTACATCGGCGGTTGGGCGAGGCATGCTGTAAAGCAGGGAGATCACGAATCCGCCGATGCAGTGGAGTTCGACGGGCTCGGTCAGTCGCTCGTCTATTTCAGACAGAAACCTCTGCCAGGGCGCGGGAGGGAGGCTACGCTGCATAGGGCAGAGCCTCCGGCCTCAGGTCGCTCAGGAGATTCCAGTGGGCAGCCGCTTGGGGCCGCGTCTTCCGTAGCCACTCCCTTTCAGCGGCCGAGAGGTTCTCCTGGCATAGGGTGTCCTCTCTTGCCAGCCTGGCACGCTGCAGCCGGGCGGCGACCCGGCTCAATACGGCCCCTGTCTCCCCGGCATTTCTCCTAGTTACCGCAAGCTCGTGAGCTAAGCCCACGACAAAACCAAGGCGGTTCTGCAGATCACGGAGTTTCACCTCAGCGAGCACCCACTCCCAATCGAGATCGGGGTACTGAAGCACGAGCCATGGCAGCGCCTCTACGACGCGGGTCTCGAGGTCGTCGGAAAGGAGCGCCGACACCAGCACCGCGGCGGGGTTTCGCTTCCTTCGATGTCGCACATAGGCGAAGCCAGGATAACCGAGCGCCCCTAGCTGCCGAACAAGGGACGGGGAGCTGCCTGCTGACACAGCGTCCCTATCGACAGGCAGCCCTGTTGGAGAAAGCCCCAGTAGAATGACAACTCTCTCGGCCAATGGAGCGGTCAGTTCTCGCTTGCCGCTCTCCAAGAGAGCCCAGTAGGCCTGGGACACGCCCAGCGTGTCCGCAACCTGCTGCTGCGTCTGGCCGCGAGCTTCTCGAGCGCGTCTCAGTTCGACCGGGGCCATGATCTGAATCTCAAAGTGATTATAACATGATCTGTAATAACCGGGGAAGGAGAGCGAACTCACGGCCTCACAGTCGCCATCGCCAGCGCCCGTCCCTCAGGTGCAACCAGGTGCAACGATGCAGAGGATCTGGAGGATTGGGAGGATTCAGAGGAACGCAGGTTGAATAACTTGCGTGTTTTCAATGCAGCTTCAGGGTTCGAATCCCTCTCTCTCCGCCATCCTATTGAAAATACATAGCTTATTCTCATTCTTGTGTCAGGATCACGCCCTAGAGAGGGCGGGATTTGACTCCTCTCCACAGACCCCCAACGCCTGCTGGCCGAAATGATTGAAGATTTGGAGCTCCCATAATCCCAAACAGTTCGGGACTTGCCGACCGTCCATTTCTATGTCGCGCACCCGAACGCAGCTTTCATCAGCTTTCAGGGTGCGGCCAACTGAATCTTGTGATAAACTGGTATCATTCTGGTTTAGAGGGGCGAGTCAACTGGACAAACCCTCGTGCGTTGCGCTGGGATTTCCGCCCGCGACGCTGCAATAACCGGCAGTCAAGAACGGTTTGACCTCTGGCGGAGAGCGATGAGCAACAGGATCTTCGGTCGTATCATTAGCGACCAGCTCGACTCGAGCGGCCGCAACGCACCTCTCGAGGGCTTCAGAGTCTCGATCTACTGGGGTAGCTTCAAGTTGAAATCCGACGAGTCGAAAGCCGGCGGGATTTTAGACTTCGAATATCGCCGGGACACGTCTGAACAGGGCCACCATCGCACGCTGGAACTCGTGGTTCAGGATAATGTCGGCCGTGAGGTGGCACGGAAGTCTATCGAGGACACTTCCAGCGAGACGCTCAGTATCTCCGACTTCGTCATTAAGGAAGTGGAAGCGAGAGGTTTCCTGGTCACGCTCGGAACGGGCGAGACGGGGCCCTCGGGCGGCGGCTGGGGGCTCACCCAGGGCGCGACCGTGAAATTCCTCATCGATAACGAGGCGTTCCAGAAAGCCGCCCAGTTGTTTTTGGGGGCGAGGGATTCGATCTACTTTTCGCAGTTGTTCTTCCCCGTGCCGGACGTCTTCCACGCCGACGCGACCCAGGAAACGACCAACCTGATCTTCGATTTCCACCAGCGCGTGCCGGACGCCGATCATCTGCGCGCGGCGGGTGTCGGCGACTCCCGGCCGGAGCGGCTTCTGCTGGAAGCAGCCGACAGAGACGTCGAGGTTCGAATCCTCCTGCACTCGTTCAAAGTTCCGTTATTCGTCAAGATCCTTGCGGGCCTCCTGATCTTTCCGTTCGCCGGCACGGACGGAATTTCGGCGATAGAGGAACTTCTGAGCAACGAGTTTACCGACACCGACGAGGATAAGCAGTACTTCGCCCTGGCCGAGCGACCCGGCGTGAAGGTGCGCGCCTTCGAGCAGTCCGTCCTTTCGGCAGGCGTAATGCACCCCAAATTGATGATCGTCGATGGCGCTCGCGCCCTGAGCATCGGATCGCCGTTCGGCCAGAGTTACATCGATTCGCACAGCCACTTCATCGATGCGCCGGTGCGCGGCGCCGCTCACGATTTCCCGAAGCACGACGCGGGTTTTATTGCCAAAGGGCCGGTGATCGGCACGATGTACAACGCGCTGAAGCAGCTCTGGGATACGGCGGCGCCGGATGACAAGCTTCAGGACTACCCTCCGACACCTCCGGACTCTCATCACGGTGCTTCTACGCTGCCCGACGACGACTGGGACGCGGTCTGCTCCATTCAGATTGTGCGAACGCTGAGTGCCAGGAAGTTCCCCGACCAGCCCGACGGCGAGAAGGGGATTCTGGAGGCCTATCTCCGCGCGTTCAACATGGCCAAGGAATTCATTTACCTCGAGAACCAGTACTTCACGGACAACGCGATCGGGGACGCGCTGGTGGAGGCGATGAAGCACAACGATAAGCTCCAGACCATCATGCTTCTCAACATCCGGCCGGATGTCCCCTTCTATCCGTGGAAGCAGCGGCGGCTCATCCATTGCATTCGCAAAGGTCTCAGCAACGCACCCAACGGCGGAGCCGCGCGCTTTGGAGTCTTCACGCGCTGGAGCCACCAGGTGGGCACGCCGCGGCCGCAGTTATTGCCGATCTATATTCATGCCAAAGTGGGCATCGTCGACGATACCTGGTGCACGGTGGGTTCCGCGAATCTCGACGGGCTGTCGCTCGACTATTTCCTCCTGAATCCTTTTGTCGAACAACGGGCGATTGAACTCAACGCGATCATGCTGAACGGCGTAGAGGGCGCGCCTGCGAGCGAGGCCCCCGACATCCTGCGACGCAAGCTCTGGGCCGAGCACCTGGGCTATCGCGACAGTTCCGGCGCGCCCGATATAAACTCCGCCGACCTGAAATCCCCGCCGCAAGGCGGCTGGCTCCAACATTGGATCAACCGCGCCAAGGGAACTTTGAGTCAGCTCATCAACGACCCTACACAGCCGCTGACCGGGTCGGCTCAGGTGCTCCCCTGGCCGACCGACAACACCACCCACAAAACGCCGCGGGACTATCTCGAGACTCTCGGCATTCATTCCTATGCCGTCGTGCCCCTGAAAGGGACGCAGGCATTCGACTTCAAAACCGGAGAGTGGAATCCGAAGTACAAAGCAGCCATGGACTACGACTAGATGCCGGGCACCGTCGATCGAGCTGGCGAACTGCTATCGCGCGCCGTCAGACCGCTGGGCGCGGTCAGTGGAGACATCCGTGCCGCCGGGCAGCTTCTCGCGCTTCTCGGCTGGAGCCTGCCGCCCGGCGTCAACGATATAGGGCTTTCGCTACTCGACGTCTCCACGCTGACGGCGAAGCTCGACGCGCTCACCGATGTCCGCAGCCGCCAGGATGCCTCCGATGACGAAATCGCGGCCGCCGTCGCCGCGGTGGTGCTGGCGCTCAAGGACACGCTGCAGCATCTGGAGAACCTGACCGCGTCCCTCCAGGCCACGCCCGAGTATCTGAGCGCGACGCACATCGTCGACGAGTTCTTCCCGCGCCTCGCGGACCTCCTGGTCATTCAACTGGTGGGTTCCGCGGCGCCGGGCGTGGTACCGCTCGGTGTGCTGCTGGGCCTGTTCGAGTTCAACATGATGCCCGCGGACCCCACGATCTTTCAGGTGGCGCACATGCGCCAGGTGGTGCGCTGGGATCGTTTTGGGCCCCTGTTCACCGATCCGGCCGGCCTGGTGCGCGATGTCTACGGCTGGGGCACGCCGCACTTCGATGGGGCAGCGTTCGTCACGAATCTCGGACGGCTGGTGGAGCATTTCTCCGATAGCGTCGCGTTCCAGGTGTTGATGCGAGAGGTGGAGGAGCGGATCGTGGGGCACGCGGCGCCGGAAGCGGATACCGATCCCGCGCCGCAGCTCATGATCAGTCTGGTCAGGGAACTCGGCTTCGACGCGCCCGAAGTCGGCGTTGCGCTTTTCCCGCTGCGTCCTACGACGGCGGGCGGAAGCGACGGCGGGCTGGGCGTTTCGCCATACGCTTTCAGCACCACCGACACAACGTTCGAGCTTTCCGACACTGTGTCGCTCGAACTCGCCACGTCCGCCGATCTCGAGGGCCTCGTGGCGCTGGTTCTCCGCCCGGGCGCGAAGCCCCAACTCCTGACTGCGCTCTTGACCGAGCCGGACAGCGGCCCCTCTTCGGCGCCCGCATCATTCACGCTCACGGTAAAGAATTCGGCGCCGTCCGGCCAACGCCACGTGTTCTTTTCGGCGTTCGGCGTTACGGCGGACGCGGCGTCGGTCAGCGCGGGTATTCGAGTGGATGTGAGCGAGGACCTGAACCCCGCCCTCTTCGCGAGCGTCGAGGATGGCCGCATCCTCCTGGTCCCCGATTCCTCCGATGGCTTCCTGGCCTCGGTCCTGCCGAAGGACGGCGTCACGGCCACGGTGAATCTGAAGATCGGCTACTCGCACCGGAATGGATTGACCATCGAGGGCGGCGCGGGCCTAAGCACGCAGCTCGTGCTCAATCGCCAGTTGGGGCCGCTCATCGTGAACACGATCCAGATCGCGCTGGCGGCATCGCCCGCGGGGTTGACGGGATCGGCCGCGGTAACGGCGTCGGTTGTGCTCGGCCCGGTCACGGCCACCATCGCCTCTACCGGCGCGTCCGTGGCGATGGCGTTCGAGCGGGGGAACCTCGGACCTGTCGATCTGGGAGCCGCCTTCAAACCGCCCGACGGAGTAGGCCTCGCCGTCGACGCCGCCTCCGTCAGCGGCGGCGGCTTTCTAAAGCGCGATCCCGCGACGCACGAGTACAGCGGCATGCTGCAACTCGAGTTCACGGACCTCGCGTTGCAGGCGTTCGCGTTGATCACCACGCAGCCCTCGGGCGGCGCCGCGTATTCGCTGTTCGCGCTCATCGATGCGGATTTTCCGCCGGTGCAGCTCGGCTGGGGATTCACGCTGGACGGGGTCGGCGGAATCTTCGCCGTGAATCGCACGGCCTCGACCGATGCGCTGCGCGCCGCTGTCAAAACCGGCGCTCTCTCCTCGATTCTGTTTCCGAAAGCCGCGATCGCCAACGCGCCGCAGGTGCTCAGCCAACTGGACGCATACTTCCCGCCGGCCGCGGGCCGATTCCTGTTCGGGCCGATGGCGCTGATCGGGTGGGGCACTCCCACGCTGCTCACCGCCGCGATTGCCGTGGTGCTGGAACTGCCCGAACCCGTGCGGATCATCCTGCTGGCGCGGCTGGCCGCGCGGCTTCCCTCGGAATCGAGCGCCCTGGTGCGCATCAACATGGATGCCCTCGGCGTTCTCGATCTGAGCCGGAGCGAGTTGGCGCTCGATGCGGCCCTGTTCGACTCGCGTCTGCTCTCGTTCACCCTCACCGGCAGCATGGCCCTGCGCGCCGCCTGGGCCACCCAGCGCGAATTTCTGCTCGCCATCGGCGGCTTCCATCCGCAGTTCACCCCACCCGCCGGATTCCCCGCACTCGACCGCATCACCATCGACATGCCCTCCGGACCCGTCAGCAAACTCCGGCTTGCGGCGTATCTGGCGATTACGTCCAACACGGTTCAATTCGGCGCGACTCTGGACGTGTTCATCGGCGTGTCCGGGTTCGGTCTTGCGGGCCACCTGGGGTTCGATGCGCTGCTACAGCTCGAGCCGTTCCATTTCGAGGCGGACATCTCGGGCAGAGTCGCGCTGACAGCCGGCGGCGACGATCTGATGTCGGTGGGCCTGGACGCGACCCTCTCGGGTCCGGCCCCGTGGAACATCGCCGGCAAATTCAAGGTTCATCTGTTGTTCTTCGACGTGGACAAGTCGTTCTCGCACACCTGGGGCGAGGATGCGCCGGCGCAGCAGATCGCCCCGGTGGATGTGCTTTCGCTCGTGACCGCCGCGCTCGCCGACGCGCGTAACTGGGGCGCGCAGCTCGCGCCAGGAACGCCTGCGCTGGTCGCGCTGAGATCCGCGGCCCAGGGCGCCGTCGTCGCGCATCCGCTCGCGCGGCTCGAGGTGCACGAGAGCGTTGTGCCGCTCGGTCTCGCCATCACTCGATTCGGCGCCGCTGCCCCGGCCGGCGCAACCAGCTTCACGATCACCGGCTATCGCATCAACGGAAGCGACGTAGCGAACGAACCGATCCAGGACGATTTCGCTCCCGCGCAGTTCTTCGATCTCTCAGACGACGAGAAACTTGCCCGGCCGTCTTTTGAGCGGCACGATGCCGGAGTGCGGACCATCGGCGGACTCGTCTCGAGCGGCCCCTCCGTCACGAAGACGATCTCGTACGAAACGTTCTATGTGGACGAACCCGGCGGCGCGCTCAGAACGGACCCCGCAACGCCGCCCAAGCCTTCGGTGCTCGGCGATCTTCAATTCATCCTGGCCGCCGGTTCGGCCGGACGCGCACAAATCCGGCAAGCCGGCAACCGGCGCTACACCGCCCCGGGGAAACCGGTCATGGTGGCGCAGGCGGCTTTCGTGGTGGTGGACACATCGACCCTTGCCGCGGCGGGCGTTGGCCCCGTTGGGGGCGGGTCCTACAGCGACGTGAGCGCGTCGATCGCGGCGGAGCTGGCCCGCAACCCCGCGCGCCGCGGCTCGCTCGCGATCGTCGCGACACACGAGATGAGGGCCGCCTGATATGCCCGATCCAACGCCAGCCGCGTATTCCATCGTGCCCTGGGTTCGGCGGGGCCTCGCCTCGCTGATCACGGGCCAGCCTGCGACCAACTTCGCGTCCCTGCCCGTGTCGCTCGCGGTCAACGGCGCCCCCGCAACCGCGCCGCCGATCCGCCTGATCGGTCCGGGCGACGTCACCGCGCTCGATCCGCGCGCCGTCGTGCGAACCGAGCCACGCGATGGGGCGCCCGCCTTCGAGCCGAACTATCTCGCGGCGGTCGAATTCGCTCTCCCCGATCTGCCGTGGATGTTCACGCCAACCGCGCCGGCCGGTGGGCGCCTGAAGCCCTGGATCTGCCTGGTCGTCGTTCCCGATGGCGATGGAGTCGTCATCGAACGGCTTCCGGGCGGAATGAACGTGCTGCACATCGATTCTCCGCTCGATCCGAAAAGCGAGCTGCCGGACCTGGCGACGATCGATGCATGGGCGCATGCGCAAGTGACCGGCTCGGGCCTCGCGGGCGCGGCGTTGAATGCGGCCCTGGACGGCGATCCGTCGCTCGCGCTCTCGCGCCTGATCGCTCCGCGCGAACTCGAAGCCGGCAAGAGCTACATCGCGTGCGTCGTGCCGACGTACCGCGCCGGCGTGAATGCGGCCCTCGGTCGGCCCGTCGACGATCGCGATCTCGCGCCTGCGTGGGACTCGAGCGTGGCCGCGCCGTTCGTGCTGCCGGTGTATTATCAGTTCCGATTTCACACCGGTCTTGACGGCGATTTCGCATCGCTAGCCCGTAGGATCAAACCTCCGAAGACGCCGGTGGAGGCCGGCACGCGGACCATGGATGTCAGCCGGCCCGGTTTTGGCGCTGCGGATGCTCCCGGTGTCACTCTGGGCCTCGAAGGCGCGCTGCGGTCGGTCGATAATCGACCGACCGCCTGGCCCGCGGGAGCGCAGTCCGCCTACGAGGCGCAGCTTCGAAAAGCGCTGGCTCCGCCGGCGGCGGCGGATCCGGTTGTCGCGCCTCCCACGTATGGGAGCGCGCAGACTGGAGCGGATCTCTCCGCCGCCGCGCCGCCCGTCTGGTCAAGCCAACTGAACCTCGATCCGCGCTCGCGCGCCGCTGCTTCGGCCGGAGCGCAGGTGGTTCAGCGCGATCGGGAAGCGCTCGTCGCCTCGGCCTGGGACCAGTTGGGCGAGATCCGCAAGGCAAATCAACTCCTGCGGCAGGCGCAGCTCGCGCGGCAGGTGACCGCCTCGCTCGGCCGCCGCCACCTGGATACGGTCGCGGGCGACGGAACGTATCTGCAAATCACCGCACCGCTGCACGGCAGGGTGCGCTTGAGTCTGAACGGTGTGGATGCAACACTGCGCGGGCATATTGCATCCAGCCGGGTGCCGTCGGGGGCGGTGTCGCCCGCCCTACGGCGGATTACCCGGTCGCGCGGTCCCGTCGGCCGTCGGTTGAGCGCCGGTACCCCCCAGATCGTGGACCGGCTGAACCTGCCTGCGACGAGCGGACCGACTGCGCTCCAGGTCGCCGGACCTGTCGAGGCGCCGCGAGGCATGGTTGCGCTCGACGACGTTTCGCCCGACATCCAGGTGACGAAAATGACTGCGCTGTCGGCGGTGTCCGCGGGAGGATTCAAGACCGCGGAGGTGGCGACGCCACCGGCCGCGCCGCACCCTGGTCCGGGCGGCGGCATCCTAACGGGCGGCGCCGTATTCACGGATGGCGGCGGCGAGCCTCCCACAAAGGTCAATCCCTTGGTGGACTGGACGGCGAACCCGAATCTTCCCGACCTGCTCAAGGGTGACCGTCCTAATCTCCCGGCAGCACTGGTCTTCCCGTCCGATGCGGCCGCGCTCAAGCTCGTCGAGGAGCGATACCGCACTGCGTCGGCGGCGGTGAACACCTATCTGAACACCGCTCCCGCCGCTCCCGCCGAACCCGCGCCGCTCGCCGGACAACCCACGCTCGCGCTGCCCCGGGCGCAGTTGGCGGCGCGCGTAAATCCGGAGGTCACGATCCAGGCCCGCTTCGGTGCGCGCGTCCCCCTCGGTTCCGGACCAGACCCGCTACAGCCCGTTCGTACCGGCCCCGAATTTCCGCAGGCGATGTACCCGGCGCTGGCGCAGATCTCGCCCGAGTGGCTGCTGCCCGGAATCTCCGCGCTCCCCGAGGATTGCGCGGCGCTGCTCACCCCGAATTCGAAATTCATCGAAGCGTTCATGGCCGGCCTGAATGAAGAACTCTCGCGCGAACTGCTCTGGCGCGAATTCCCCGCCGACCGCCGCCTCACTTACTTCCACAACTTCTGGGGAGCCCCGACGCCCGACATCCCCGAGATCGCCGCCTTCGACCCGAACGGAGGCCTCGGCGATCACGTCACCGATCATGCCAGCGGCAACCGTTTCGTGCTGCTCATCCGCGCGAGTCTGTTTCAGCGCTATCCAAACGCCGTCGTGTCCGCGATCCAGGCCGCGTGGGCCGGCGGAGTGCGCCGCCTCACCGACACGCGCATCTATCCCGTCTTCCGCGGCGAGATCGCACCCGAGGTCACGTTCTTCGCTTTCGACATCGACGATCCTCGCGGCTCGAATGACCCCGCCGCAGGAAAAGCCGGCTGGTATTTCGTGATTGAGGAACACCCGACGGAGCCGCGCTTCGGCCTGGAGCCGGAGAAGAGCTCGACACCGACCGGCCTCTGGAACGATCTGAGCTGGCAGGAAGTCGCGGTTAGCGGAAAGTTCCTCGATCCCGGGGCCGCTCCCTCTCCCACGACGCGTGAAAACGTCGCCTGGAGCGAGGACGCCGCTTCGATGGCATTCATCCTCATGCGCAGACCCGTACGGGTCGCGCTGCATGGGCAGGCACTGCTCGGGAAACTGACATGAGTTCCGGTGGCAATCCTCCGTCGAGCCTCTTCGTGCGCGGCACGACCGACACGGCCCACGTCTACTTTCTACAAGCCGGCACGCGGCGCCTGATTCCCGACGACACGACGTTGAAGCTGCTTCTGGCCGGCCAGACCGTGCGCGTCCTTGCGGATGCCGCTTTGGCCGCTATTCCCGAAGGCCACCCGTTTCCGACGCTTCACGAAGGCGCCGTTTACCGCGGCGCCGGCCCGGTGTTCGCGTTCGTGATACAGGGCGGGCGCAAGTGCGCGGTCCCCGACGCCACGACGCTGCGCGATTCCGGCCGCGATGTCGCGAAACTGCTTCCGGCAACCGCCGGCGATCTTGCCCTCATACCCAATGGCGCTGCGTTCCCGTCCACCAGCCGGTTTCTTGCGCCGCCGTCAGCCGAGGTTCCGCTCGTGCTCCTGCCGGTGCGTTTGGAAACACGCTTCCAGGGCGCCGAGTTGTGGCTTCGGGTTTATCCCGACGATATCCACGTGAACAGCTTCGAGCCCGAGCTGACCGAGGAAGAGCGCACTGCGCGCACGGCTTACCTCGCGCAGGCTCACGCCGGAGTCAACGCCGCGAAACCCGCATTTGCGGCGCTGGCGCGGCAATTCGGAAGCGAGCGCGCCGCCTGGATTGCAGGCGCCAACGTTCCCTCCACGGCCAAGGCTTCTCAGTGGACCCGCGCTCCGTTCACCGACGTGCTTCCCGAGCGCTGGATCGTCATCGGTTACCAGGGCAACGCAGCCGGCCAGGTTCTTGCCGTCGGTCCCGTGATCGACGAGACCTTGGCGGTGGGCCCGGCGCCCGACGGACCAGGGCCCTCGACCGACGAAGGCATGCGCTGGATCGTCGATTTCGATCGCGCGATTCAGGCTGGCATGGCCTTCCGCATCACGCTCACGGCGGAACAGCAGCGCGGCTTCAACCGGCTCGTCGTGATCGGATTGAAAAGCAAGCTCGCGCCGAAGGACTCGGCCGCGCGGTTCGGCGACCTGCTTCAGGCGCATCATTATACGGACGGCTTCGAGTTACTCGCCGTCAACACGCCCACGAACAACACCGAGGACGTGAAGGCGGGCTTCTCCTCGAAGGACACGGATTATGAGGCACTCTTCGCGCTTGAGCAGGGCGCTCCGCTCTGTCCTTCGCGCCCTACGGCGGACGGCGACCGGCTGGCTCGCGCGCTGAACATCGCTCCGGCGATTCTCTCTCACGTACGCGGCGCGAACGGCGGCCAGGACGAACAGTCGCGCGCTATGAACACGGTGCTGTGGCCCGCCACCTGGGGATACTACCTCTCCCAGATCGTCACCGGCGCGGTGCCCACGCCAGACGTTCTGCTTCCCGCCGCACGCGATCACTTCGCCGATCATGTGCGCGCCCGCGGCCACTACCCCGTGCTGCGGATCGGCCGCCAGCCTTACGGCCTGCTGCCCGTCACGTGGAGCGCGAAGTGGCAGTCGCTCGAAGGCCGGTCTCTCGATGCGCCGTTGGCGAGCCTTCTCGCGCGCTTGAGAACGACGTGGGAGAACTCTCTCGCTAATGTTCCGCGCCTGCCGAACGCGGCCGACCCCGAAGCGGCTCTCGTGAGCCTGCTCGGCATGACGCCGTCTTCGAGCAGTTTCGTGGCACGCAACATGATCGGGCCGGAGTACAACTTCTCCTACTGGAATCTCGTTCAGAAGGACCTTGTGAAGACGTGGTGGACCGCGCTCGCGCGGAAAACCGCCGTCGACACCGGCGATCTGGCTTCCGTGATGGCGAACACGCGGCTCGGCAACTCGGCGTACGTCCGGCAGCATCGGCCCCTGACGGACGTGATCGTCGCGCCGCCGCCGCTCGATGGACTGGCCGCTCCCGCATTCATCGCGCAACTTGCCGCGCTCGGCTGGCAGGCTCTGCGCGATGTCGCGCTCCCTCCGGCTCCGGTTCCATTGCTGTTTCCGCTCTTGCGCCACGCGGCATTGCGCGAATACCTGGACACGGCATTCGACCTGTTGACTTCGGCTGCCGCGGCGCAGCCGCAGGAGCGAATCGAGGCGGAACTGGTGGGCTTCTCGACGGCAGCCACGCGGCCCGCGGCGTGGGACCTCCTGACGCGCGAACTGCCGGGCCGCGGTCCTGTGGGCGCCTTCCTCGATGGAGCGAAGAACAACGCGGCGGTACCGTCCTTCGCCGCGTTCTGGAGCGCGCTCGCGCAACTCGCGCAGTTCTCCGCGGCGGATCTCGATGCGCTCACCCGCGAAGTCTTCGACCTCGCCTCCTATCGCCTGGACGCCTGGATCACTTCGCTCGCCGAGTTCCGGCTCGAGAGCCTTCGAACGGCGAATGCCTCGGGAGGCATTGTGCTGGGCGCCTACGCCTGGCTGGAGGAGGTTCGCCCGCAGCCGGCGCAATCGCCTTCCTCGGGATTCATTCACGCGCCTTCGCTCGGACAGGCGACCACGGCGGCGGTGTTGCGGTCCGGATTCCTGTCGCACAAGAACGGCTCGGCGCAGCCTTTCGAAATCGATCTTTCCTCCGCCCGCGTGCGGCTCGCGCTCCATCTGATCGACGGTGTTCGCGAAGGTCAGCCGCTTGGCGCGCTCCTCGGCTATCGCCTGGAGCGTACTCTTCACGAGACCGGACTCGACTCGTTCATCGACAATTTGCGCGCCGTGGCACCGCTCGAGGCACAGACCGACAGCATCGATGTCGTCGACGGGCTCGGGCTGCTGCGCAAGTTTCACACGGAAGCGAATTTCTGGAATGCTCCCGGGCTCCCCGCCGCGGGAACGCCGGCCCGCGCTGGAGTTGCCGCCGCGATCGAGCGCCTGGACGACGCGCTGGACGCCGTGGCGGACCTCACGCTCACGGAAAGCGTTCATCAGTTGATCGGTGGAAACATGCTGCGCGCCGGCGCCACTCTGGACAGCATCGCCCGCGGCGACACGCCTCCCGCCGAGATCACCGCCATCAACACTCCCCGGAGCGGCACCGCTCTCACTTACCGTTTGATGGGCGTCGCCATCGGCGGCGATGCGCTCGGCTGGCCGGTGACTCCGCGCGCGCAAGCGGAGCCCCGGCTTAACGCGTGGGCCGCGTCGCTGCTCGGCGATCCCTCGCGCGTTCGCATTCGCGCCCGTTTCGTCGACGCGCGGGGCGCGAGCCTGTTCGCGACGGAAACCGGCCTCGACCAGCTCGGTCTGGCGCCGCTCGATCTGCTCAGTTTCCCCGAAGGGCAAACCATCGCGGGAGAGCTTGCGGCGCGTACTCGCGACGCGATCGCAAAAACCCGGCCCGCGGCCGTGCCTCCTGGCTCGCCGATCGAGATTCTGACGGACCGGGACCCTGGCTGGCAGCCTCAAATGGTCGCGCTCACGGAATGGCTCGGGCTGTTGCGGGCGGTCGGCCGGATGATCGGAGCCGCTCGGGCGATGGAACCGCGCGATCTCGTCGCGCCGGGTGACGCCGCGGGCGCGATCGACACCGCCGAACTGCAATCCCGCGCCGATGCCGCTGAAGCCCAGCTCCGTGCCGCCAACGCCCCGGCGCTGCTCGCGGCCTTCGGTGTGACGGTGCCGGACGACCTGACCGCTCGGGTTCGGCAACTCGACCAACTCGCGGCCGGGTTCACACGCGCCTCGTCTACGCCCGACCAATTGCGCGATCACGACATCGCCCGGTTGCAGGCCATCTTCGGTGCGTCCTTCATGGTTCTCCCGGTGCTCGCTTCGACGACAGCGGCCGCGTGGCCCCAGCTCTGGGCCAACAACCTGGCTCTGCAAGGCGGCGATGGGCTCGCCTCGGTTCGCTGGTTTCAGCGCGCCGCCCGGGTCCGCGCCGGCGCGGCGCGCGTGGATACCGCCATGATGTTCGCGGAAGCTCTCGCGGGGCGGCCGCTCTTCGAACTCCAGGTAGCGCAGCTTCCTTTCGCCGCGGGCGACCGTTGGGTGGCGCTTGAAACCTCCGGCGGCGCGCCCTCGAGCCGCCTGTCTTTGGTCGCGTTTTCGCCGGCGGCTTCGACGCCCGGCGCCGCGGTCGCGGGCATCATGCTGGACGAGTGGATCGAGGTCTGGCCCTCGGCCGAGCAGATCACCGGCGTATCCTTTCAGTACACCGACCCCGACGCGCGGCCGCCGCAGGCGATCCTTCTTGCCGTTCGCCCCGACAGTTTCCCTGAATGGACCATGGAA
>Ga0187850_10001656_pt1 | contig 23041 bp, 26 predicted proteins | sample June2016WEW_4_15_FD_132436 | JGI IMG/M metagenome (GOLD analysis project Ga0187850, IMG submission 132436) | Peatland microbial communities from SPRUCE experiment site at the Marcell Experimental Forest, Minnesota, USA - June2016WEW_4_150 | ecosystem: Environmental > Terrestrial > Soil >...
ACGGAGTATAAAAAAGATACCGCCGAACTCGATAAGGCGACACTCGCACTATCTCAAAATACCAATGCGAAAAAAGAGGGCGCATTAACCACCGCCGTTGCTTCTGCACAAACAAAAGTTAATGCCGATTTAAACGCGAACCTTGGTACGACTCTTCAAGGACTGATCACACAAATCAGAACAGCCAAAACTACGCAGGAAGGGCTCAACATCGCCGTCCAAGCATTTGGGTCTAGGGGCGGGGCCGCGATGTATGCAGCGATTATGTCCAACAAGGTCGGTTTTGACGACTTTGCCAAAGTAACCGGCGGAGTGACGACCAATATTAACCAAATGGCTACGAGCACGACTACGTTATCGGACGCGATGACGTTATTTAGACAGAAGACGGAACTCGCCTTCGCGCCCTTGGGAAACACGATAGGAACTGCCCTCACGAATGCACTCGGTTCGATGAATCCACTTCTAGGCGGGCTTCAAAATCTTGGAAAGGCTTTCGATCTGCTTCCCACTCCCGTGAAAAACACGATTGTTCTTTTTGGAGCGATGGCGGCAGCAATCGGTCCGACCGTGATGTCAGTCGGCGGATTCGCTTCAGCAATGGGACAATTGGCAGGCGTTCTTTCTGGTCCAGTGACGGTGGCGTTTGAGTTCCTAGGCAGTGGTGGCGTGATCGCTACGGTTGTAACTGCACTCACAACCTTCGGACCAATAATAGTTATGGTAGGCGCGGCCCTTTTGGTAGTCGTTGGGATACTCGCGACTTTCGCCGCCGCGATTCTTTTAGCGTACCACTATTCCGAAACCTTCAGAAGCACGTTATCCCTTGTGCTTGGGGTCCTCGGGGATTTCACTAGCCATCTCGGGGCCGCGGCAGCTGCACTGATGTCAGGGAACTGGAGTGAAGCGGGCAACCAGATCAAAATTGCTTTCACCGACGCGTATAACTCACTCAAAACGATCAATTGGACTCAAATCGGGATACAGATCATCAAGGACGTTATAAGCGGGATTCAGTCAGACTTCGCGGCGCTCAAAGGTATATGGGACACGATTCGACAGAGTTTCTACGACTGGTTGGCGACGGTAAACTGGACTTCTGAAGGCAAGAAACTCGCGGATGCTTTGATCGCAGGATTTAAAGGCGCTATGAATTTGCCAGAGGCCCTTACTGCTGCCTTCGCGAATAAGCCTATTTCAATCCCAGTCATCGCCACAACCGCGGCGGAAGTAACGAGCGCGACGACGACTGCACAAGGCAAACCCGTCGTAACGCACCCCGGAACCCCTGCCGTATTAGCAAGTGTCACGGCTGTTTCTGCAACGCCAGCGAGTACGGCTGGCCTTAAAACGACCCTAGAAGATGTAGGAAGGGCTGCCGCAAGGGGATTCATTGATGAGATAAAAGGGTACGTCGGAAGCGGGGAGTTTACGTCCGATCTCACTCACGGAGTCGAGAGCGGTTTTGAAATGGCTAAACCGGCCATCGCAGCGATGATAGGAACGGCGTTCAGTCCGGGCGGCATGGCGGGCCTAGGGGCAGGTTTGCTGACTGCGCTATCTGGAATCAACGTTAGCCAGATCGGTGAAAATTTAGTCAGCGGAATCTTGTCGACCATTACGGGAAGCGGACCTCGTTTTGCGACGGCGATAGGCGCTCTGTTCAACCCTGCTGGCATGGCAGGGATGTTCGCGGGCCTGTTAGCGCCGCTCCAAGGCGCGATTGGAAGCGGCTTGACTGTGATGATTCATGCCGTTACAGACGCGGCTACAGTTTTGGCAGGAGCGGTAGCAGGTGGCTTTAACACATTCATCAGAGCCGCGACTGATGCATCCTCCGTCGTGATGGGTGCAGTTGGCGGAGGGTTTAATACTTTTATTCGTGCAGCCACTGATGCTGTTTCGGTAGTATCTGGCGCGGTCGGAGGTGGTTTTAACACATTTATTCGAGCTGCCACAGACGCCGCAGCAGTTGTCGAAGGTGCGGTGGCCGGCGGATTTAGTACGTTCGTCAGAGCCGCGACTGATGCGGCATCTGTTATCTCAACAGCTATAAATCAGGGATGGTCTGCTGTGGTGCATATGGGCGCCGATCTTAGTGGAATCTATTCTGCACTCTCAAACGGATTTAGCGCCTCTGTTAACGTTGTCGCACATCTATTAGGAGCCGGCGGCATCGTAGGATGGGCCGAGTCGAAATTACCTGGGTGGGGCTTGGCATTAGGGCCAAAACCCGCAGCAGCAACGCCAGTTAATTGGGCCACGGTGGGCGGTGCGGAATTTCAAAGTTTGCAGACACCGGCAGCGCTAGGAATGCAACATGGTGGCATACTGAACGGTCCACATCTGGTTATTGCCGGCGAAGCTGGACCAGAGGCATGGATTCCGTATAAATATTGGTCGGGAATTGCACCGTGGGTTTTTGACGCATTACCAAAACTGCAGGAAGGGGGTCTCGCAGGCAGTTATTCGGTGTTCCAGACGCCCAGCTATTCAACATTCCAGATGCCACACACTTCATCATTTGCAGGGCGTTTGGATGCCCTCACAACGCTTAAAGTGGATGAAGATTCCTTGGCCAGGGCTCTCACCAAAGCTTTGACCAACGTGCTTCAGAAACAGCGGAGCGGCAACACCTACAATATCAACGGCATCAAAATGGATGAGGTCATCGACGAACTCAAAAAAGTAGACAGAATCGATGAGCTTCTGTACGGCGATTACATTTAAATCAAAGAGGCCCGGCGCAACGGTGTGAAGATGACAACACGTAAGCGTGATCAACGTGTTCATACTTGCTAAGCTTCATCTTTTCCGCGAATGAATGGAGGCGAGGTGACAATATGATAAAAAAATCGATAGCGGTCCCTGCGATCGCGTTGATTGTTCTTTTTTCTCTTTCGGCAGCTGGCTGCACGACATCGGTAGCTTCCAATACGACGAATTCTCCATCATCAACAGCCGATATGACCGCTAAACTCAATAATGCATTCACTAGTCAGAATTACACGATCGTTAAGCCGTTCACAAGTTCTGTCAATCAGTACGGAAACGTGATCTATTCCGGTGTTGTAAAGGATGGCCCAGACAAACTCGTTCCTTACGCTCACAACCTGACCGTCGAAGAGACCAAAAACCGCAATGAAAGTTTGGCGCGGTTCAATGCGTATGTCGGTCAAGCACTAGGTCAAAAATATGCCGAACTCTCTACGGGCAACGTTACTGGTGTCTGGCTCGGCGCGAATAACGTGATGACGGCGAATCCGACCAAAGAAGCCGCCGTGCGTATTAACGAACCGAATCACGGGATAATGTGGTGGGGTGCATTTGCTGGTGTGATGGATCCCAATTACACTGTTTCAGTTGACTATTCGACAAAGGTATAACAGCTAAACAATGGCAAAAGAAGTTTGCACGGGTCAGTGTGCAATCTTCGGTATCGACGCCGGCCGGACCATAGACGATCGACAAGGGAGTTACGAAAGATCAAATAAATTCAAATGAGTCTATTACATCTTGCGCTTGTGACAAGTATTTATCAAAGTCCTCGGGCGTTGTCGTGTAAGTAATCCTATATCCTTTTTGATTGTTTATGACAAAGACCTGCATCGCCTTGATTAGCATATCCCGAGCCGCTGTCGCCGCATTGAACTCGATAGGGACGGTTGCTTGCCAAACCACTCTGCAAGCGGGGCGATCCGCGAAGATAACATCCTCACTTGAGATGAGTGTATAATCTTTGAAATTCGTCAGGCCTTCGAGATTAGGGTTGATGAGCTCCTCGAGAGTCGCACCTAACACGAGGTCGGAGGCCTCCACGCCGACCTCGCCCACTTTGGCGTGAGCCACATAGATATAGAGTTGGACTGCAAAGGATGGATCGGTCGCGATCCTCCACGCGCGGGAATAACTGATGCTGAATCCCGCATCGCTTGAGAACGTTGTCTTTTCGTCGTTCTTTTGATTTGCAGTCAGAGACTCTTCTCTTAATAGTTTGAGCATCCGCAACATTGCGTAATTGGTCAGAGGTCCGGTATAATGCAACACGTAACGCACTTTGGAAAAAAACAGTTTTTGAAGCTCTTCATCGGTCTTTAGGTCGGCCAAGGTGAAGGGTCCATACTTCCCAGCGACGTGATTGAGCGCTCCAAGGAGTCTCAGAATGCAGTAGTATGTGCAGACGCCGAGCGTATCAGGAGACACGTAATCACGATCGAGTTGCCTACAAATGGTTTCGATGTCGTTCAAATCGCGCGCCGATAAAAAGCCGTCTCTGAGGAAATACTCTTTACCTGGGAATCTTAGCGTTATGTCTTGCAACTCCAGAATATCTCCAAGACTGCATTCTTTATCATCGTACTCTTTTATGATGTCTGCGACCTCAGACTGTTCAACAACGTCGTGTATTGTCTTTTTCAACGTTGAATGGTCAAAGATCACAGCATAGAAGAAACCGGCACCCCCGTAATCGCGGAACCCTGATTCCCATTCCTCATCAGAGGTGATTGCCGTGTATATGTCTTGCATCCTTGCTGACGTTATGTTTATGCCTTCGGAATACGACGCACCGTTCGGTTTGAGTGGCAAGAAGCGGCGCAAGAGCGTTTGTATTTGCGGCCGATTTAATGCGATCTCTCGGAGGGCGTGCGAGCGAACGTACACATGCACAAAATCATAGAGCTCTTCCATCCCGTTTTCTTTTTTCCATTTATCAATAAAATACGAATTTTCAGGTCCAAGGAGTCGGATCTGGAGCACAGGCATAATCGTTATGTCTTTTTGGGTCATAATTTTCCCTCCTGGCCGGTGATTAAAACGGGACTTTCGCGTACACATCCTGCAGGTCCTTGTCGTTGAACTGCAGGTACACCGCGGTCGTGCTCATCGAAGCGTGTCCGAGGACCTGTTGCAATCTTCGGATATCGACCCCATGTCTCACCATGTTGATGGCATAAGAATGCCTAAAGCTATGAGGGTGCACGTGCTTGCCGATGAGTTCCCCATACCGCTTGACAAGTTGCCGAGCCCACTGCTGGGATACCGGGAAGAGGGACGTATCACTCGCGATGTCGTGGCGAGTCGCATAATCGCGCAGTTGCTCCAACGTTTCTGTATCAAGTGGGACCCGTCGTTGCTTGCCTCCCTTTGCTTTCACGACGTTGATGATGTTGTTATGATATTCGATGTCTCGGGTCCGCAGGTTCAACAGCTCATTGATGCGGATCCCCGAACGCCACAACACACGCATCAGCAGGTAGTCACGTTCACTGCAACTGCGGGCCGCGTGCAACATCTCATCAATCTGTGTCTTTTCGAGGTAGTCGGTGATGTTCTTCATGCCACTATTGCACTACACTTGCGAAAATGTGCCTTTTCGAAAGTAAAGGTTTCTATTTTGGGTCGCGATTATTGCGTGCCGAAAAAGTGTGCACATGCAAGCTGGCGTCCATATGAAACGGCCGAATCGATTGCCTCATGAGGTTAATCTTAATGACTTCAGGAATTGGAATCCTTGACTGGTAACCTGCGACTATGTTGGGAGCCATAATTACACACGCAACTCCATTACTTTGTTGCTGCATCCCCTGAAAGACACTCGATATGGCTTTATTTTGCCGAAATGAGGTGTGTCCTGTTCGAAAAAAGAAAGACGAGATAGGGAACAACGCATCAGGAATAACTTGCCCAATTGGCATACCTAAATCCTTGTCTGATAATCGACACTGACTGTGTACGTATTCCAATAAACACCATACTCGCCTATCGAAGGCGAAACTAAAGTCGAAAACGACGGGTAATCACCAGCTTCATTGATGTTCACGACTACTGCTTTGGCCGCGTCGAACGACCCATTGAGGTCACTCCAACCCCACCACCAACCTGTGTCATTGATCGTGTTCGGCAGATAGTTTCCAGTGGCTTTGGCTTGGGTTTTGTATGCGTTGAATCGGGTTAGCGCGTCGTTGCGGTTCTTCACTACTTCGATGGTGATCTTGTGCTGGTATGGATGGAGCACCTTGTCACCGTCTTGCACTGTGCCGGCGTAAACCATGTTTCCGAACTGGTTTTTACTCTCGGTAAACGGCTTTATGATCGTTAACCCCTGATTGGTGAAGGCGTCATCCAATTGAGTAGCGATGCTCTGTGCTGCCGCAGGTGGTGAGTTCGTAGGTGTCACGGATGTTGTCGTCGTCGTGTTCGACACGCAGCCAGTGGTTGATGAGAGAACCAACGCACCGATAAATAGCAATGGCAGTGCATATTTCAACGGCATTTTAATGTACCGTTTCATCATCCGAGCGATTGGATTCATAATGCTTCCCAGAACAAAGGAGTAGATGCGTTCACTTCTTTTTGCCTTCTCTCTCCTTCCTTGAAGCGTACAGGTGTTTGTCTTGCGTCATAGCACCCGCCCTACTTCTTTATGCCGCGACGTTCCTTCGCTTCGGCTATAATAATGCCTAGTGCTTCATCCTGCGTGACTACCCTTCTCTTTTCAGCGATGAGAACCACGCGCAACCCTTCGAAGTCATCGTGCCTAGCCTTACTTATGCTAAGCGAACTTCGCTCTTCAGGCTTCACGATCTCGTTCATAGCGCCTCCTGAACATTAAGGTTACTTTTTTGACTGTTCATAATATACCGTATTAATCGTATGATATAAATACTATAGGGTTATAGTCGTAAATAAGCCTGCGGTACAGGCAAGAGGTGAAAAATAGTGTTAAGCATTGATGAAATACGCGATCCTAAACAAAGCTTCAGGTTTACTGAGTCGAACCTGCAACAAGCAGAACAACATTTAGCGGATCCACGCTGGCATACTGAGCGCCACATGTCGGTCCTAGACGAATCCGATACTCTCGTCGGCGACCTTGTAGAGCTCCAGGATATGATTGATCTTTTGCTCAAACGCGTCGATACACTCGAAAACACAGTCAGCAAACTCAATTCGTTGATAAATTGGGACAACATTTGGGACCCTGTCCCAGAGGATTTGAATGTCATCAAGGGGTTTTAATCCCCGCCCTTTCTTTTTTCCCGAGTCGATCATTCGCTGAACGTCTCGACAAACTCAATCAATCGGGCGCGTTCCTTTTCCTCTCGCTCTTTCACTGCCTCAAATGCGGGCATGTTCCAATATCTCATAAAAGCATCTTCATAGAACTGCCTCATCTTACCGGGAGCGAGGGCATCAAGGGCGTCAATTTCGACTTGAAAGAGCGCTCCATATTCCTTTAGAAAATTGGCGTTTCGACTGTCGTTCTTTGCGAACGGATTCCGAGGTATATCATTCTCCTCTGTTTGTTCCCATGTGATCGCTACACGCTCAGAATGAGCCCAGGGCCCCGTATATTTAAGGAAGTTTCGGTATATATCGATCCCCGAGGGATCAAGATCGCCCCCATAGAGAAGCACTGCAGGGCGTCCGTCTTTCGCTATTGCACGTTTGACGTCTTGCTCAAAAGTAACAGACTCATAGCCGCCAATAGCAAACACGTTGACGCCGTACTCATCGAACCACCCATGCAAAGTGGGGAGTAGTCCGTTCTTTTCTACGCCTATGTAGATTTGACAAGGTTGACCCTCTGCACGCGGCCGCGTATAATACGTAGTAGCCGCATGTATAGCTTCTTTTGGGCTATTCCATCCGGTTTCCTTATACAAAGCGCATGTTAAGTCTATCAAATCGGGAAACTCTCCCTTACGTCGCGCCTTAGCCGTTCGATCACTCAGACTGTCATAGACCTTGCTCTTGTTTTCAATCACTCTCTCAGACACTAACAAGTAAAACAAACGCCGTAAGGTCATCGGGCCCTCTTTCTCTACTATCTCCTTTGCCCTCGCTACGATCGGAGGCCACTTGATTTGAGTCACAGGAAAAACTAAGGGCTCACCCTTAATATATTTTGGGGGCTAATCCTCAAAATTAGTGCCTTCTGAAACGAGTCCATTGAGAAGTATTAAGATTTGGGTTTGTTTTACCGTTCCATAGCTTACAGGGCAGCAATTCAAATCGGCCAACGGAGTTTAAAATGAAGCGTTATAGAAAGACGAACTAAAACATCGTAGAGTTACGGCATGGAAAGTGCCTTGCGTGACGTCGGGTTCCAATTTCTTCGAGGTAGAGAGAAAAATTCATAATAATGAGGTCGACAAACTAATTTAATGTCTAGAATTTTGAAAGTCTGTGGCATTCCACAGCCATGTGAAATACCGACGTCAACGACTTTTGTCTTAGCTGAGATTGAGCGCTACCGAAGACTCGCAGAGGGCCCAATCACAGCGCTCGACCTAGTAAGACAAACCGTTGAAGAATTAAATCGCTTGAACCGTAGATGTTGACGTCTACGGTTTTTCTTTTTTCAAATTCCCTTGATTTTTGGACTCTGTTCAAGAACTATCGCAATACGTCGTTTGAATGCAAAAAGGTCATACAGAGCCCACGTCACCCGACCCTGGACAAGATGGTTTGCAGGCTTCGACGATTAAACAAAACACCACTCTTAATTTAGAACAAAACGCAATCTTTATGATTATGCACGTGCATAGGCAAAGCCCGCTAGGCGGCATGCATAGTCACTTGCATAGTCGCCTGCATATGCACCGCTGCATAGGCAAAAGCGCATAGGCGGTTGCATAGGCAGATGCACATGCACGAAATAGACGCGGGCCCTGATTACTATACTATTGAAGAGGTAGCCGACGTGCTAAGTGTATCTACCGACACCATTAGACGACGTATCAGAAGCGGTCAGCTGCAAGCAGTGAAGCGCGAAGCGAGTGAAATCCCTGGACACGGCCAACGCTGGTATATTCCTAGACGTGCGCTTGGTATGCAAGAAGTGACCGATGTTGTCCAGGTCCCGCATGCGTTAACGCTTGACGATTTTGATGCGATAATAACCGCTCGACTTGAGGCAATACTAAACGAACGTGACGAACGGGTTGTAGAAGTTGTAAGAACCGAACTTAGTGCGGTCCTGGAGCAATCGTTAGACGAGCAGTTACGTGTAACAAATAGACGCATAGAAGGCATAGATCGCGCTATTAGAGCGTTACCAGCGCCTGCAACTCCTGAAACAATCACAGAACTACACATACAGATTAAAGATATCAAAGCAGAACTGGCCGGAGTGAAGGAGAGTATAGGCACAGTGGCGCAAAACGCACAAGCAGCAGCTGACAACGTAAAAGCGTTATTACCGGAAAAAGAAACAAAGCCTCCAAAACGTTCGTTAAGAGATCGATTATTTAGACGAAATTTATGATACTAGCTATGAACGCGCATACAGTTCTATTCGTAAACAAAAAAGACAATTTCATAATTAATATTATACAAAAAAAGAGTCAGTTCAATTATATCATTTGGTATATTTATGCTTTGTTAATTGATACGAATCGAATCTTTAATTACCTTCGTAACTTGGAGCAATGTCAGACGCGTTACGATTAGAAGTGTATGCGCGAGCACCGCACGATATGTCATCATCACTCATCTTTAAATCAACTAAGTATCTCGACGTGAGATACATACCCGAAACGCTCCAGGGCCGGAAAAAGGAGCAAACTCTACTCGAAAAGCGGATTTTGCGTCCGTTAGCACGTGGCGACGTTCCGCGTAATCAGCTTCTATTCGGACCGACCGGGTCTGGAAAAACTGTATGCGTGCGACAAATATTGAAGCAAATACCATCTGACGTCTTAAAGTGCTACATCGTCGCTGATATGTCTGTATATCAAATCCTCAAGTCGATTGCGGGGGAATTTGGGGCTGATATTACGGAGCTTAATATTCACACAAACGAGTACTGGAAACGCGTGCAGAAAGCCGCTGATGGTCGCACCGTTTGCATAATTCTTGATGAGATTGACAAGATGTTGATTAAGAATCGCAAGAACGATTTTTCGCTGCTATATAAATTCAGTCGGGAGATGGACGCGTGCGTTATCGGAGTTACCAACAACCTTCTTTTTGAACAGATGATTCGGGATGATCGCGATCGCTCTTCGTTCCTCTACGATGAAATCATATTTAGCCCGTATAATGCAAACGAACTGCGGGATATCTTAGAAATTCGCGCGTCGATGGCGTTTCAAGAAGGGGTGCTTGACGAGACAGTGGTACCTCTTGTCAGCGCCTTCGCTGCCTCGAAGAACGGCGACGCTCGTTACGGACTTGACTTGTTATCGCTCTGCGGCAATATTTGTGAAGAGGAAGATCGCGATCACGTAACAGAGGATGACGTGCGCCAGGCGCAGCGCATCGCTGATATGATGCTCGTGTATCGCGCTGTAAACAAACTGACCAGCAGCCAGAAATTACTCCTTTATGCGATTTACACGACTAGGGGTACTTCACCGACCACGATTTATGCGTGTTACAATAAGCTTATCAGCGACGGGATGAACGGATCGAAATTAACAACCAAATGGCTCTCGATTTTGGCGCAGGAACTAGAATTGCTCGGATTCGTTGACATATACCGAAAAGGACGCGGGCGTGGGCGCGGAACCGATTTCACTATTCAACCGTCGGGGTCGATCGACCGTAAGTATATGGTCGAAACGCTCACTTCGATGATTGTGTGAATCATGGTCTCGAAGGCGTAATTTTAGGCATTATAATTGGAATTATAATTGGAATCAGACAGGATAAAGACCAGCTTCAGAAGCAGTTTGAACTTGTGACGCTGCGATTGCCCGCTCCAAAGAAATCATTATGGGACTGGATTAGGAGGTGGTGATTGTGCCCCAAACGCGGTTTTGGTTTGGTTTAGGACTCGCCTATATACTGCTCGCTATAGCTGAATCGTATTTTGCATCGCAAATCGAAACCATCGACTTACCTCCAATTAGGAAATACGCTGCTGGTACGCAAGAACAGCTGGATAAGTTCGTCAAGGAGGTACGAGGCGAAAGTCCCGCTCACGACGCGTTAATACGTCAAGTGATAATCGATTGGAGTCAGTGGCTAAACTTCAACAACGCAGTCACCGGCATCGAAACTGTCGCAGAGAAATTTAATACAGGGGCAAAAGCGAACAGAAAACTTCTCTATTTGGCTGCGGCATCGTTTGTCGTTGCTGCTATTGTCTCATTCATGCAAGGTCTGTCGTTTATATAGGCTGAGCTCATGCTTGGCCTTTATCAGCGCGAAGAAGTTTTATGAATGGCGTTACGGGCGGATCCGACTTGTCGCTTCCAACGTGTCTAAGGAGAGAGTCGAGAAGCTGTTGTACGAGTCATAGCGACTCGACGTCGATGATACACGGACTTCTAAAACGAACCGCGTATTCAAGCGCTAGCGGAACTAAACCTCCAGTTCCCCTTTTTGCTCTAGGTATATTCCGTTTCCCGTCACACTGTAACCTATTGTGAGAATATTCTTCAACGGATTTGCGATGTCTTTGCCCGTGTCGAATCCAGCGGCAAGATCGTCGAGTTCATCGCTTAATTCGTTTAGTTTTAGCTGTAATGATCCGTCTGTGTCAATGCCTTGTATTTGGTTAAATCTATTCATCAGCAAATTATAGACTTGAGTGAGGACAAAGTCTGCCAAGAGAACATCCTTCGAAAATACGTATCGAAAGGTCCGGCTTGTTATTCCGTACGCCGCAGAGAAAAGAAAAATCCGTTTTTCTAAGTCGCTCTCTTCTCGCATGGCTTTAGCTACGTAGTGCAGTTCCTGAATCAATTCATTCCTAAAGAACTCAGCTCGCTGTATAGACATTATGTTCCCCCTCTAGTGCGCTCTCAGCGGTACACCGCGGTGTTTCGAACGGCTGAGCGAGATCAGTTGTAATGTGCATTGCCCCTTGCTGCTTGATAAACGTCCAGTTGAGCCCTGAGGATTCTGCAACATTGGTCGGCCTCATTGTGTCTGGAGTACGTGCCTCTGTTTTTCTTCTCTGTTGTCGATGTTCACGTAAATCCATAAGCACGTCTGTTTCAAGCATATATTCTATGATCTTGCTGTTCAAACGTTGGAAGAGAATAACGACAGGTGAATTGGTGTTGAGTTCATAGAAGTTCGCGTTGCCGTGCTTATATGCAATCTTCAGCATATCCCAGGAAGCGAATTTCTTGACGACTCTTGTCAGAACGGGCCGCGTGAGACTGGTTACCGATTGTAAGTCAGTTATGTTGAACTCCACTCCTTTGAGTGGCAACAGCGAATGCATCAGCTGCAGCTCTGAGGTATTGCCAAATAATCCGTTAAGTGGTTTCGCCAAACTAAGCCCCTCCGTGCATCTCCAATAGTATCGCTATTATATAACTATATTTACATGCATGTAAATAAGGATTTACAGCGGTTTCATTAGCTGTTGAGCAATATCATAACCGGCATCATCAAGCGTTCTTAAAGCTCCCTTCTTGTCGCTAATGTAATATTTGTCCTTGCCGCCAATAAGTGTTATATATCGGCACTTTTTGAGCTCTTTTACGCCGTCGTCGAACTTCTTCTTCAATTTCCTGCTATTGCCATATTGTTTCCTAAATCGAATTGAAAAGAATTTCCGCATAAGTTTCACGTGACAACCCCGCTCTTTGGAGAATGAAGTGTCGTGAGCTATAACATACAGAATGTAGATCGCTTCGTCGCTTAACGGACACTGCATCATATATCGTTTCACAGTGATATGTCGAATAACTAACCCATGAAATGGAGAAGCGTAAAGGCCACTATCTGGATAACCTACTACATTAATCCAAAGACTACTTCCGCACTGCTCTTCATCAATCGTTATTCAGATGGCAGCGTTCTACGCCATGCCATGCACAATGATTGCTCAGAAGTCGATGAGCTCCTAGTTGAATTAGCGGACTACAAGAACGATTACGCGGATATGGCAGCTGAAAAACTATTGCGGAAGTGCTCTACCAGCTGGGAGGCTTATCAATATTTACAAGACCGCGTGCACGATGCATGGCTTCCTGACTACGCAAGGCAGCAGGTCCGAAAAATCATCAAACGGATACAGGTGCAATTGCTCCAGAGTCGCGAATATGGCTGGGCGTATGAGCAATCGTGAGTATGAGGCACTTTTCATGCCGAAACTCTTGACGTTTTACTTCGGCTCTCAAACGAAGCTACCTAAGCGCTTTAAATCGGAAACATACTCGGACTGTTCACTGTCTCGCGCACTTCTCCATAATCAATAACTTTACTTTCATAGGAGGCATCCTTTGAAAGGGGATTAATACGTCGGGAGGCCCAAAGAAAAAAGATCGTGGCACGTTCGCATTCCCGATAGTGCCACAAATTCCAGATTTAAAAGATTCATCAATATTCGACTCAACAGCATTAGAAAAAATACAGCAGGACATTTTTCAGAAACAGCAAGAGCGGGATAAGGTCCAAGAATCGATTTTCGATGAATTACGCCTTCTTTCCGAGATACAGGCGCAACAGCAAAAAAGCATTGAAAACGTAGCTAATAGCACGGCTACATTAGTTGTCACCTCAGAAAAGCTATCGCCGTGGCAAAAGTGGGGCACGCTGTTAATTATCGTCTTAAGCGCTATAAGCGCCGGCGGAGTTATTATTTCGATAGCTGTCGCTAGAGGAATAATTTAAAAACTGACACGAATAATCGAACGTAACGCGATCGGAGTGAATCAGACGCGACACCGTTTACTTATAAACAATAACCTAACAATGGTGGCGTTGGGAAGAATAGAGGAGATGCGCTTAGCGTGTTCCGTTTAACCTTTCCTCATCTCCTATCTCATTATTTCTTTTTTCGATTTAAAGAGTATGATGGGCTTAGTTTGCTGGCCGGCAAAGATACCTATGAGTTATGGCGTGAGAACAGGATTGTAGAGTGTACTACAAAAGCGGATTTGTCACTCATCCCCCCAATAATCATGTTGCTGCCACAAAAACGGACTAGTCACCTCATTTTCAAAATAATCGCGTAACCACTCTTCCCGGAGTTGATCCAGGTGGGGTATGCTATCATCAACATCAACTATGAAGAGTTTTCGCGTATCCACCCCATTTATCTCGAGTGCTATATCGTCTTGATCTTGATCTGATTCGCCGAGCTTAAAACCGCTGTACGTATATCTTCGGCGGGTTGTTGGTTCCTTCTTCTCTGGATCGTCAGGAAACGATTCTCCAGGCCGGTACCACCACGAGAAACGCACAGAGGCCGGTTTGGTAATTGGCCAAACAAGTGGAAAAATAATTGGCCAAATTTGGGATTTTTGGGATGATCCATGGATGACACGTCGAGGTCTCTCCATCTGCGCCTCATACTGCCGCACCTTACAAATGGCCGCCGTCCAGGTCTTGGTTAGTGAGTCGAGAAGGTCGGCTCTTTCTGCATCATCTTTACCCGGAAAGTCGCTGAGGCCGCCGTACGTCTTTTTGACGAGTCTCAATTCTATATCTTCATGCGAAACGTGCTGCTTGCGCTCCAATAACAGTGGCGGTCCCAATTTTGGCCGTATGATATATTCTCCAAATCGAAATTGCGGAGGATGGTCGGACATCGGCGACACACGCTTTATGACGTCTATCATCTTCTTAGAGATTCGGATCTTCTTGTTCTTGACAATGCTCTTGCTATTGCGCACCGCCCATACCGCAGCTGCCTCTTCCAATGCCTCTTCGGGCCAGTCAGACACGCGACCTAGACGCGATTTTTCTAATATCCCCCCTTCTTTTCCGGCCTTCACTGTGTCTGAGGGACGTCCCCTCTTTTTTCGTCTGGGTTGATAATGCGTTTTGTAATCGGGGATGAGTTTTTGATTTGACCATCTTTGAAGCTTCCCGATGTCAATCATGATGCCGAGATCCCCAAGGCGCTTGACAAATTGTTCAGAGTCCATGGTTTGCTGCGGGTGGTTGTTCATAAATGTATATAAACTAAATAAAATATTCTCACTACATTTTTGATGAGTAGTAACTTACTTTAAGTGATTAAACGTCTTAATTCTTGTGGTAAGTATGATACGCAATCGCGACGAGTACGACGAAAGAATAAAAATACACATTTTGCAGCAGCCGGGGATTACATTTAGCGAACTTAAATCGCGAACTGAACTCACCGTGTCAACGCTGAGATACCGACTCACGACCATGGAACTGGCCGATGAGATCACGTGTAAAAAACAGCGCAACCAAAATCAGTACTTTCCCAAGAATGAAAAGAAAACGGCCGCGTTGACGCGCGGCACGAACCGAAAATCCGCTAACACCATCGAGGCAACCGACAATGTCGAACAATAGGTTGTCGGATTGCGATATAAGCGTTTCCGATTCTAAGCGTATGTCGCTCTTTAACTATATTCATTCGAAAAAGCGTCTACAGAAAGCTCGTGATGCCGACAGAACCCTAGGTGTATGGATTGTAATCGTTAATCCCGGGATGGAGGCATGAGCGGCGACCTCTCCCGATATTGGCCTCTTTCAGGACGCGAGGAGATCAGGGGAGTTGTTTATGAATGGGATATTATTGACCGTGGCCTCGGAATGCTTCATTATAGCGTCAATCACGAGCAACTTAGAACCGTCAATTTCAAAGAGACGGATGCGGATTTTAAGGAATACATTGAACGCGAAGCCCTCCAAGTTGCGAATAGCGAGCGAGGGCGAGTTGATCAGTTCAAAGATCGGGCTCTTGAGATTTGTGCGGTCGATGGTCCTCGGGAGTTCATTCTCAATACGTTTAAGACTCTTCATATCGGCGATAATGACACCGCTGAGGGCCTCTTGATCGGCACGATGAACCAAAGCATAGGGAATTCAAAGGGTTTGCAGTCATCGGTGCACGGCGAGAGTGGATATGGCAAAAGTCACGCGGCCCGGGCCATGTTGCACTTACACCCGAAAGAATACTTCATGATAACATCGCTGACTGACAAGGCCCTTTTTTACATGGAAGCCGATGAGTTGCGGCCCGGAATGACTATTTTTTGTGATGATGCTGAGATAAGTCCGGGCATTGAGGGCATTATCAAGCGTTCGACGAGTGCGTTTCAAGAGGAGACCGAGCACAGGGTTCCGATGAAAGAGGGGGGCAAGCTCACGACTAAGACGCTGAAAATACCGCCCCGTATCAATTGGCTCCTCACATCCGTCGACACGCAAGGCAGCGACCAATTTGTCAAGCGCCAGATCAGTTATGGCGTTGACGAGACCAGTGAGCAAGACGAGAAGGTCATTGCATTTGAACTTGAGAAGGCACGGGACGGCTTGCCCGAATTTCCGGTCACTGATGACGTCATAATCTCTCGCGAGATCATTCGGCACATCAAAGAAGATGAGAAAGAGCCCCGGCTTTTCACAGTCAAAATCCCATTTGCGGAGCATATCAAGTGGTTCGATGTAAAGAACCGTCGAAACTTGCCGATTTTTATTGATATGGTCAAAGGCTTCACCATCCTCAACTTTGAGCAACGCAAGACGGACGCTGACGGTGCTATTATCGCGACTGTGGATGATTTCAATGTGGCAGCCCGGCTCTATAACTCAAGAGGCGGCTTTCAGAAGTTGCACATCACGGAGCGCGAGAAAGAGCTGCTTCAGTTTATCACCAATGACGGTGGTGAGTTATCGACTGACGAACTCATAAGCAAAATGAAACTCAGCGCCCGGCGTATCAATCAGATAGGCGAGCGACTCACAGCGGTGCTCCCTGGTTTCTCGATCGAACAACGCAGCGTTCACGTTAAAGACCCGGGCGATACGGGCAAGAGCACGACGACGCGACGCAACTATTACTGTTATACCGGGGCCGTGACCGTTGACTTATTCGGGTCCGTCGTCTCACTCGACAAGGAAACACTCGGAGCGGCCGGAGAGCACTCGGAGAGCCACTCGGAGAGTACAGACCTCCGAGTGCAAAAAACCCAAAATGAGCACTCGGAGACAAACGGAGCCCTATATAATAATAAAAATAATAATAATAATACATTCGGAGTAAATGTCCGAGTGAGAACACCGGATGAGACTCATGATGGCTCCTCTCTATACGTTCTCAGAAAAACTCCGAGTGGTCATGATGCAACTCGGACGGAAGGCAATAATAAGCCCGTATCTTCAACGGAGAGTGGAGGGGACTTAGAGCAAAAAGTCCGAGTGCCGTCCGAGCGGTCTCAGAGTGCCCTCCGAGTGCTCATACAAACAATTCTTCTCGCTGTCAAAGATGCAAGTCTCCGTACCAGTCCCATTATGGATTCAGATAACTTAGCGCGAGTGATAGCTCTCAAGGTTAAACAGCGGGATCCCGAGTGGTCCGACTATGACGTCCTTGGCTTCTACAAAAAGCTGGTAGAGAACGATAAAGAAATTCAAGGCTTGATAGCGGACTTAACCGGAGGTAGAGTTTGACGTCTAGTTGTTTAAGGAGTTTAAACGCCGTACGGAATGAAGGACAAGATCGTCGTCACGTTCGACATCAATGGTCAAGAAATCAAACGGCGATACAACAAGAGCCTGTTCCCGAGCAGCGCAACTTCTACGAACTCAGATTCGAACTTGCCGGAGAGCGGCGCTCGTTAAAAATCATAGTTGCTCGCGCTCGAGCGATATGACAACCACCTTAGCAGGAGGTGATAGACAAAATGATAGAAGAAGAATACGACGAAACGTATGCACCGCCACAAGAGCCGCACAGACCTAAATTGGAAGATGGAAAGCGTTACACCGCTATAATCACACAGGTTGAAGTGCTCAAGAATCAGCCGTCATACGGCGACGCGACGAAGCTTCAGGACATCCTCGTGTACACCTTTAACATCAACGGCGTCGGAGTCAAGCGGCGGGTCAGCCTGAGCACGGGCGAGAAGAGTAACCTCTACAAGATGGCGAAGGAGTTCGGCTTTGGCGACATCAGCAAGACCGGCTTCTCTGGCAAGCAACTTGTAGGCAAGGCGTGTCGAGTCAAGGTCGTGTGGAGCAAACCAACTGTAGACGGCAGCCAGTTCGACAACATCGATATAGACAGCATCGAAGCTTTGGACACGGTCGAAGACGATGCGAAAAATGAGGACCTAACAAAGGACTACGAAGCAGTGCGCGGCAAGGTGTCTAAACCAGACTGGGAAGAAAAATAGAACGGGGGGAGAAAAAACGTGAGCGAAGAGCACAGCGGACGGGAAACCCCAGGTTGGCACATAACATGGGTAACAAAGCGTGAGGACGGGGCGCTCATCAACGCCGAAGATGGCACGCCGATCGAAATAGAAGAGAAAACAGAAGAGGCTAGGAAAAGAGAGGCTGACGAAAATGCTCACTACCAGGAACTGTGCGCTACGATGAGACAGGACGTGCCACGTGAGGCGCGCTGGCTGTTTGACGTGCTTGCAAGGTGCCTGCATTCGCGTTTACGCGTGCTCATGAGGCACCCTGCGATGGGGTTCACCGAAAAGCAAATTGACCGGTACGCGGAGGCCTGCGAGGACCTGCTGAAACAGCACGAAAACCTGGACGTGATTGGCCCCGAAGTCTCCGCATACGCTGACCAACTTCGCGATGGCGTGCGAAACTATCCCTTTGACGTGCGCATCGCTTACGCCATCACCGGCCTCGTGCACGAGCGACTATCGTATTACGGCTATGACGATGTGGAAGCGATCAGGGCAGGCTTCAAGCGTGACCCTTCATTTGATGAAATGTGGGCAATACTGCGGAGTGACCTTCGCCCCATTATTGGGGCTAAGTTCCGTGACTTTGAAGATCTTGCTCTGGGGCCTGCAGCGGCACGGACAGCCGTTTAAAAAAATGAAAAACGTTGCAGTTCAAAAGCAACACCACCATATAAAATGAGACCGTGCCAGTTTTGCAATTACCGCGACGCAGCCCTTTTAGAGCAGCAGATCGCCACTAGGAAGATTTCACAATCACAGGCAGCGAGAATTATCGGTTGCAATAAATCGACGGTGAGCAGGCACATGCGCAACTGCATTGCTAAAAAGGTACAACGTGCAGCACGTCCGGAGCCCGCCGAGGTCGAGGGCCTAAACGTGATCAACGCCTTAATGGAGTCGAGAGCGCGCATTTTGTCAATCTACGACGAAGCGCGGCAAACCGGAGATGTGCGCGCGGCCATACAGGCGCTTCAGTGTGAGGTCTCGCAACTAACGTTAATGGGAAAACTCACGGGCCAGTTTTCAGACGAAACCCAAATTAACATTCTGATGAATCCCGAATTCGTGAGGCTCAAGCAAATACTCATTAAAACTCTAGAGCCGTACCCAGAGGCCCGCGTGAGGTTATCCGAGCGATTGATGGAAATGAATGAGGACGATGGCAACAAAGACAATTGACTTGGAGAAGGCGGTCCGGGCGGAACTGGCGCTCGCGCTGAATCCGATAAAGTTTGCTCAATCCCGGGGCCTAGATCCTGACCCCTGGCAGCGCGAACTCTTGCTATCGAGTGAAAAGCGGATCATCCTTAACTGTAGTCGGCAGAGCGGAAAATCGACGATAGCGGCTATACTCGCGCTACACCACGCCCTCAATGATCCCGGGGCCCTCGTGCTCGTGCTGTCTCCGTCACTCCGTCAAAGTGGAGAACTGTTTAAAAAAGTGATGGGTTTCTACAAGGACCCGGGAAAGCTGATGGCGTCAGAGACCGAGACGGCACTAACCTTGCAGCTGCACAACAAAAGCCGTATCGTTTCATTGCCAGGGAAAGAACAGACTATCAGAGGCTTTAGCGGCGTCTCGCTCCTCATCGTCGATGAGGCCGCCCGCGTCGACGATGAGCTCTATTATGCAGTGCGGCCTATGCTCGCCGTCTCCCAGGGGCGTATGATCCTCCTCTCGACGCCCTTCGGCAAGCGTGGTTTCTTCTTTAACGAGTGGTCTACTTCCAGAGCCTGGAAAAAAATAAAGATAACGGCCTATGAGTGCCCCCGTATCGCTCCGGTCTTCCTGGAAGAGGAGCGTCTCGCGCTTGGTGACTGGTGGTTTAGACAAGAGTACGAGTGCGAGTTTAGCGAGAACGTAGACGCCTATTTTTCGTATGAGGAGATACAGGCCGCCGTCAGTAACGACGTTAAGCCGTTGTTTAGTGTGGATGAGCTCAAAGAACTAGAACTCAGGCATCAGGATACAGAATGGCAGAGTACACAGAACAAAACCAAGAGCTAAAGAGCCTGGGTTTGTACGTAGGCGTGGACCTCGGCCAGGCCCAGGACTATACCGCAGTGGTGATTGTGGACGTCGTTGAACGCTTGTTCCGTAATCGAGGCGACGGTCACCCCCCTGGCCAGGGCGTAGACCTTCATACATCTGTGGACGAGTATCATGTCGTGCATTGCGAACGCTTGCCGCTCGGCATAAGTTACGAGGATCAAAAGCAGCGCATGAAAAACCTTCTCGAACGGGCGTGGAAAAACACAAAAAACGCACATCAACGCCCCGCCCTCATCGTTGACGCAACGGGTGTGGGCCGCCCTGTTATCGACTCGTTCCAGGAGGATGGCTTATCGCCAGTAGCCGTGACCGTACACGGTGGAGAGAACATCACCCAAGATAACGGCATGTGGCGGGTGCCCAAGCGCGACCTTGTAGCGGCGGCCAAGGTGTTGCTCGGAAAAAAACAGCTGAAGATAGGGAAGGTCCCGTATGCTGGCGTGCTCATTACAGAACTGCAAAACTTCCACGTCAAGGTCAACATAGCGACCGGACACGACTCCTATGAGGCGTGGCGTGAGGGCGCGCATGACGATCTGGTCTTTGCGCTCTGCTTAGCGTGCTGGTGGGCGCTTAAACAGAAAAAGAAACTGAAGGGCGTCGTGCCGCTTAGCATCGGCCGGATCGAAACGGGGGAGAGAATGTATTGATTGGATCATTCCTGAAAGAAATGGCCTCGTACATCACCCGGCGACAGACGGCATAACGTGTTCCTTTCGGCCCACCCATAGCTCCTAGCTCCTTATTTCTTTTTTCGATTTCTGGCGCCTAGCGGGCTCCGTTCACGAACTAATGTAAAACCTCATAGTTAGGGCATGCAACGTGCCTAAAAAAATAAGGTACGTGTCAACTTACCCAAGCTTCGTTTCCCTGTCTCCGATTATCTTGAAACGATTGATTGTATAGTAGGGTAGACAGCCTACGTTCGGATCACAAAGACCGAAATGCGCTCCGGCAAAAAAAAGTGAACATTATGGCATCGTTCCGATCATCACAGGGAAGATGAAGTCACGACTATTAGCAAAGAACGTATCCTCCCCCTTTAAATCCAATCAGAACATTAACGCCAAATACAGCGACGTTGCACCAAACCGTCATCAAATCGTCACTGGTTGCAGTGCTTGTTGTGGTGGAGGCAGTCCCGAAAATCAGAATTATCTTACGGCGATTCTTGCACGGCGCATTGCGAATTTGCGGCTATCCACAAATTTCTTCATCCCCAGTTGACGCACCCGAAGTTCAATCTCATCACACTCGGCTTTAGTGGGCTTGAGATCGACATCCATGTCGAAATTCACACCCGGGGGAACAATCGCTTTTTCATAACGCCGCTCCACAAGCCGTACTTCGCCGCGGGTAAGCTTCCGATCCCTTTTTTCGGCTTCTTCAGCCAACATTCTGTCCAATATGACCTGACATACGGGCCGCCGTTCAAGTATATCCTGCTTGAGGATCATGCGCCTTGGCTCTCTCACGGAAATGCCACGCCGCGCCTTTTCCAGGGCGGCAATATACGTGATCGTGAGGCGATTGAACTTGTTATCCTTAACGAGTTTCATCTCCACGTCTTTGTAGGTAAAAGGTTCATCTGGCCAAAGGCCATCAATCATGCGTTCTATGATTCTGTAGAATGGGTGTGGGTGTATAAACACTGCTTGAGCGATTAACTTCACATTTCCGATTATTTTCGGGGTCACTGCATTGGGGGAAAGTATCTTGCAGTTGCAGTATCTCATCGCCCATACCGCCGCGGCCTCTTCTAATGCCTCTTCAGACCAGTTTGATGCATAGCCGCGACCTTGCAGTTTTGGTTGTTTAGGTTGGGGAATCACATTTTCGGTGAACGCCCATCGCTTGATAGTATAAGTTGGAATATCAACGCCGAGGTCGTGCAAACGCGTTATAAGTTCCGTTATGTCCATTGTGACCCTTTGTACTTCAAAAAGTGCTTGACAGTTGTTTACCAATAAGTGTTTTCTTTTAGTGCATAATCAGAACATTTGAAAACATATAATGTTTCCGCCGTAGTCGTCCTTAATTGAATAAGATGGTCGACATAGCCGAGATAATGATCAAGATCAAGGGCGACGCGAGCGACCTTGACCGCGCTGCGACGCAGGCGAAGTCTAGTGTATCTGGCTTGTCGTCCGAATTAAAAGGCCTCGGCTCTGGAGCGATGCTGGTCGGCGCGGGACTTACTGCCGCGATCACGGTTCCACTGACTGCGATGGGGGCGTTTGCTTTAAAAGCCTATTCCGACGTCGGCGGCGGCCTGCGCGAATTGCAACGCAATGTCATAGACACGGGAACGTCCCTTGCCAGTCTGAAGCAGTCTTGGCAGAATGTATGGGGGACTGTTCCCGTCGATGCGAAAGCGCTCGGCGACGTCATGGGCACTATCCATACACAGACTGGCCTCGCTGGTTCCAGCCTCGAGGATTTCACGACAAAAGCGGTAAACCTCTCTCGCGTAACCGGAACCGATCTCGTCCCGACGATTAATTCAGCCATAATGGCTATGAAGGAATTCAATGTGCCGGCTCAATCGATGTCGGCCCAACTTGACGACCTTTATAAGGTTAGTCTTGCGACGAACACGCCGTTTGATGAGCTCACCAGCAACCTTCAAAACGGAGCTCCAATCTTTTCGGCTTATGGTTTAAATACCGACGCCGCCGCTGCGTTTCTAGGCGAATTAAATCAAGCAGGCATCGATGCAGGGCCTGTGATGACGGCCCTACGAATTGAAATCTCCAAGGGGTCAACGGAGTATAAAAAAGATACCGCCGAACTCGATAAGGCGACACTCGCACTATCTCAAAATACCAATGCGAAAAAAGAGGGCGCATTAACCACCGCCGTTGCTTCTGCACAAACAAAAGTTAAT
>Ga0187850_10001666_pt1 | contig 22945 bp, 14 predicted proteins | sample June2016WEW_4_15_FD_132436 | JGI IMG/M metagenome (GOLD analysis project Ga0187850, IMG submission 132436) | Peatland microbial communities from SPRUCE experiment site at the Marcell Experimental Forest, Minnesota, USA - June2016WEW_4_150 | ecosystem: Environmental > Terrestrial > Soil >...
CTTGCTGGCGGCGGCGCGAAATTGCCAGAGCCTGGCGTCGGAGACCCGCCGAATGTCCTGGTCCAGGGTCTCCTTCGTCCCCATCCAGCGGTCCTTTCCACAGCTTTCCATCCAAAGACCGTCGGCCGGAGCCGAGTCCCAGGTGGGCATGTGGACTCCGTTGGTCACGTGTCCGACCGGGATTTCGTCCTCCGGCCAGCGCGGAAACAGCGGCAAAAAGAGGCGCCGGCTGACCTTCCCGTGCAAGCGGCTTACACCGTTCGCCGCACCGCTCCCGCGGATTGCCAGATACGCCATGTTGAAACTCTCCGACGAGTCGTTCGGGTTCTGGCGGCCCAGGGCCAGCAGATCGTGAAGTGCAATGCGGAGCTTCTGCTCGGCATAACCACCGAGGTATTGCTCGATGAGGGCGGGAGCAAAACGGTCAAAACCGGCGGCCACCGCCGTGTGGGTGGTGAAGAGGTTCCCCGCTCGCGTGACGGCGAGCGCGACTTCGAAGGACTGCCCTGTCTCTTCCATGAAGTTGCGGGCACGTTCCAGGACGGCGAACGCGGCGTGCCCTTCATTCAGGTGACAGACTTCGGGTTGGACGCCGAGCGCGCGGAGCAGCCGCCATCCGCCGATCCCGAGGAGCAGTTCCTGCTTGAGGCGCAGCTCCGGCCCGCCGCCATACAACTCGCTGGTAATCCCTCGATGAACGGGGAAGTTCGCCGCGTCATTGCTGTCCAGCAGGTAGAGCTTCACCCTGCCGACCTGGACCTGCCAGGCGCGCAGCCAGACCGAGTAACCAGGTAAGGCGATCTCCAACCGCAACCACTCGCCGTTCGCCTGGCGCAAAGGCGCGATCGGCAACTGCCCGGGATCGTTATACGGAAAGAGGGCCTGTTGCTCTCCGTTTTTGTCGATCTCCTGGCGAAAATAGCCCTGCTGGTAGAGCAGTCCCACGCCGACCACCGGCACGCCCAGATCGCTGGCGGCTTTGAGCTGGTCGCCAGCCACATTGCCAAGCCCGCCCGAGTAAATGGGCAGAGCCTCGCTCAACATGAACTCCATGCTGAAATAGGCGGCGCAGGTCAGGGAGCCCTGCGAATGGTTCTGCTGAAACCAGGCGGGCGCCCTTGCCGCTTGGCGGCTGGCCTCGACCAGGTCATCCACGTTTTTCCGGAAAACGGGATCGCCCAACACGCACTCGATCCGGTCCCGCGAGACCGTCTGCAGGACGACCCAGGGGTTGTGCGTGATCTCCCACAGTCCGGGATCAAGCTGCCGCCACACCTCGTCGGTAGCGTGATTCCACGACCAGCGCATATCCAGGGCCAGTTCCGCCAGGGAATCGAACCCTTCGATTTCGGTGGGTAGAAGGTTGTAGATGGGGTGGCTGACACGGGTTTGTTTGCTCATGATTTGACGTCCCTGGGCACTGCCAGAGTATCGCTGACGATCGCCTGTGCTTCCTCCAGAATGCGGCGCAGATGATCCGCTCCCCGGAAGCTCTCCGCGTAAATCTTGTAAATATCCTCGGTTCCCGACGGGCGCGCCGCGAACCATCCGCTCTCCGCCACCACCTTCAACCCGCCGATGGGAGCGCCGTTGCCTGGCGCGCGAGTGAGGATAGCCTGGATTTTTTCTCCGGCCAGATCTGTGGACCGGACCTGCTGCGGCGAGAGTCTCTCCAGCAATTCCTTTTGCTCCGGGGTGGCCGGCGCCTCAACGCGGTCATAGACAGGCTCACCAAACTCGCGCGTTAGTTCGCGGTAGATCTCGCCGGGATCGCGGTCCATCCGCGCCGTGATCTCCGCCGCAAGCAAAGCCGGGACGATTCCGTCTTTGTCCGTCGTCCACACACTGCCATCCAGACGGACGAACGACGCCCCTGCGCTCTCTTCGCCGCCGAAGCCGAGCGAACCGTCGAGCAGGCCATCCACGAACCACTTGAAACCAACCGGCACCTCGTAAAGTTTCCGGCCAAGCTTCGCCGTGACGCGATCGATCATCTGGCTGCTCACCACCGTTTTGCCGATCGCCGCTTCCTCACGCCATTTCGGCCGGTGCCGGAAGAGGTAGAAGATGGCGACCGCAAGGTAGTGATTGGGTGGAAGCAACCCGCCGCTCCTGGTGACAATCCCGTGCCGGTCATGGTCCGTGTCGCAGGCGAAGGCGATCCGGAAGCGGTCCTTCAGGCCGATCAAGCTCTGCATCGCATAGGGCGAGGATGGGTCCATGCGGATCTGGCCGTCCCAATCCACCGTCATGAAGCGGAAGGTCGGATCGACTGCCTGGTTGACGACCGTGAGGTTCAACCCGTAGCGCTCGGCAATCGGTCCCCAGTAGTGGACCCCGGCGCCGCCAAGCGGATCGACTCCCATGCTGATCTTCGCGCCCCGAATGGCATCCATGTCGATCACATTGGCGAGATCCGCGGTGTAGGCGTCGAGGTAGTTGTGCCGGTGCGTCGTGGAAGCGTGCAGGGCTTTCTCGAAAGGAATCCTTCTCACCCCCCGCAGGCCATTCTCGAGAAACTCGTTCGCCCTCGCTCCGATCCAGTCGGTGACGACCGATTCCGCCGGCCCTCCGTTCGGAGGATTGTATTTGAACCCGCCGTCCTGGGGCGGATTGTGTGACGGCGTGATCACGATGCCGTCGGCGAGTCCTGTCTTGCGCCCGCGGTTGTACGTGAGAATCGCGTGGGAAACGGCAGGGGTCGGGGTGTATTCATCGCCCTCCGCAAGCATGACTTCCACTCCGTTAGCCGCCAGCACTTCAAGCGCGCTGGCAAGTGCCGGCACGGAGAGCGCATGCGTGTCCATGCCGAGAAATAACGGGCCATCGATCTTCTTCTGCTTCCGGTACAGGCAAATGGCCTGACTGATGGCGAGGATATGCCATTCGTTGAAAGCCCTGTCGAATGCGGAACCACGATGTCCTGAGGTGCCGAAGGCAACCCGTTGTTCCGGCACTGAAGGGTCGGGCGTCTCCGTATAGTAGGCCGTCACGAGTCTGGGTACGTTCACCAGCATCGATGCTTCGGCCGGCTTTCCTGCACATGGACTTGTCTTCATGACTCTCTCATCAAACGCCGCGGTGACCTTCCAGCTTTGCGACTTTAGCCACACGACGCCGGTGACGCTCGGCGCCACTGAATCGCGCTTGAAGAAATGCTGTGACCAACTCCCAAGCGAGCGTATTCGCGACCACGCGGCCGCCCAGGCAGATCAAGTTCATGTCGTCGTCCTCGACCCCCTGGTGCGCCGAAAAACTCTCATGGATCAGGCACGCCCGCACGCCCGGCACCTTGTTGGCGGCAATGCACGCACCCACGCCACTGCCGCAGACGGCCACGCCGCGATCCACCTCGCCGCGAGCAACGGCACGGGCCAGGGGCACAACAAAATCCGGGTAGTCGTCATCCGGCTTCGGCTGGCTGTCGCCAAAGTCGACCACTTCATAGCCGGCTTCACGCAACATTCCGGCCACATACTCCTTCAACTCAAATCCTCCATGATCGGCAGCGACACCGATGCGTTTCGGCGTCTTTGGCAGCACTGTTCGCGAATCGGGCATTGTTCTTCTCCAGCAAGGCTTGAGCGCGCTTGCAGACGTTCTCAACGTTAAACCCATCTTCGCGCATCTGCATCGGTGCAGGCGCGACATGTCGCACACGGGCTGGCGGGTGGTCCTGGCCGTGTTCACCACGTGGCCAGGCTGCGCTGGAGGGCGACTTCGATGGCGGCGCAGGCGTCGAGAGCCACTCTCACCGGCGTCTATGCCGGGGCCGGCTCGGTGGCCTCGGCGGCGGTGAAGTAGACGCAGTCGGGGTGGTGGAAGACCAGGGCGCTGACGCTGGCCTCGGGGTCCATCATCATGCCTTCGGTGAGGCGGACGCCGATGTCCTCGGGTTGGAGCAGCTTCCAGATGCCCTGCTGGTCGTCGAGGTTGGGGCAGGCACCGTAGCCGAAACTGTAGCGCTTGCCGCGGTAGCGGGCGGTGAAGCGCTCGTGCATAGTGAGCTTGGGCGGGTCGGGGAAGCCCCAGTCCTCGCGAATACGGCGGTGCAGCCACTCGGCGCAGGCCTCGGCGGTCTCCAGGCCCAGGGCTTGGATGGCGTGAGAGAAGAAATACTGGCCGCGGAGTTTAGCCTCTTCGGCGCGCTCGCGGATGCCTTCGCCCGCGGTCGCCACGAAGATGGCGATGTGGTCGCGGCGGCCGTCAATGGAGTCGAGCACGTAGTCGCTGAGGCACAGGCCGTCGGGGCGCGGCTGGCGGCCGAAGCGGAAGGTGTGAATGGGGCTGGAGCCGGCGGGGGCGAACAAGTGGATGGAGTTGCCGTCGCGCTGGGCCTCGAAGAATTGCCAGACCGCGCGCACATGGAGCGCGGCCTGCTGTTTCACTTCCTCGACTTGGTGGAACAGTTCGAGGGCTTTCTCGTCGCGCTCGGCCAGGCGTTTTTCGAAATTGCCTTTGAAGCCGAGGTGCTTGCCGTAGAGCATGAAGGGGTTGAGGTAGCTCCAGACCTCGGCCAGTTGGGGCACGTCGCGCGCTTGGCGGTCGAGCGAGGGCGCCGGGGGAATCGGAATGTCGACGCGGACTTTCGAGCTGCGTGTTTCGCCGGGCGGGGCGGGGGCCGATGCGGCGAGCGGGGCCGGAGCCTCGGCGCCATTGGCCCGATGGGCTGCGAGCGTGGCTTCGCGAGTCGCCGGGTCCATGAGCCGATTCAGCAGGATCAGGCCGGTCATGGCGTCTTTCGCGTAGCAGACGGCAGTCGAATAGGCCGGGGCAATTTTCGCGCGCGCGAAACGCTCCGAGAGCGCGGCGCCGCCCACCAGCAGCGGGACATCGATGCCCGCGTCCTTGAGATCGCCCGCGGTGACGACCATCTGCTGCGTGCTTTTGACGAGCAGGCCGGAGAGGCCGATGGCGTCGGGGGAATGCTCGTGGCAGGCGAGGATCAACGCCTCGGGTGGTACCTTGATGCCCAGGTTGATCACGCGGTAGCCGTTGTTGCTGAAAATGATCTCGACCAGGTTCTTGCCGATGTCGTGAACGTCGCCCTTGACGGTGGCCAGCACGACCTTGCCGCGCGCGGCGGTGTCGGCCTTCTGCATGTACTGCTCGAGATGGGTGACGGCGGCCTTCATGGCCTCGGCGGATTGCAGCACCTCGGCGACGATCAGCTCGTTCGCTGCGAACAGGCGGCCGACTTCGGTCATGCCGGCCATGAGCGGGCCGTTGACGACGTCCAGGGGGCTCGCGCCCTCTTTCAGTTTCAGCTCAAGGTCGGCAACCAGGCCGTCCTTGGTGCCCTCGATGATGTAATTCGCGAGGCGCTGGTCTAGTGGGAGGCTCGTCTCCTTTTGCTTCGTTCGCACGGACGTTCGGAAGTGGGCGGTGATCGCGGCAATGTGGAACTGGTTGATGGCGATCTTCTGCTCGCGGGTCTGCTTGCGCCAGTCTTCCGGGGCGGGGTGATCCACCGGGGGCGTGTTGAAGAGCAAGTTCTCGGCCAGGCGGCGCTCTTCGAGGGGGATGGAGGGGAAGCGCTCGAGCTTCTCGGCATTGACGATGGCTAGGTCGAGGCCGGCCTTGGTGCAGTAGTACAGGAAGACGGAGTTGATCACTTCGCGCGCGGCGGGCGGCAGGCCGAACGAGACGTTCGAGATCCCGAGAAGCGTTTTGACGAACGGGATGCGCTCCTTGATGAGCCGGATGGCCTCGATGGTTTCGACCGCGCCGCCGATGTAGTTCTCGTCGCCGGTGGCACAGGGGAAGACCAGCGTGTCGATGACGATGTCCTCGGGCGGGATACCGTACTTTTCGGTGAGCAGGCGGCAGGAGCGCTGGGCGACCTCGAGTTTGCGCTCGCGGGTGAAGGCCTGGGCTTGTGCCGGGTCTTCGTCGATGGCGCCGCAGATCAGGGCGGCGCCGTAAGCGCGGGCCAGCGGGCAGACGCGCTCGAACTTCTCCTCGCCGTCCTCGAGGTTGACGGAATTGATGATGCTCTTGCCCTGGCAGTAGGTGAGGGCGAGTTCGACCGCGCGCGGGTCCGTGGTATCGATCATGACGGGCGCCTTGATCTTGCGGACCAGGCGGTCGTAGAAGAGCGGGATGTCGCCGATCTCGTCGCGGTCGCTGGATTGGAGGCAGACGTCGATCACGTGGGCGCCGTTGCGCACCTGGCGGCGGGCGATCTCGCTGGCTTCCTCCCACTTCTCCGCGGCGACGAGGTTCTTGAAGAGGCGCGAGCCGATGACGTTGGTGCGCTCGCCGACCAACAGCGGGCGGTTGCTCTCCTCGGCCTCGACCAGCTCGACGCCGGAATAGAACGCGCGCCGGCTGGGGGGCTGGAGCGGACGGGGCGGCTTGCCTTCGATCATCTGCGCGATGGCGCGGATGTGCGCGGGCGTGGTTCCGCAGCAGCCGCCGACGAGGTTCAGCCAGCCGTGATCGACGAAGCGCTGGAGCTGGCGGGCCAGCGACTCGGGCGTTTCCAGGTAGGCGCCTTCCTCGTTCGGCAAGCCGGCGTTGGGGTAGCAGGAGATGCGCGTCGAGGCGATTTCGTGCAGGGTGCGGAGGTGGTCGGTCATGAACTCCGGGCCGGTGGCGCAGTTCAGGCCGATGGCCAGCAGGTCGGCATGGGCGACCGAGACGTAGAAGGCGTCGGCGGCCTGACCGCCCAGCATCGTGCCGCTGCGCTCGATGGTGCCGGAGACGATGACCGGGATTTTCGACGCCAGCTCGCGCATGACTTGCTGGACCGCGAGCAGGGCGGCCTTGACGTTGCGGGTGTCCAGGCAGGTCTCGATTAAGAGGATGTCAGCGCCGCCCTCGGCCAGCGCCTTCGCCTGCACATAGTAAGCCTCGCGAAGTTCCGCGAAGGTAACGCCCCCGGTGGTGCTGATGGATTTTGTGGTGGGGCCCATCGAACCGGCCACGAAGCGCGGCCGTTCCGGGGTGAAGAACTCATTGGCGGCCTGGCGCGCCAGTTCGGCCGCGCGGCGGTTCAGCTCGTGCGCATCGGCTTCGAGGCCGTATTCTGCGAGCACGATGGGGGCGCCGCCGAAGGTATCCGTCTCGATGACGTCGGCGCCGGCGGCGAGATAGGCGCGATGGACGCCCAGGACGACGTCGGGCCGCGTGCGTACCAGGACCTCGTTGCAGCCCTCGAGCGCCGGGCCGCCGAAATCGGCCGCGGTCAGGCCCGCCTGTTGCAGCATGGTGCCCATGGCGCCGTCCAGGCACAGGATGCGCCGGTCCAGGGACTCGAATAGCGCTTGCCGCTGCAACTCACGGGAAACCATCGGGATTGCTTTGATTTTAGCAGCCGGGGGCGGTTTCCGGCCCGGAGTTGTGATAGGCTTTCCCAAGCATTGGTTGAAAGGGAGGCCATTGTCGCGGCATATTCGAACCGGTTGCCGCTCATGATGGCTTGGAGGCGCGGATGGACGGACTGATTGGCCTTGCGGTGCTCGTGATCGTGGTGGTGCCGATCCTGGTGGTGATTCTGTTGGTGCGCGCGTCGACGCACTCGGGACGGCTGAAAGAACTCGAGGAGCGGATGCAGCGGGCGACTTCCCGGATCTGGGAACTCGAGGGGCGCGTCTCGTCTCTCGAGAAAGCCCCTCGAGCCGCTGCGCCGCCGCAACCCGTGAGGGCGGAGGAATCGGCGCCTCGACCGGCTCCGCCTCCGCAGCCCGTGTGGGTGGAGCAACCGCCGCCTCCGCCGGTTCCGCCTCCGCAGCCCGTGTGGGTGGAGCAACCGCCGCCTCCGCCTATTCCACCGCCGCAACCTGTGACCGCGCCGCCGCCGGTTGCGCCACCGCCGCCGGTTGCGCCACCGCCGCCGGTTGCGCCTCCGGAGCCGGTGGTGATGACGCCGCCGCCCCCGGGTTGGGGGGAACGGCTGCGGGAGACCATGGCGGGACAGGAATGGGAGGCGGTGGTTGGGGGAAGCTGGCTGAACAAGATCGGCGCGGTGATTGTGGTGGTGGGCATCGCGCTGTTTCTGAGCTACTCGGTCACGATGCTGGGACCGGCAGGCAGGGTGGCTCTGGCGCTGGCGGTGAGCGGCTCGCTGCTGGCGGGAGGGATGATTCTGGAGCGGCGGGCGCATTACCTGGTGTTCGCGCGCGGGCTACTGGGGGCGGGTTGGGCGGCCTTGTACGCGACGGCTTATGCGATGTATGCGCTGCCCGCGGCACAGGTGGTACGGGATCCGTGGCTGGCGGCGGTGCTGCTAACAGGCGTGGCGGCGGGGATGATCGTTCACTCGCTGCGCTATCGATCCCAGGTGGTCACCGGACTGGCCTACTTCGCCGCGTTCGTCGCCCTCGCCGTCACGCCCGTGAGACCTTTCTCGGTGGTTGCGCTGGTGCCGCTGGCCGGCTCGCTGCTGTACCTTGCGCACCGGTTTTCCTGGTTCCCGATGGCCTTGTTCGGGCTGATCGCCACTTACGGAACCGCTGCCTTGCGGTCGACGGGAACGTCGCCGGTGGCCGAGACCCAGTGCATTCTGGCGGCGTACTGGCTGTTGTTTGAGGCATTCGACGTTCTGCGCGCCGCCAGGCGGCAGCCGCTGACCGCAACCGCGGCGTACCTGTTCCCGCTGAACGCCATCTGTGTGGCGGGCCTGTCATATCTGAAATGGACGGAGGCCGCTCCGGCATTGCTGTACTGGTTCTTCGCGGGGGCAGCGGCGGCCTACCTGGCCGGTGCGATTCTGCGAGGCGTCCTCCGGCGCCCCTCGAGTTTCCCCGAAGACACGGAGCCGCTCGAGCGCGCGCTTTCGGGCTACGAGGCAGCCATCACGGTGGCCACGGCGCTGGGTACGATCGCCGCGTTCCTGGCTTTTTCCGGTTTTCACGTCAACCTGGCCCTGCTGGCGGAGGCGGAGCTGCTGTTCGTGGCCGGATTGGTGCTGGGCCAGCGGTACCTGCGCCAACTGGCTGGGGCGGTGTTTGGCGCCTCCCTGGCGAAGCTGCTGTTTGTGGACGTTGCCGCCGGCGATCAGGTCACGGTCAGGGGCTGGAGCATCCAGGCGTGGACTCCGGTGGCGCTCCTCAGCACGGCGGTGTTCTACTTGAACCGCATCTTGAAGCGGCCGGGACAAGCTTACAGTTATGCGGCGTTCGCGCTCTCGATGATGGTGATCGGGTTCGAGGCGCCGCTCGAATACCTGGGTCTGGCCTGGCTGGCGCTGGCGGTGGTTTTGTTCGAGATCGGATTTTGGGGGCGGCGCCAGGAGTTCCGAATCCAGTCCTGCGTGGCGGCGGTTTCGGGTTGGGGCACGCTGCTGGTGGTGAATGCCTTGGGGGAGGGAGTCGATCCGCAGCGCCAGCCCTGGAAGTGGCTGGGCGCCGGGGCGATCCTGACCTATGCGGTTGCCGCGCAATTGATCCGCTTCGCTCGGCTCTCCGACGAAGAGCGGAGCCTTTTCCGGGACGTGTGCTCCGCGACGGGCGCCGCGCTGGTGGCGATTGGGTTGTGGTGGGCGCTGCCTCACGAGTTCGTGGGGATCGGCTGGCTGGCGCTGGCGGCCGCGCTGCTGGAGATCGGGCTGTGGCTGAGGTTGAAGTGGTTCCGCTGGGAAAGCGACGCGGTGGCCTTGTGCGGCCTCTCGGCGGTGCTGATTGTCAACGTGGTTGGCGGCGGTGTCACGGTGGTTCACAACGCGTGGGCGCTGGCGGCGGCCGCACTGGCGACCTACGGCGCGGGCGCCCGCATGTACCGGCTGGGAGGCGAGCGCCTGTGCGACAGCGAGCGTGTGTCGCGGCGCGAAATGAGCTGGGCCGCCGGCACGACCTTCCTGGCAGCGCTGCTGTGGTATGTGCTGCCCGCCCCGCTGATTGCGCTGGGCTGGGGAGTCCTGGGGCTGCTGCTGATTGAAATGGGCATCGGGCTGCCGCTCACCGGATTGCGGCTCCACGGGCACGTGGTCGCGGTCATGGCCTTCGGACGCCTGTTCCTGGCTGATTTCACGACGATCGGAGAGACCGCGGGCATCTCGCACCGAGTGCTTACGGTGGTCCCGATCATCCTCATGCAGTACTACCTCTGGCGGAGGCTCAGCCGGGCGGGGCTCGACCAGACGCTCCGCAGATGGTACCTGTATGCGCCGGCGATCCTGGCCGTGGTGCTGGTGCGGTTTGAAGCCGGGCGCACCCTGGCGGTGGTGGGATGGGCGCTGCTGGGGCTGGTCTGGCTGGTTCTCGGGGTTCGTTGGAACAACCGCGATCTGCGCCGCCAAAGCTACGCGGTGGGGACGCTGACGTTCGTGCGGAGCTGGAATACGAACTTCTACATGCCCGAAAGCTTGCAGGGTGTCTGGAGCAGGATCCTGATCGGCGCGGCGGTGATCGCCACTTTGTATGCAGCGCAGTTCTTGTCGCCACGGCGCGAGGCTTTGCCCCAGAGCGATGCCAGCCGCCTGGATCTGTGGTCGCGCGCCGGGTTCTCGCTGCTGGCCACGGTGCTGCTGACGGCGCTGATTTGCCGCGAAGTCTCGGGGAGTCTTCTGACGGTGGCCTGCGGCCTGGAGGGCCTGGTGGTGCTGGTGGCGGGCTTCCCGACCCGCGAGCGCGTGCTGCGCTACTGCGGCCTGCTGCTGTTCACCTTCTGCATCTTCAAACTCTTCCTCTACGATCTGCGGGAACTGGACACGCCCAACCGCATCCTCTCGTTCGTGGTGCTGGGGTTGCTGTTGCTCGGCGTGTCGTGGATGTACACGCGGTATCGGGAGCGGATCCGGCGCTACTTATAGGGGACGATCATGACGAAACCATATGGGCTGGTAATTGTTCTGGCGGCGACGCTGGGGTGTGGCGCCGCGGTGTGGCTGGGCGAGATGCAAACCGAGGTGAGCTTGTCCTCGACATCCGAGATCTGGGGGGACCTGCTGAGGGACGCCGACCAGTTCGGTTTCCACCTGACGCGCATGTCCGACCAGAAGGAAATGGAGCTGGGGAACCGGCTGGCCGCCACCATGACCGCGAACGGCGCCACCGACCCGGCCTGGGAAACGTATGTATCGCAGGTCGGGGCCACGCTCGCGCCGCACCTGAGGCGGCAGGGAATCCAATATCGTTTCCATGTAGTTCAGTTTCCGATTGTCAACGCGTTTGCGCTGCCCGGCGGGCACGTGTTTGTGTTCACGGGCCTGCTCGAGTTCCTGCATTCCGAAGCGGAGCTGGCATCGATACTCGGCCACGAAATGTCGCACGTGGATCTGAGGCACTGTGTGGAGTTGTACCAGTACGAAGCCGCGTTCGAGAAAGCCGGCGTCGGCGACTTGGGCCAGGCGGTGGAGCTGGTCCGGCGCATCACGGCGCGGGGGTATTCGAAGTTTCAGGAACTGGAAGCGGATGCCCAGGGCTTTCGCCTGGCTGCTCAGGCGGGCTACAACCCGGAAGCCGGCGTGGTGACCTTACTGCGCATGAGACAGGTGTTCGGTGCGCCCCCGGAGCCGGCGGCGCGAACTCCCGTCGGCGAGCTGGCGCGCGCGGTGGTGACGGAAATGGGTTCCTACTACCAATCCCATCCACCGACCGCGGAGCGCATGCGGCGCCTGGAGCTGCTGGTAGCGCGCAACCGCAAGCGGTTCGCGGGGCAGCGGTTCTATGAAGGCGTCGAGAACTACGGGAGGCGTGTGCCGCGGACGCAGCAGGAGTTCCCGCACGAGCTGAAGGCGGTGTAGCAGTTTGGCGGCTGAAAGCGGATAGATTTGCGGGCTGAGGCTGCCCTATGCTCAAGCTATGGACGACGAGCGATGCTGGAGGGCGGTCGCGGGGAGGGATGCAGCTTTCGACGGGGAGTTCGTGTTTGCGGTGCGCTCGACGGGGGTGTATTGCCGTCCGTCGTGCCCGGCGCGGCGGCCCCGGCGTGAGCAGGTGCGCTTCTTCGAGACCGCACAGGCGGCCGAAGGCGCGGGCTTCCGGGCGTGCCGGCGGTGCCGGCCGCAGGACCGGCGGAAAGCGGAATCGGAAGTGGTCGAGCTGGCCTGCCATCTTTTGCCGTGCCCGCTCAAGACGCTGGCCGAGGAACTGGGTCTCAGTCCGCGGCGGCTGTCGCGCATGTTTCAGCGCCTGTTGGGCGTGACGCTGCGGCAGTACGCGGATACGCAGAGGCTGGGAGCGTTCAAGGCACGCGTGCGGAATGGGGGCGAAGTGACAGACGCTTTGTATCATGCGGGATATGGGTCGAGCAGCCGGTTGTACGAGCGGGCGGCGGCGCAACTGGGGATGACACCGGCCACCTACCGGCGGGGAGGGCGCGGCGTTCGGATCGCCTACTCGATTGTGGGTTGTCCATTGGGGCGGTTGCTGGTGGCGGCGACCGAGCGTGGCATCTGCGCGCTCTCTCTGGGCAATTCGGACGCGCAACTGGAGGCGGCGCTGGGCGAGGAGTTTCCGCAAGCGGAGATTCGCCGCGACGAGGCGGGGTTGGGCGGATGGACCGGGGCGCTGGTCAAGCACCTGGAGGGGGCGCAGCCGGCGCTGGACCTGGCGCTGGACATCCGCGCGACTGCGTTCCAGCGGCGGGTGTGGGAGGAACTGCGCAAGATCCCATACGGCGGCACGCGCACGTACAGTGAGATCGCCCGCGCGATCGGGCGGCCCACGGCGGCGCGCGCGGTGGCGCGGGCGGGCGCCACGAACCCGGTCTCGGTGGTGATTCCATGCCACCGGGTGGTGCGGGGCGACGGCGGGCTGGGTGGCTACCGCTGGGGCCTCGAGCGCAAGCGGGCCCTGCTCGAAACGGAGGCCCGATGTTCGCCAGAAAGCTGAGAGTGACGTTGCGGAGGGAGGGCGGAGAATCGCCGGCGCCGAAGGCGTGGATGGACCAGTTTTTCCTGCGCGACTTCACCGGCTCGAGCGCGTTCGACGAGACATTGCCGGCGGAGGACGGCGTGCTGGAGGCCGGCTTCGCGGTCGATCTGGAGGAAGTGAGAAGCCGGTTTGAAAAATGGCTGCGCGGGCGGAAGATGATTCCGCTCGAAACAGGATTGACGATTGAGTCATTGCCGATTGACGATTGGCCGCCCAATCGTCAATGACGAAATCGTAATTCGTCAATTGATTTTACGCAGCAAGATGGCGGAGTTCTTGCTGCCGAAGGCGATGCAATTGGACAGCGCGTATTCGAGATCGAGGCGGCGGCCGACCTCCGTGACGTAGTCGAGGTCGCACTCTGGGTCGGGAACATCGAGGTTGATGGTGGGGGGCAGCACGCCATCGCGCATGGCGAGCAGAGTGGCGGCGATGCCGGCGGCTCCGCAGGCGCCCTGCGGGTGCCCGATGATGCTCTTGAGCGAGGAGCCGGCGAGCTTGCGGGCGTGGCCGTCGAAGGCCAGGTGGGTGGCGCGGGTTTCGATGCGGTCGTTCAGCTCGGTGGAAGTGCCGTGGTAGTGGATGTACTGGACGGCTTCGGGGGGGATGCCGCCCTCGGCGATGGCCAGGCGCATGGCGCGGGCGGGTTCCTCGCCGCACTCCTCGAGCCGGACGCGGTGATAGGCCTCGCAGGTGGAGCCGTAGCCGGCGATTTCGCCGTAGATTTTCGCGCCGCGGGCGCGGGCGCGCTCGAGTTCCTCGAGCACGAAGAACCAGGAGCCCTCGGCCAGGACGAAGCCGTCGCGGTCCCGCGAGAAGGGGCGGGAAGCGCGCTCGGGGGCCGCGTTCCAGCGGGTGGTCATGATGCGCATGAGCATGAAGCCGCGGAGGATGAGGGGAGCGATGGGGGCGTCCACGCCGCCCGACACCATGACGTCCAGCACGCCGGAGCGGATGTTGCGGTAGGCGTAGCCGATGGCGTCGGTCGAGGAAGTGCAGCCGGTCGAGATGACGTGGCTGAGGCCGCGAAGACCGAAGTGCATGGAGACCTCGCCGGCCAGCGTGCCGATGGTGCCGGTGGGGACGACGTAGACGCTGCACTGGCGTACCTTACCGCCGTAGTAGAGGCGGTACTGCTCCTCGGTGAACTCCTGGCTGCCGCCGCCGGAGCCGAGGATGAGGCCGATCTGGCGGAGCTCCTCGCGGGACATGCGGCGGGGCTCGATGCCGGCGTCGGCCAGGGCCTCCTCGACCGCGGCGATGGCCAGGGGGGCGACGCGGGAAACGTGGGGGCGGTCCTTGGGTGAAATGTAGGCCTCCTCGGAGAACCCGACCACCTCTCCAGCCACCTGGACGGCAAAGCGGGAGGCATCAAACCGGGTAATGCGGCGCACGCCGCTGCGGCCATTGCGGGTGGCTTCCCAGAACGCTTCTCTGCCAATGCCGTTCGGGCTCACTGCCCCGATGCCGGTAATCACAACGCGACGATTCATCAGTTGTTCGCGACCTCAGCCTGCGCCTGTTCACGACTGCGCATGTGTTAGTATAGGCTGTTTTAGATGGGTCCGGGGAAACAGGACCGAGTGTCTCCCCTGCTTGTGCGCGCGCTGGCCGGCATCCAGACGGGCGTGCTGGGGGGGCTGGCGATGTTCGGCTGGCTGGCTGCGAGCTCGGCTGTGGACCGGCAATCGATCTGGATCGTTCCCAATCTGCTGGCCTCCGTTTTCTATGGCCGCGACGTGCTGCGGCTGCGCTTCAGTACGATCACGGTGGCGGGACTGGCGCTGCACCTGTTCGTGGCGGGAGTGGTCGGTCTGGTCTTCGGGATGGTGATCGGCGAATCGCGGAACCGGCTGCGGGTGGCGTTGTTGGGCATTCTGTCGGCTTTGGTGTGGTACCACTTCTCGGAAGTGCTGTTCTGGAGGAAACTGGGGGCGTTGGCGCTGATCTACAGCCCGCCACGGTCGATGCTGCTGGCGCACCTGGTGTATGGATTTGTGCTGGCATGGTATCCCAGCGGACTGCGATCGGCGCGCAGGCACTTTCTGGGGGAAGCGGCGCCGGGCCCAGTCTGATAGCGGCGGGCGCCCAGCCGTGCCGCCGGCAATCGGTTAGAATTGGTAGTTTGAGTTCTGCGCCGAATTGGGCCCCAGGGGTGAAACCGCGCCAGGCGGTTCGACGTCACAAGAAGAGCGCAGAGTGGAGAGGAACTAGGTTTGCATGAGGTTTGACAGGCCCGGGTGCCTGTGGCTACTGACCGTTTGCGTCTGCTGCCTGAGCGCGGGCGCGCAGACGCAGCAACCATCGCCACCCCAGCAGAAGAAACAGCAGAATCCCTTCGAATCGGTTCCGCAGGCGGTCGAGCCGCCGAAACCGGCGCAACAGCCCTCTGCTCCCCCTCAGGTAAGACCGCAGATGGAGGCGCCGAAGACCGCCGAAGCGCCCAAGCCAGTGGCCGGCCGGCCGGACGTTATCGAAGCGGTGGAGTTTCGCGGGGCGCGACGGGTGCCGCAGGACACGCTGCGGGCCATGATCTTCACCAAGAAGGGCGATCGATTCGATGCCGAGACCCTGCGCCGGGACTTCATGGCGCTGTGGAATACGGGGCGATTCGACGACATCACGCTGGAACAGGAACAGGGACCCAGCGGGGTGATCGTGCGGTTCGTGCTGGTGGAGCGGCCGGTGGTACGCTCGATCAAGTACGAGGGGATGAAGTCGGTGACGGTCTCGGAGATCCTGGACCGGTTCAAGGAGCGGCACGTCGGGTTGTCGGTGGAGTCGCAATACGATCAGAACAAGGTGCAGCGGGCCGCGGTGGTGCTCAAGGAGTACCTGGCGGAGCGGGGCCGGCAATACGCCACCGTCACGCCGGAGCTGAGACAGATCCCGCCGTCGTCGCTGGAAGTGACTTTCCGGGTGAACGAGGGACCCAAAGTGAAGGTGGGGCGGATCGAGTTCGTGGGCAATGAAGTCTTCAGCGACCGGGAGGTGACCCGCGCGATGAAGAACCTGCGGCCGATTGGGATTCCGCACTCGATCCTGCTCGAGAACATCTTCGCGAAGACCTACGACCTGTCGAAGCTGGAGGAGGACAAAGAAGGCATCCGCAACTTCTACCAGGACCGCGGATACTTCGCGGCGCGGGCGCTGGAGCAGACGGTAACGCTGCGCAAGGTGGGGGGAGGGAAGTTCCGGGTGCCGCTTTTCTATATGAACAGCCCGGGCATCCGCGCCGACATCTCGATTCCGCTGGAGGAAGGGCGGAGGTACCGGATCCGGAACTGGAACTACGTGGGCATGAAGCTGTTCCGGGTGCCGGAAGCGCTGACGCCCAAGTTGTTCCTGATGTCGCCGGGCGATGTGTTCTCGACGGGCAAGTTCCGCAAGGGCATCGAGAAGATGCGCGACCTGTACGGCATGTACGGCTACATCGATTTCGTGCCGGACCCGGTGCCGGAGCCGGTAGCGGGCACCGACCTGCTCGACGTCACCTTCAACGTGGACGAGGGTAAGCAGTTCTACATCCGGCGCATCGATTTCACGGGCAACACGACTACGCGCGACAAGGTGATCCGCCGCGAGTTGCTGGTGGATGAAGGCGACCTGTTCAACAGCAAGATGTGGGAGATGAGCGTGCTGCGGCTGAACCAGCTCGGCTACTTCGAGACATTGAAGAAGGAAGACGCGGCGCAGATCACGCGGGACCCCCGCGGCAGCACGGTGGACATCCTGCTGAAGGTGAAGGAACGAGGGAAGAACACGATCGGGCTGACGGGCGGCGTATCCGGCATTGCCGGGAGTTTTGTGGGGTTCAATTACTCGACCAACAACTTCCTGGGGCTGGGCGAGACGCTATCGCTCGAGTCGCAGTTGGGCACCCGCCTGCGCAACGTCACGCTGGGGTTCACCGAGCCGTACTTCCTGGGCCGTCCCATCCAGTTGGGCTTCACGGTGTTCACGCAGCGGTTCAACTACGATCAGGGGCGCGAGGCGTCGATCCTGACGGGACAGAACCTGATCGGTTATTACCAGGCGCTGGGCGCGCAGAACCTGATGAACTACGTCCAGAACGGGCGCGGGTTCACGGTGTTCACCAGCTATCCGCTGAGACGGAGTTTCGCGCGTATCGGGGTCAGCTACGGGTACAGCGACTCGAAGTACACGCCGTTGACCACGGCGGCGACCAACACTTTCGAGTACCTCAATTATCAGAGCCTGAACGGGCCGAATGCGTTGACCGGGATCAAGACCAGCCAGATCACTCCTTCTTACACGTACAATTCGGTGAACCACCCCCTCAACCCGACCGGGGGCCGGAGCCTGTCGATCGCCGTGGCGTTCGCCAACAGCAAGATGGGGGGGAACGTGAACCTGGTGCAGCCCACCATCAGCATGACCTATTTCCACCCGGCGCCGACCAATAAGAAGCACATCATCGGGATCCGGCTGATGAGCTCGTTCGTGAGCGGCTACGGCGGGAGGTCGGCGCCACCCTTCAACCGCTACTACATCGGCGGCGAGCAGGACGTGCGCGGGTTCGACATCTGGGCGGTGAGCCCGTTGGCGTACATGCCGAGCTCGGCTACCGTGCCGGTGCTGAACTCGGACGGCTCGCCGCGCATGCAGAAGACGATCACCAACGGGATCGAGTCGTTCACGGCGGTGACCATGACCATACCGGCCTACCAGATCATCTTCCCGGGCGGCGACATGCAGGCGATCGGCAACTTCGAATACCGGATTCCGATCACCGGACCGGTGACGCTGGCGGTGTTCTTCGACGCGGGCATGGACAAGATCGTCCGGCCGGATCAGCTCCAAGTGACCGCGGACCGGGTGACGCAGCTAAATGCCGCTTTTCCATCGGCGGGCTTCAGCAACAGGGTCAAGGTCGCTTCCGGGACTCAGAAGATGCGGAGTTCGACCGGCCTGGAGCTTCAGGTGCTGCTGCCGGTGGTCAATGCGCCCTTCCGGGTCTACTGGGCGTACAATCCCACCATCGTGCATCAGTATATACAGCCGCCGATCGTGGCGGACCGTTCGCTTTTCCCGAACCAGGCGACCTTCATCAACTCGGTGGCGAATTTTGGCCAGGCCTATCCCCTGTTCGAGAAGAGGAGCACCTTCCGGTTCACGATCGGCAGGACGTTCTGAAAGGCAGCCGCGTGGGACTGTCGCGGGGTTGACAGGAGCGGTATGGTATTATCAAGGCTTCAAAGGAGTCTGACACGTGAGAAAGAGTGTGTTTAGGGCCCCGCTGCTGGCGGCGAGCTTTGGGATTCTGGCGTTTGCGCAGGCTGGATCTTCGCCTTCCAAGGTGGGCATCATCCATATCCAGAACGCCATCATTCAGACAAGAGACGGCCAGAAAGCGGCCGCCGACATCGATGCGAAATTCGCTCCGAAGCGCAGGGAAGTGGAACAGAAGCAGTCGGAGATTCAGGCGCTGGAGACGCAGTATCGCACCGGCGTGAACACGATGAGCGAGGAAGCCAAAGCGAAGCTGGCGCGCGACATCGAGCTGAAGCGGAAGCTGCTGCAACGGCAAACCGACGACGCGCAGGCGGAACTGGATCAGGAACAACAACGGATTCTTCAGGAGCTTGGCCAGAAGATGATGGTGGTGATCGACAAGTACGCCGCGGATCGCGGCTACGCCCTGATCCTGGACGTCAGCGTTCCTCAGAACCCGGTGTTGTACGCCTCGAACACGATCGACATCACGCGCGACATCGTGGATCTGTACGATAAGGGCTCCGGGCTGCCCGCTCCGGCTGCTCCTGCGGCCGCGCCGAGCAAGCCGGCTACTCCGCCCGCCAAGAAACAGTAGCGCCGGCGGTCTTGCCGCCGGTGTGTTCCTTCAACACATCCGGCGAACCCTCGCTCCGTACGGCAGGAAGAATCTACCCGGGAGGGGCCGGCGGCAAGACCGCCGGCGCTACCCAAAAATGCAGAAACTCCAGAGGCAGGTTGAATGCCTGTGCCGAACTTTCGTCAGGGGTTGCGGCGTTTCCAGAGCAGGAAGCCGATCAGGGTCTTGGCGTCGATGATCTTGCCGGAACGGATCCGGGCATCGAGTTCCCGGGCGGTGAACCAGCGGCAACGGATTTTCTCGTCTTCCATGGGGCGGGCCTGGCCGGCGGTTAATCCGGTGGCCAGGAAGATGGTCATCTTTTCCGACACGTAGCCCGGGCTGGCGTAGAAGGAGACGAGCTTCTTCCAGTTGCGGGCGCGATAGCCGGTCTCTTCGAGGAGTTCGCGCCGGGCGGCGGCCAGCAGAGTCTCGCCGGGGTCGACGCGGCCCGCGGGAAACTCCCACAGCGAAGCGCGGGCCGGGAGGCGATACTGGCGCACCAGCAGCAGGCGCCGGTTTTCATCCACCGGCATCATCACCGCCGAGCCGCCATGGTGAACCACGGCGCGGCGAATCTGGAATCCGCCGGGCTCGACGGCGTGGTCTTCGGACACCGAAAAAATCGAGCACTTGTAGCGCAGGCGCGAGCTGATCAGCTTCATTTGGCTTGCTCGACCGTCACCTTTCCGAAGGATTCGAGCTGGGGGGAGATCTTCGAAGCGTCGCCGACCACGACCACCGCGGCCCGCTCGGGATCGACGTACCTGGCGGCGACGGCGCGGATGTCGTCCGGGGTGACCGCGCGCACCCGGGTGGTGTAGTTTTCGAGGTAGGCGAGCGGCAAGCCCATCAATTTGACAGCGGCCAACTGGGCGGCGAGGCCGTCCTGGGTCTCCAGGCGGATCACGAACACTCCGCTGAGGTAGTTTCCGGTGTCCTCGAGCTCACCGGCGGAAACCGGCTGTGCGCCGATCTGCCTCATCTCGGCCAGCAGCGCATCGATGGCCTCGGCCAGGACCTCGTTGCGCACCTGGGTCACCACGGCGAAGGATCCGGATTCCTTGAGCGGCTGGGCCGAAGAGTGCGCGTCGTAGGCGTAGCCTTTCTGCTCGCGGATGTTCATGAACAGGCGGGAACTGGTGCCGCCGCCGAGAATCGCATTGCCGACCAGCAGCGGAAAGTAGTCGGGGTGGTGGCGGGAAACGGCGAGTCGGCCGATGCGGATATCGGCCTGGACGGAGCCGGGGCGGTTCACGAGTACGATGGTGCGCTTGGGCTCCGGGAAGTGCGCGGGGGGCGGCGGGGGCACTTCCTTCGCTTGCCAGGAGCCGAATTCGGCTCGGACGATCTCGAGCGCCTGCTGGGACGGCGGCAGCGCCCCGAGCAGCACCAGGACGGCGCTGTTGGGGGCCAGGCAACGGTCGCGGAAGCCGGCCAGCGCGAGGCGGTCGAGCGAGGCGATCGATTCCAGGGTGGGGTCCTGGCGGGAATACGGGTGCGGCGCGAAGAGCAGCTCGATGAATTTCTCGTCCGCCAGGAAAGAGGCGTCGGAGCGCTGTGAGAGCAGCTCCTGAGTGCGGTTCTGCTTCTGGAGCTCGACTTCGTCGTCGGGGAAGCTGGCGTTGCGGGCGACATCGGCCATCAGGTTGAGCAGCTTGGGCAGGTACTCCGAGAGCGCATTCGCGCCCAGCACCAGCAGGTCGGCGGAGGAATTGCCATGTATCGAGCCCCCGATGCCGTTCACCTCCTCGGCGATTTGGCGCGCGGTTCGCCTCCAGGTGCCCTCGGTCAGCAAGGTCGCGGTGCTTTCGGACAAGCCGGGGAGGTCCGGCGGGTCATACTTCGAGCCGGCCTGGAATCCGAGGCGCGCGGTCACCATCGGAAAGCGGCGGTCCTCGATCAGCAGGACGGCGAGGCCGTTGGGCAATTCGGTCTCGAGGACCGGCGGGAGCCTGTAGACGGGCAGAGCGGGCGTGTGGGGAGGTCTGGTGAGATCCATGAACTAGTCTTCCTGACCCTCCTGGGGCGCGGCGGGGGCGGCCGGCAGGATATTGAGCGCGGTTCGCTTGCCCGGGTCGCAATACTGCTTCGCCGCCGCCTGGATCTGTTCGGAAGTCACGGCGAGAAAGTCCTCGAGCTCGGTGTTGATGAAATCCGGATTGCCGTCCAGCAGTTCGAAGCGGCCGAGCAAGGAGGCGCGGGCGCGCGAGCTCTGAAGCTCCTGGATTCTGCTCGAGCGCAGGTGCGTGCGGGCGCGATCGAGCTCTTCGGCGTCCACGCCGTCGTTCCACACTCTTGCGATTTCCTCCTCGGCCTGGGCGACGATCTGGTCGCCGGTGAAGGCCGGATTGTAGAGCAGGTAGATGCCGTAGAGGCCGGGGTCCCTGTAATCGGCCGGACTGGAGAACGGCCAGCCGAGATTGGCCGCGTACTGGATGACGGACTTGTTGCCCTTGACCAGGTTCTGGTGGAAGCGCGAGCTTTCGCCGCCGGTGAGCAGGAGGTCGAGCATGACCAGCGCGCTGTAGTCCGCAGAGCGCCGTGAGGGGCCGGGATAGCCGATGGCCACCGCGGGGACCTTGGCCAGGCGATCGGGGTAGATCTCGAAGCGGGCTTCGGTGCGCGGGGGCTCGGTGAGGTCGGGCGGCGCCGGGGGCGGCTGCGGCGGGATATCGCCGAAATAGGCCTCCACCAGCTCTTTCGCCTCGGGGATGCGGATGTCGCCGGAGACGACCAGCACGGCGTTGTTGGGAGCGTAATGAGTCTTGAAGAAGCGTGCGACGTCTTCGACCGTTGCGGCGTCCAGGTCCTCGAACGAGCCGATGAGCGAATGCGAATTCTGCCAGTTGTCGAAAGCCAGTTGCGGCCAGCGCTCGACGACGGCGGTGGCGTAAGCCTGGTTGTCGAAGGAGAGCCGGCGCTCCTGCTTCACCGCATCTCTCTGGTTGTCGAGATTCTCGGCGTTGATCGCCAGGGCGCGCATGCGGTCGGCCTCCAGCCACAAGCCGAGCGCCAGCTTGTTGGAGGGCAGCACCTCGAAATAGTCGGTGTAGTCGGGGTGGGTGGAACCGTTCAGGTAGCCGCCGTTGGATTCGACCAGCTTGAAATGCGCGCCTTTCGGGGCGTTCCGCGAGCCCTGAAACATCATGTGCTCGAACAGGTGCGCGAACCCGGTGCGGCCTCTTTCCTCGGCGCGCGCGCCGACGCCGTAGACGATGTAAACCGCCACCACCGGGACGGCATTGTCCGCGGAGAAGATCACGCGCATGCCGTTGGCCAGGGTGTGCCTGTCGATGGGGACGTTAAGCCCGCCAAGAGTGGGTGACATAGTGCGAAGACGGTTTGTGGCTTGTGGCCCGTGGCTTGTCGCCGGCGCCCCGTAAGCCAGTGACGCCCCTGCTTTTGCCGGCGTGCGAAAACCGGATCACGGTGGCGTGATCCGGGCCCCGGCGACAGGCCACAAGCTACAAGCCACGAGCCATTTTCTTCCTAAACTCACTCAATGGTAGCGTATTCACGACGTCGGCCGCCTCGAGCCAGCCGCGGCGGGCCATGGTGACGCCGTAGCGCATGTTGAGCAGGTGCTGGGGATGGTGGGCGTCGGTGGAGATGGCAAAGCGAGCGCCGCGTGCCTTGGCGGCGCGCAGCAGGGTGTCGTGGAGGTCCAGGCGCTCGGGGCTGGCGTTGATTTCAAGCCAAACGTTGCGGCGGACAGCCGCATCGACGACGCGCTCGAAATCAAACGAAAACGGCTCGCGCGCCAGCAGCAGGCGCCCGGTCGGATGCCCGAGAATACGCAGGTACGGGCATTCGAGCGCGCGCAGCAGCCGGTCGGTCATCTCGGCTGCCTCCAGGTTCATGTAGCTGTGCACGCTGCCGATGACCAGGTCGAGCGAGGCGAGCGCGTCCTCGGCCAGGTCCATTGTGCCGTCCTTGCGAATGTCGCACTCGATGCCCGAGAAGACGTGAATGCCGAGCCCGTCTTTGTTAAGCTCGCGCACCTGGCCGGCAAAGGCCATCACGCGGGACTCGTCGAGACCGTTGGCCATGGCCAGCGCCTTCGAGTGATCGGTGACGGCGGTGTATTCGTAGCCCAACGCCTTGGCGTGGGAAGCCATCTCGTCGAGGGTGGCGCGGCCGTCGCTTTCGACGGTGTGCACGTGCAGGTCGCCGCGGATTTGCGCGAGTTCGATCAGGCGGGGCAGCCGGTCCTCGGCGGCGCACTCGATTTCGCCGTGGTTCTCGCGGAGCTCGGGCGGGATCCAGGCCA
>Ga0187850_10001682_pt1 | contig 22864 bp, 24 predicted proteins | sample June2016WEW_4_15_FD_132436 | JGI IMG/M metagenome (GOLD analysis project Ga0187850, IMG submission 132436) | Peatland microbial communities from SPRUCE experiment site at the Marcell Experimental Forest, Minnesota, USA - June2016WEW_4_150 | ecosystem: Environmental > Terrestrial > Soil >...
AGCTTTTCGGGCTCGCCCGCGGCGAGCTGTCCGCCACGCTGGGCATCACGGCCGTCCCGGTGCTGCAGCGGCTGCACCGGTGGGACATGGGAATGCCGCAGTACACCGTCGGTCACGTCGGGCGGGTGGACGCAATCAGCGCGCGCGCCGCGGCGATTCCGGGGGTGTTTCTTGCGGGTTCGTCGTACGGCGGGGTGGGTATCCCGCAGTGCGCGCAATCCGGAGCCCGGGCAGCGGCTGGCGCGCTCGGTTATTTCGCCCGGCAGGGAGCGCACGCGTGAAATCACAGAAGCTGCAGTTGAATATCGAAAAGTCCCGCGCGCTCTTTGCCGAGGCCGTGACGCTTCTTCCCGGAGGAGTCGATTCTCCCGTGAGGGCGTTCAAGGCGGTCGGAGGCGAGCCGCTGTTCATCGAGCGCGGGGAAGGCCCCTGGCTGTTCGACGTGGACGGGAACCGTTACATCGACTACGTCCTTTCGTGGGGGCCCCTCGTGCTCGGGCACGCCCATCCGCGCGTCCTCTCGGCGCTCGCGGAGGCGGCATCCCGAGGCACGAGCTTCGGCGCACCCAGCCCCCTGGAGCTGGAGCTTGCCCGGCTGGTCCGCGGCCTCGTGCCGAGCGTGGAGCTGATCAGGTTCGTCAATTCGGGAACAGAGGCGGCGATGAGCGCTCTGCGCCTGGCCCGGGCATTCACCGGCCGGGACAAGATCGTGAAATTCGCCGGTGGATACCACGGCCATGCCGACATGCTGCTGGTGCAGGCAGGCTCGGGGGCGGCGACCCTCGGTCTGCCCGATTCCCCGGGGGTGCCGGCGGCGGTCACAGCGGACACGCTCTCATGCGCGTACAACGACCTCGAGGCGGTGGAAGAGATTTTTGACCGGCAGCGGGGAAGGATCGCGGCGGTGATCGTGGAACCAGTCGCAGGGAACATGGGCGTCGTCCTGCCGGCTGCCGGTTTTCTGCCGGGGCTGCGGGCAGTGACCAGGGCCGACGGCGCGCTCCTGATATTCGACGAGGTGATGACCGGCTTCCGCGTTCATCCCGGCGGAGCTCAGGCCCTGTACGGTGTCGTGCCGGATCTCACCGTACTGGGAAAGGTCATCGGCGGAGGCCTGCCGGTGGGTGCCTACGGCGGACGCCGGGATATCATGAACCTGGTCGCCCCGGCGGGGCCGATGTACCAGGCAGGAACCCTTTCGGGGAATCCTCTCGCGATGAGCGCGGGGATCGCAACCCTGAAAGAGCTTGGCCTTCCAGGAACCTGGGACCGGCTGGAGAAGACAACGCGCGATCTTGCGGAAGGGTTGTCCCGATCCGCGCGGCGCGCCGGCGTGCCGCTGCAGGTGAGCCATGCAGGCTCGATGTTCGGAGCGTTTTTTTCCAGGAAGCCGGTGAGGGACTGGGAAAGTGCAAAGCAATCAGACACCGGCCGTTTCTCGCGGTACTTCAGGCGGATGCTCGAGAGTGGTGTCTACCTCGCGCCTTCCCAGTTCGAGGCAGGATTCGTTTCAACCGCGCACGGTCCCGCTGAGGTGGAGGCCACGCTGAAGGCCGCGGAAACCGCCTTCGACGGTCTGATGTGAACTATCGGGGACCTGCGAACACCAGCAGGGCGAAGACGAGCGGCAGGTACAGCAGCGAGCTGCGCAGCACAATCCGCGCGCTCTGCGGCGTCTTGCGCAAAGAGTGGAACACACCTGCCGACAGGAATCCCGCGCCGACGACCAGGCACCCGACCAGCGCAAACCGGCTGGAAAGCCCCGCCAGGAACGGGGCGGCGCTCAGCGGCAGCAGGAGACACATGGCCGCCACCATCAGGGATGCCGCGGCTGCACCCGTCGGCTCTGAGACCGGAAGGACCCTGATGCCCGCCCTCTCGTAGTCATCCCGGTACATTGATTCGATCGCCAGGAAGTGCGGAAACTGCCAGAGAAAGAGGATACCGGAGAGTATCCAGGCGCCCGGCTCGAGGGTTCCCCGTGCCGCGGCCCATCCAATGAGGGGCGGGGTCGCCCCTGACAGCGCCCCGACGGCAGTGTGCAGCTCCGTGTGACGCTTCAGGGGCGTGTAGATGAGAACGTAGCTCACGAACGTGAAAAGCCCGACTACTCCGGCGATCCAGCCCAGCCGCGCCGACAGGAGGAGGAGCGCAGATGCGGTGACGATGAGGCCGAAAGCGAGTGCCTGGCGCGGCAGGAGCCGATTGCCGGGGAGGGGCCGGGTCGCCGTGCGCCTCATCAGGCGATCCGTGTCGCGCTCGAGGTATGCATTGAGCGCAAAGATGCCGCTCGCCAGGAGGCCGGTGGCGATGGTCATGAGGGCGAACCTCTTCCAGTCCGGGGATCCTCGGTCCGCGAGGTAGAAGGAGGCCATGGCCACGATCAGGATAAGAATGGTGATCCGGGGTTTGATCAACTGGAGATAGCTTTTCATGCCGACCTCGAGGCGCGCAGGCTCCAGAGGGACAGGACCGTCGTTTCCACGATGAGAGCCGAGCCCAACCCGAGATGAAGAACCGCAGGAATCACCACCGCTGCGGCCGCCTCGGGCGGCAATTCTCCGGCAGGAGTCGAGGACAAGCCCCGCAAAAGGAAATACGTGAGCGGGCCGAGGACGATCTGCGCACCGACGGACCACAGCGCCAGCCTCGCGGGTACGAGCGCCATGCGGGCGGCGCTCCCGTCGGGCGCATGAGCTCCCGCGCGCCACGCGGCGATCCAGACGGCGACGACGAGGCCGGCGGCGAGCACGGCGCCCGCCACGTGCGGCGCCACGTCGAGGATCCTGTGGCGGAAGCCGGCGCCCGCCAGCGCCTGCAGGAGGAGCGCGCCTGCCGCTGCCAGGCTCACCGCGGCCAGGGTATTCCGCGGCAGAGGCGGCATCCTGGCGGCCCGGGTTCGCGATGTTTCGCCGTGGCCACGGGCTGTTCCCAGGACCTGCCACCGGGGAGAGACGAGGACGACCAGTGCCGTGAGGATACAGAGAAAGGCCTGGGCGGTGAACGCATGAGCGGTGGCAATGCCGAAGCTGTGGGACTCACCGAGACGCACGCGGACGCCGCCGAGGAGGGCCTGCCCGACGATCCCGACGACCGCGGCCGCAGACACGATGCGCACGGCGGCTCGGTTCTCCCGGACGAAGGCCCACGCGGCGAGGACGATCGTGAGGATCCCGACGCTCCCCGCAACCACGCGGTGGAAGTACTCGAACACGACCGGTCCCTGGAGGTGCCCGATGGGCACCATGCGTCCGTAGGCGAGCGGCCAGTCGGGAACGGAGTCCCCTGCCTCATTGTTCGTGACCAGGGCGCCCATGAGGATGAGGAGAAAGGTCAGGCTCAGGGTGATGATCCCCAGTGATGAGAGTGCCCTGCTGCTTGATCCCACGCTTGTCCGTCCGCCCCCGTGGCACAAATGTACAGAATCGGAGGCCCCCGGAACAGGAGCTCCGCCCTCGACGGGGACGCGTGCAATCACGCCGGGAGCTTGTCCGCATCGCCTTTCCCGTGCTTCACTGCGGGACAGGCCGCGCCATGTTTTCGCACAGAGTACCGGCAGACCATTCGAAAAACCGCCTCTCGGCGGCCATCGACGAGCGACGCGCGCGAGGCGCTCCCATTCTCGACCTCACGGAATCCAATCCGACCCGCTGCGGGTTTCGGCAGGACGAATCGGCTCTCCTCGACGCCCTCGCGAGCCCCGGCGCCCTGCTCTACGAGCCGCATCCGCAGGGACTCGCGGCGGCGCGTGACGCCGTGGCAGCCTACTACGCGGAGATCGGCTCCGCGGTGGACCCGGAATCCCTCTTCCTCACGACCGGAACGAGCGAGGCGTACACGCAGGTGTTCAAGCTGCTTGCAGACCCCGGTGACGAGATCCTGGTCCCGACGCCGGGGTATCCTCTCCTGGACGTGCTCACCGGGCTCGAGGCCGTCCGGCTCGTTCATTACCTTCTCGTGTACAACCAACCGGGCGGCTGGGTGATCGACCGCGAGCGCCTGCGCGCGAGCATCAGCACCCGCACGAGGGCGATCGTCGTCGTGAGCCCGAACAACCCCACGGGATCGTACCTGAAGCGCGGCGAGCTGGAGGAGTGCAACTCGCTGTGCCGCGATTTCGGCCTCGCCCTCGTCGTGGACGAGGTCTTCTCGGACTACGGTCGGAGTCGGGATCCCGCGCGCGTCAGAACGGCAACCGGCAATGACGGGGCCCTCACGTTCACGTTGAACGGGTTTTCCAAGCTGGTCGGACTCCCCCAGTTGAAGCTGGGATGGATTCACGTGAGCGGTCCTCGGCAACTCGCCGGACAGGCCCGGGAGCACCTGGCTTTCGTCGCCGACGCTTTTCTATCGGTCTCCGCCGCCGTCCAGCATGCGGCACCCGCGATCTTCCGCCAGCGCGTCCCCGTGCAGGCGCAGATCAATCGCCGCCTGGAGGAAAACGGCCGCGCTCTGGATGAATGCCTCTCCGGGCTCTCCTGCTGCCGGGTCCTGGACCGCGAAGGCGGGTGGTATGCGATCGTCAGGATCGCCGATGAGATTTCAGACGAAGACATGGCCGTCCGGCTTCTGCAGGAAGAGGGCGTGCTCGTCCACCCGGGGTACTTCTACGATTTTCCTGCCGGATCCTTTCTCGTCCTGAGCCTGCTTCCGCCGACCGGGGCCTTTCGCGAGGGGGCGGCGAGGCTCGCCGCCCGGCTTCGATCCGGGAGTACCGCGCCCTAACGATCCAGGATCTCACGCACGCGCGAAGCGAGGGCCTGACCGGTGAACGGCTTCGTGATCAGGTCCACTTTCCCGTCCTGCATGACGTGACTGCTGATCACGTCCCTCTGGTGCCCGGACATGAAGAGTACCTTCAGGTGCGGCATCTCCTCACGCAGCCGGTCGTGCAGCTCCGTTCCATTCATGCGCGGCATGACCACGTCGGTCACGAGGATGTGGAAGAGGCCCCCGTGCTCGGAGGAGACCCGCAGGGCGGAGATGCCGTCCGCAGCCTCCAGCACCGCGTAGCCCAGGCCCCGAAGGTGGCGGGACAGCAGCGTGCGGATCGGCGCCTCGTCCTCCACGAGGAGGATCGTTTCGCTTCCCCGGGCCGGTTGCACCTGCTCGGAGGAATCAGCTTCCTGCCGAAGGGCCATGCTGCGCGGGAGGTAGATCCTGAACCGCGTCCCCGCGCCCGGCCGGCTTTCGACCTCGATGCTCCCGTTGTGCTGCTTCACAATGCCGTAGACGGTCGAGAGCCCCAGCCCCGTGCCCTTGCCCTGCTCCTTGGTCGTGAAAAACGGATCGAAGATCTTCCCGACTGTCTTTTCATCGATGCCTTCTCCCGTGTCGCTGACGGTGAGCAGGACGTAGCGGCCGGGCGGAACGTCGTCGTGGCGACGCGCGAACACGCCTTCCAGGAACACATCTGTCGTGTCGATCGAGAGCCGCCCTTCCCGGGGGATCGCGTCCTGCGCGTTCAACGCGAGGTTCAGGAGGATTTCCTCGATGCGCCCGGGGTCCGCGGCGACAGGGCACGGAGAGGCCGAGAGGCGGTAGTCGATGGCGATGTTCTCCCGGATCGCCTGGCGCAGCATGGAGCTGCATTCACGGACGACCCTGTTGAGATCCAGGGGTTTCAGCTCGAGCACCTGCCTCCTTCCCAGTGCGAGGAGCTGGCTGATGAGATCACGCGAGCGATATCCGGCCTTGATGATCTCCCGCACCGAGGATGCGGGGTCCGGGTCCCCGGGCAGTGTCTCCCGTAGCAGCTCCGCGTGACCGAGGATGACGGTGAGCAGGTTGTTGAAGTTGTGCGCCACGCCGCCGGCGAGGATCCCCAGTCCTTCCAGCTTCTGCGAGGAGGCGATGCGGCGCTCCAGGTCCAGCCTCTCCGCCTCGGCCTGCTTGCGCTCCGTGATGTCCACGATCACCTCGGCGACCATCCACGTGCCGGACTCGTCTTGATAGGGAAGGGCCGTGACCTGGGTGGCGCGATGATCCTCGTTCGGAAGGGACTGCTCGCGGACCTGGACCTTCCGGGTCCGAAGCGCCTCCCGCATTGCGCAGTCCGCGCAGGGCATCGCGCCGCCCCGGAAGTATTCGTAGCAGGACCGGCCTTTCGGGTCGCCCATCAGCTTCCGCCGCGCGGGGTCTACATAGTGCACGACGAAATTCTCGTCGATGATGTCGAGCCCCGTTCGCGTCGTGGCGATGACGAACTCCAGCTGCTGTCGGACGGCCTCGCGTTCCGCTTCCAGGCGCTTTCGTTCCGTGATGTCGTGGGCGAAGGCGACGGAGAACTCCATGTCGCCGAACCGCACGAAACTCGTCGTGATCTCCACAGGAAACAACGAGTTGTCTTTGCGACGGTGCAGGGTCTCGGCAGTGAAGCTCCCCTCTTCCTGCAGCGATCTCCAGACCTTGCGCCAGCTTTCGCGGGTCGGACGCGGATTCACATCCGAGATGTTCAAGAGCATCAGCTCTTCACGCGTGTACCCCAGCGCCCGGCACCCGGAGTCGTTTGCGTAGAAGAATCCACCGTCCTCGCCCACCCAGTATGCCCCATCGGCCGCCGAGTCTATCGAATGTTTCAGGACCTCCAGCCACTGGCCGGTCTGCTTGCGCTCGGTGATGTCCAGGAGGGATCCCTCGAGAACCCCCTGGTCAGGTGACGGCTTCAGCGACAGCAGGCAGCTGCGGGCCCCCCTTTTCGCGCTCAGCAACCGGCACTCGAAGTTCGTGACCCTGCCGTCGCGGACGAGCAGGGCCTGCATCGCCTCCCGTTCCCGCGGATCCGCCCAGAGGGCCGCGGGAGAGCGGCCGACTATCTCCTCGCGCGTCCGCCCGCAGATCTCGAGGATCTTGCGGTTGACGTCAATGACTGCCGACCCGTCGGGCCGGGCCCGGAACATTCCCACCTCCGCGTTCTCGAACAGGTCGTGGTATTGTCTTTCGCTCTCCCGCATCGCATCCTCGGCGCTCTTCAGCTCCCTGCGGGCCCGGAACTCCTTTCCGCTGGACCTCTCCTGGTACAAGGCGAGGGCCGACAGCACCACCGCCATGGCTGCGGGATTGCTGATCAGCCACATCCGCTCAGTCTGCGTCAGGACATATCCCGCGGCCGTGAGATCCGCCCCAATAACCGCCAGAGGCGGGACGAGAATGGCAAAGAGGTACTTGCGCGCCCCGCCGGCGAACACGAAATCGGCGAAGATGCAGACGATGAGCGAGGAGATAAGCGCGGTCCTCGCGAACTGCGGGAAATCGGGCCGGGTCGCCAGCTCGGCGCTGATGCCGCACATCATTACCATCAGGCCGGTGAGCTGCGCGATGTGCAGAGGAACCGCGAAACGTCGATGCTTCGGGAACAAGAAAAGGGCATAGGAAAGGAAGAGGAGGGCAGGGAACAGCGCCCCGATTCGCCAACCAAGGATTCCGCCCAGGGGCGGAGACACACGGTCGATGTATATGAACGCGAGCACCATCGGCACGAGAATCAGGCTCATGACCAGCCCGAGATTCCGGGTCTTCGTGCTCGTTTCAAACGAATAGGAAGCGTTTTCTTCCATGTCTTTCCCTCTTGGGCCGCTGAAACCGGGCCCACCTCGCCCTTCTGGCCAAGGTATATTGGAGGGAATGATTATATCACAGAAAACGCGGCTACGCCGTGTGTGCCGATTTTCTCCTTGTCGCGCCAAAGACGACAAGAACGATGCCCACGACGGCCAGAACCCCGCCGAGGAATGTCCATTTCAAGTGTCCTGCCATTGCGCCCTGGGCGAGGACATTCGTCCCCTGGAGAACCCAGACGCCGCCGACCAGGATCAGCAGGACGCCCACGATGATGAGAATCCATTTCATCTGAGGAATATACTGAGATTCGTGCGCTCGGAGACTGAGTTCAGCCGTAGGTGTATTCGGGAGGGGTGCCGAACTTCGGGTCCTTCGACTTTTCCAATATCACTTCAGTGATCGACTGCTTCAGGGTGCGCTTGTGGTCGAAGTAGTCGGAGCGGATCCGGCCCGCCTGCGCGGCAACGTTCCGTTTCTCGATGTCGGTTTCGTGCGGTGTGTCGAGGTCAGCGATGGCGCCCAGCACGTCCAGGAGGCCTCGGTTGAGAGGCCAGTCCTGGTCCTGCGACTCGTCGAGGAACTTGCCGAGGCTGTTGACCTCGGCGATCGACACCGGGTACAGCTGGTAGCCTTCCGCGGCCGAATCGTACACCTTGTAGAGGAAGCCGAGGAACACGCGGAGGGACTTTTCGTAGATCTCGTTGCTCTTCAGCTCCGCGAAGGTCTCGAAGGTCGACTTTACGATGAAGGGGTTGGGCGCGACGCAGTCGAGATAGCGCTCCGGCTCGTGCCCCGAGAGCAGGACGTCGATCGCGAAACGGTTGTTGCTCGCCAGCATGTTGATGTACAGGGGGTAGTTGTCCGGGGTGATGCCGAGCTTGTTCAGGAAGCTCGCATACGCCCAGAGGGCGTTCGCGCCCTTCGGCGTCGTGGAGTCCAGTATTTCGGTGATCGTCCGGTGCTTCAGGAAGTCGACGTAGTCCTCCGATATGTGCCCGACACGCGCCTCGTCCTTCAGCTTCTGAAAATCCATTCGCCTACCCCGTTGTACATTCGCTGGGGGAGCGGAAGGGGCGATGCGCCCCGTCCGCTCGATCCCGGTATTTCCGAGCTACGATTTCCTGCGGGACGAGGGACCGCCATTCCCCGACTTCTTCGGCGCTGCCGCCGGTGCAGGTGCGGCCGTCTCCTTGGCTGCCGCCTGGCCGCGGGAGGAGACGCGGATGTTGATCTGTTCCTTCGCCACCTTGTCTTCCTGCGCGAGCTTCGACTTCGTGAACTCCACCACCTTGCGGGGCGGCACCTCGAAGTCCTTGTAGCTCATGCGCGCCAGGAGCACCGGCGGGATGACTTCATTCAGGTGCTTCGTGGTGTCGAAGAAGAAGTTGCGGATCTCGTTGGCGTGGATGGCCACCTCTTCCATGTCGCGGTTGGTCTCGTCCAGGCCTTCCAGCTGCGCCACCTTTTCCAGGATGTCGAGGATGCAGCGGTTCAGGGAGTCTTCCTGCCCCGCTTCCTCGTCCAGGTGCTTGCCCAGCGCGTTGAGGTCCGAGACGGTGAGGGAGTAGATCTTGTACCCGTCCACCGGCACGTTGTAGGCGGCCTGGAGGATGCCCAGCACCACGGAGAGGGACTTCGCGTACAGCCCGCCCGGGTGTCTCTCCGCCAGCAGGTTGAATGACGCGGTGAGCAGCTGGTAGTTGGGCTGGATGGAGCTGAAGAAAAGGAAGGGGTCGCGCGCGCCGATGAGGGCATCGATGACCCAGTGGTTTCCGATCTCCAGCACCTTGATGAACAGCGGGTAGTTCTCGCCCGTGAGCCCCGTCTTGTTCAGGAAGTGCGCGTAGGTGATCGCGGACTCCACCGCCTCAGGGGTCCGGCAGGCCAGTATCCCGCTCAGCATCTTGTTCTCGATCACCGCGATGTCCGTCGCGTTATAGGTCTTCGTTCTGTCAAGGATAACCATATTTCCTCCCTCTGCCTCACACGCTTTCAGTCTTCGAACACACTGGCCGGAAGCACCTCTTTCACGAGGTAGTCCGACTTCACCAGGAGGACCTGCGGGATGGCATCCTCCATCTTCCTGCGCTTGTCGAAGTAGTTTCCGCGGATGACGTTGCACTGCCGTGCGATCAGCTCCATCTCGTCATCGCCCTGCCCCTCGAGGGAGGCAAGCCGGTCGAGGATGTCCAGGATGGCCCTGTTCACCGATTCGTCCTGGCCCTTTTCCTTGTTCAGATGCTTGCCGAGGTTGTTCACGTCGTTGATTGCCACCTTGTGGATCCTGTAGCCGTCCTTCGCGTAGCTGTACGCGGACTGCAGCGCGCCCAGGTTGATCGCGAGGGTCTTCGGGTAGATTCCGCCGGGGTGCCAGTTGGTGAGCAGCCGGAAGCATGTGGACACCAGGTGCTTGGTCGGCTGGATGGGCGTCAGGAACAGGAACGGATCGGTGGTCCCCAGGAGGGAGTCGATCACGAAGTGGTTGTCCATCTCCAGGAGCTTGAGGTACAGCGGGTAATTCTCGTTCGTTAGCCCGCTCTTGCGCAGGAACGCCGAGTAGGTGATCGCCGCTTCCACCGCGTCCGTCGTCCGGCACGCAAAGATGTTGTTGATGATGTGGTTCTCCACCCTGAAGATGGACTGGTCTGACCACACCTCCTTGTTGAACTCGTCCAACTGCGCCATGGTTTCGCCTCCTATTTCCCCTTCTTCGCGGTTTCGGTGAACTTCCGCGTGCTTCGCGGCTTCACGAGTGTCTCTTCATATCTCTTGCGCACGAGTATCTCGGGCGGCATCACGCTGCTCATGGCGCGCCGCTTGTCGAAGAACGCGTTGCGGATCGCCGTGGCGTGCGCGGAGTTCTTGTCCACGACCGGGTCCTCGTCGTTGATGGACCGGTACTCCGAAATGTCCGCCAGGATGTCGAGGATGAACCGGTTGATCGGGTCATTCTGGTCCCGGGACTTGTCCAGAAACTTCCCGACCGCGTTTACATCCTCGATGGACAGCGCGTACAGGGCGTGACCCTCCTTCGCGCTGTGGTAGCTGCGGTAGAGGATCCCGAAGATCAGCTCCAGGGTAAGGTCGTGCACTCCCCCCGGCGCGTACGAGCGCAGCGTCTGGAAGCAGAACCCGATGATGTACGGGTTGGGCTGCACCCGGGTGAACAGGTCGAATGCCTTCTCCTTGCCGATCAGCGCTTCTATCACGTACCGGTTCTCATCCCGCAGAAGTTCCAGGAACAACGGGTAGTTGTCCGGGTCCAGTCCCCTGGCACTGATGAACTTCGCAAACTCCACCGATGCTTCGACGGCGAAAGGCGTGTCCACTTTCATAAAGCGTGACACTGCCTGCACCTGCAGCGTGTACAGTTCTTCTTCGTTCCAGAACTTCAGCATCGGAAAATGAAGCATTCGTGTCTCCGCATCGCCGGCAATACGAGGTCCGGCCGGGTCTACCGGCTATTCTATGCAACTTGGTCCTGGTTGTCAAATATTTAACGTTTTCTCTCGCGCCCCGGCGCAGTGCGCTTCGCCGAAGCCTTTTTGGAAATACTTCGCACATTTTTCGGGGCACGTCGCCCGCTTTTCGCGGCCACCGTCTTCTTCGCAGATGCGCGCGCCGCGAGGTCGGCGCGGCTTTTCTGCAGGCTCACTTTTACCTCGGGCTCTTCACGGGCTTCGAGGGCCGGCGCGCTCGTCTCGGGAGCCGTCCACTGGTAGTACTTCGGCCCCATGGGCGTGCGCACGATGTCCTTGACGAGGAGCACGTCGGGAATCGCATCGAGCAGCCGTTTCGTGTTGTCGAAGAATGCCATGCGGATGTCGTTCGCCTTGATCCCGATCTGCTTCGTCCCGCGATTGTCGCTGTCGATTCCCACGAAATAGATGTCGAAGAGTATCTCCAGCAGGAGACGGTTGCGGGGATCGAGCTGATCCCTGTCCTTGGCCAGGTGCTTGCCGATGTTGTACACGTCCGACATCCGGAGAGGATAGATCTTGTTGCCGTCCCTGGATGTCTTGTATGCGTTCTGGATGACTCCCAGGAGCGCGAGAAGGGCCTTCACGGCGAGCTCATTCCCCTTGAACTTTGCGAGGATACGGAAGGTTTCCTTGACGAGAAACCAGTTGGGCTTGATCGGAGAGAACAGGAGGAACGGGTTTCTCGGTCCGACCAGGATGTCGATGACGTACGGGTGGTTGGTCTCCAGGAGCGTGAGGAAGAGAAGGTAGTTTCGATTGCTCATTCCCGCGCTGCTGATCGCCTGGGCGAGGCCGGCGGCCGCGTCCACGTGCTCGGGAGTGTTGCAGAGGATGACGTTGCGGGCGAGCGACAGCAGGGCGCTGCGGATTTTTCTCCGGTAAGTATGGGCGGTCGCGCGTTTCCTGCCCTCCGTCCTGTATTTGGTGATCTTTGTCAGCACTCCGAGCCCTTTGAAAAGATTTTCGGTTCTGCGGAGGCAAAACATGACCTTCCGGCGGCGATTCCTTGACAATCCAGCGGCGAAACGGTAGCGTCACACGAAAGATTCAGAGAATGCCGCGCGCGGAAAGGCTCTCCAGCCGCCTCGATACCCTTCTCGAAGCAGTTTTTGAAGTATCACCGGATCCTTTTTCGCTGTACTGGGATATCGCGGGTCAGCTGCGCCCCGACCAGCTTGCCCAGGCACAGACGAAGATCAGGAAAACACTGCGGCAGAAGGGTGAGATCGGCGCCGAGTCGGCGGTCCTTGTCGCCTGCGTCCTGCACCTGACGGGATTTCCCGCCCACAGAATCCTGCACTTCCTCTCCCTGTACGTGCCCGGGGGGATCCGCCTCGCCCTGTTCGAGCTCGCCGTCAGCGCGATATTCCTCGGCGAGCCCCCCATCCCCGCGTCGCTCCTCTACGACCTTACCCAGTACACCTACCTGGAGAAGCGCCTGCTCGTCAGGAAGAGCATCGAGATCTCCGGCACGCTGAAGGGCTCGCTCAGCCCAGCCGTTCTCCTCTACCTGTACCTGCTCTCGCTTCGCGACGACCTGAGCAACGAGAACATCCAGCTGATCGCTCTCATCATGAAGAACTGCTTCCCCGCGCTGGAGGTGCGCACCCGCATCGGCGGGGCGTCGCTGGAGGAGTACGGCGAGATCGCCCGTGCATGGAAGAACGCGGAAAAGAGATCCCTCGACCTCGAGATCAGCCTGGGATCGGGGGCGGAGAGACGCGGCACGCGCGGCTTCGACCGTGAGTCCGCGTCGTTCTTCCTTGACAAGTATTTCTCCGACAAGGCCCTCAGCGAGATGCGCGCCTCGGCGCCGCCCACCCCTGCGCGGCGTGTTCCGCTCCGAGGCGCCTCTGGGCTCCCCGGAGCGGCGAGAGCCGGAGGCGGAGGAGAGACAGGGTCCCTCGCGCCCTCTTCTCGCACGGAAACTGCTGCTGCCCGGACGAAAAGACGAAGGTTCACACAACATGAGTCCGACCAGGGGGGACCCGCGGGACCGGGGCCGCTCGGCCGCCCAAATGCCGCCGGGTACGTCGGCCGCGATGTAAAAACGAAGGCGATGGAAGATCGCGTCGTCGCACGCAGTGTCAGCGAGCCGCGCGGGGAACCTACCGCATCCACCGTATCCCGTGGCGGAGGTGGCATTCCGGCGGCCGGACGCCGCTCGCGCGCCTCCCGCGTCGAGGCACGCGGAGCGCTCTGGCTTGTCATTCGAGCTGCACCAACCGCGCTCGCCGCCGTGGTGATGGCGATGATCCTCATTCAAATGCCCGCCCCGGGTCCGCGGACAAATGCTGCTCTCCCTGCTCCGGCATCTGCCGCGGCCATCTCTGCCCCGCTGCACAGCATTCCTTCCGCGGCGCCGCCGGCGGCCCCGCCGCAGCCCGCGCCCTCCGTCCCTGCGACGACGACGTACGTGGTACGGCCCGGCGACAGCCTCTGGAAGATCTTCACCTCCATGCGCGCGCAGAGCGCTGTCCGCAAGGGGTGGATGGAATTCCTCTCGAAAGCGCAATCGCTGAACAGCCTCGAGGACCCGGATCGGCTGCAGCCGGGCAAGGTCCTCACTCTTTCCCCGCAGGAATAGGGGACCCCGCCTGCGGCGCAAGGTTTGCCGTCCCCACACGGCGCCAGTATCTTACTGGCGGAGGTGTGACAACGTGAGACGTTACTCGACACTTTTTTTCTCTTTCATTCTTTTCATCGCCCTCGGAACGGCGGCGTTCGGGCAGGCAAAGAGCCTCGCCATCACCGCGAACAAGACCGTCGTCGACGGTGTGGTGAATCCCGGCGAATACAGCTTTTCACAGGACTTCGGCGATCTCTCTCTGTACGTGAACCGCACGGCGGACGCGCTGTATCTCGGCGCGGTGGGCAACACGACGGGCTGGGTCTCCGTCGGCCTCGGCTCCCTGAAGATGGACGGCGCCACGATGTTCATGGGGTTCGTAGGCTCGGACGGCAAGGTCCAATTCAAGCCGCAGACAGGCTCGGGCCATTCCCACAAGGACGCCGGCAGCGACGTTTCCGGTACGATCATCTCGTCCGCGATGAAGGAATCCGGGGGCAAGACCACCCTGGAGATCGCCCTGAGGCCCGCGGCCTACATCAAGGCGGGACAGTCCTCCCTGCAAATCATCTACGCGGAAGGGACCGAGAAGTCGTTCATTCCGCATCACATGTTCCGCGGCGCCCTCAATCTCCCACTCGCGAAGTAGCATAGCCTTCGGTACAAACGCCCCGGCGACGGGGCATTTATTTGTCCCCGTGCAGGACGCACCCAGGGCCCTCGCCCGGGGGGTGAGCTTCCTAGTGTGAGGTGAGCCAGTCGACCATGCCCTTGGCGAACACGGGCAGGTCGGCCGGCGTTCGTGCGCTGACCAGGTTTCCATCCACGACAAGCGGAGCGTCCACCCAGAGCACGCCGGCGTTTCTCATGTCATCGCGGATGCCGACCGTGCTCGTGGCCCGGCGTCCCTTCAGGATCCCCGCGGAGATGAGGACCCACCCGGCATGGCAGATGAATGCGACGAGTTTCCCCGAAGCATGAATGTCCCGGGCCAAGCCGAGCACGTGGGCGTCGCGGCGCATCTTGTCGGGAGCGAAGCCCCCGGGAACGAGGAGGCCGTCGAAGTCGGCCGCGCGCAGGTCGGAGAACGCCGCGTCGGTGCGGCAGGGATACCCGTGCTTTCCCGCGTACGTTTTCCCGGCTGCGGGTCCTGCAACGACGACCTTCCAGCCTTCTTCCTCCAGTCGGAGGCGCGGGTACCACAGCTCCAGGTCCTCGTAGATGTCGTCCACCACGGCGGCAATTGTCTTCATTTATATCACCCCCGGGGAAGGTATCGCCGCAGGGGCGCTCTCGGCCATAGGGAGGTGCGCGTCACCGGGCACGGGCATCGGCATCCCGCGCGGGGCTCAGAGCGCTCCGGACAGGACCGGGGAGCCCGTCTGGGTGAAGCTGCCGCCCCAGGGCTCGATGGACACGGCGAAGGAGCGGAAGTCCTTGAAATCCCGGGGCACCTTGAGCAGCATCGAGCCATAGCCTTCCGCATCGGGGCTGAACACGCCTCCGCTCCTTCGCTCCCCGTCCCTGATCAGCCAGAGCTGGTACTGGTGCCGGGGATCCAGCCCGTGCAGGCCGGTCACCGCGAGCACCCCCTCATTGTCCAGAGGATCCAGAACGATCGTTCCGTAAGCGTCTCTGGCATCAGCCGTCCCGGCAAGCACGACCGTCGTGAGCCTCGGCTGCACACCGCGCACGTGAGGCTGCAGGACGCCGGTCCACTGCAGGAAGTTGCCGACGCCCAGCGCCACCACGAGCATTGCCGCCACGGCCGTGAGAGCGGGCCAGGGAACTCCTCGCCGCCGAAGGCTGATTCCGTTTGAACGGGAGGCGGGTCGCCGCGGGGCGGGTTTCCCGGGGGCAGGCATCCCGGGGGCGGAACGCAGTGTCCCGATGCCCTGGAGGATTCGCTCTTCCAGGCCCGCGGGAAGGTCCCGGTACGGGGCAGCGGCCGCGAGCCGTCCGGTGACCTCCCGGAAGGAGGCAAGCTCCTCACGGCAGGATGCGCACGCGGCGAGGTGCTCCCGTATCGTGTTCTCTTCTTCTTCATCCAGGATCCCCAGGGAGTAGCCGGGAAGGAGATCCCGCATCGAATGCTCGTCACTCATGGATTTCTTCCCCTGGCGCGCGGGTCACAGCGCGCACCCGCTAAACATACGGATTTCCCCTGTCTGCGGATTGTCATCGTCCTTTCCGCGTACCGAGGCTCGAGCGCAGCTTCACCATGGAGTCCCGGATCCTCGTCTTCACGGTGCCGAGTGGCTCGCCGAGTGCCTCCGCGATCTCCCGGTGCGATAGTCCCTTGAAGAAAGCCAGGGACAGCGCCTGCCTCTGGTCACGGGGGAGGGCGGCGACGGCTTCCCGCACCTCCTGCTCCCGGAACGACTGCCAGAGCCGATCGCCCGGATCGGCGTCCCCGGACTCCGCCAGGGCGGCAGGCTCGTCACCGGATTGCGGCAGGTCGAGCCCCCGTGAACGCCGGGACCGAAGGACGTCGATCGCCCGGTTTCGCGCGATGCGTGCAATCCAGGTCACCACTTTTCCCCTGTCGGAGCGGTACGTGCCCGATTTCTCCCAGACCCGCATGAAAGCGTCCTGGCAGACCTCTTCCGCGGCCGCGACATCCCCGATGACGTGCATGGCCAGGCCGTAGACCATCCGGCCGTACCGTTCGTAGAGGACGTGCACGGCGTCGGCATCCCGATGCGCGATCAGGTCGATCAGCTCCTCGTCGGAAGCTTCCTCTCTCCTCATGGTCCGCCGATTGTACCGCATGCCCCGCCGCATGCATACTCTCGCGGGCCCGTCAGCATGCGCCCTCCCGTCATTCACGCAAAGCTAACAATTCGTGCGCATGCTCGACGTGGGGAGGGCCGCATCATGACGAGTATTCTCTGTCTCTGCGTTCACAACTCCGCTCGAAGCCAGATGGCCGAAGCATATATCCGACAGCTGGGGGGGACCTCTTCGACGTCGAGAGCGCAGGGCTGGAGCCGGGAAAGCTCAATCCCTACGTCGTGCGAGCGCTCAAGGAAGAGGGCATCGACATCTCGGGCAAGAAGACCCAGGACGTCTTCGACCTGTTCAAGGCAGGCCGCACGTACCGCTACGTGATCACGGTCTGCTCGAAGGAGGCCGCGGACCGCTGCCCGATCTTCCCGGGCCGCGTCGAACGGCTGCACTGGCCCTTTGCCGATCCGTCAACCTTTCGCGGCACCGACGATGAGGTCATGGTGCAGGTGCGAGAGGTACGCGACGCGATCCGGGAGAAGGTCACGGGGTTCCTGGCCGAGGTGCGGGCGCAGGCCCGCTAGCAGCATTCCGCGCCGGTGCCGGTCGAGGCAGATCCGCATCCGCATGCGGGCTCGGTCCCGCGCAGCATGCCGCCGATGATCGCCGCGGCGCAGCCGACGCCGGCCCTTACCCTGATCGCCCCGGAGGCGCAGTTGCGGGCGCATGCCCCGCACTCCATGCACGCGCCCCGGTCCACGATCTGCGCCTTCCCCCCGCTCATCGCAAAGACCGCGTGCGGGCAGACCTCGATGCATTCCCGGCAACCGTTGCACGTGCCCGGGTCGAGGACCAGTGTTTCGCCGTTTCTCAGGTAGCTCAGTTTCATCAGGGTTCTCCTACAGGGTGAAGACGCGCGTCACGACGCTCAGGCCGATGCCGAGGACGAGTGAAGCAGCCATCGGGACAATTCCCCGCCGGACCTCCCGCGCGGCACCGGGCTGGCTGGTGAATGTCGAGGAGCCGGTAAAGTTCATGGCGATGTAGGCCATGATCGGTGTGACGAGGAGCACGACGCCCGCGCCTGAAACAGCCGAAGCTCCCGAAGCAGCCGCCAAGCCCACTCCCCAGGACAGGCCGAGGACCGTTCCTTTCAGCGCGAACGCCTTGAAAGGCAGGTACGGCAGCAGCGCGGGGAAACCGAAGACGGCAACGAGCACCCCGCCGACGAGGGGGATGAAGAAGCTGAAAAACCGTGCCCCGTAGCCGGCAGAAAAGGGGAGGCCGGACAGCAACGATCCGGCGAGTATCGCCAGGAGCAGCGGCCACGCCTGCATGAGCTCCACCGGCGCGACTGCCATCCTGTCGGGAAGCCGGAAGCGTACTTCCCTCATGGCGGGATCCTTTCTCTGTCCTGCCTCGAGGTACGCACGGATGTCTTCCGCGCGCACGGGCCCGTACTTCGCGGTCCATCCCGTGGCCTTCTTCACCTCGGGGGCCGAGACGCCGGGGGCACCGAGCTGCGGGAGGATCAGCGTCCGGTGGGACACGACCTCCTCCAGCTTCACCTCCGTGATCCGCTGTTCCAGCTCACGGGTCCCGAAGGTTCCCTTTCCCGCCGCACACCAGACATTGATGCCCCTTGTGTCCAGGACGAGGATCCACGCGTCGATCCCCACGAGGCTCTTCCGCAGTGTGTCGAAGCTGAGCTTGTAGTTTGCCGTCACGAGCACCGGGGACTCCGACGCGGGGGCACCGGCTGCATACAGTCCCGGGAGCACCGAGTAGCGGTCCCTGCCGATGTTCCACCTGGCCTTCACCCCTCCCCACACGTCCTGCCGCGAGAGACGCGTGGAGACGAGGGGGACGCGGCGGCCTTTCACGTTCACGCTCCCGATCATCCAGGGCTTGCGGGACCGGCTGACGTCCTGGAGGTCCAGGAGCGATGACCTTCCGCAGCCGCAGGAAACTCTTTCTTCCATGTTCACGCTCCTCTCAGTCGTGTGACGGGTCCGCGCAGCAGGCCGCTTCGGGGTTCCGGCGTTTCTGCCGCATCGCGTCCGCGAGCAGGGCCACAGCGCGGACAACCGCAGATCGTTCGTCCCCTGGAATGAAATCGAACAGCCGGGTGTAGGACGCATCGCATTGGCCGTTGATCCTTTCCACCGTTGCCCGGCCATTCTCCGTCAGGCTGATGACCTGCTGCCGCCTGCTTGCGGGATCCACAGTCCTGTCGATGAGGCCCGCCCGGTGTGCCGCATCGACGGTCCGGCTCAATGTGCTCTTGTCCAGCTCCAGGAGTGAGGCGAGCTCGGTGACGCTCGTGCGTCCCCTTCGTTCGATTTCCAGCAGGAGATGGCACTGGGCGAAGGTGACACCGCAGCACCCTGCCTCTGAGGCCATCGAGAGCTCGACCTCTCGCTCCAGCACGCGCAAATTCTTCCGGAACTCACGGATGGAAACGCCTGCCTCGTTCATTAGAATCTCCATAGATGTACTCTAAAACAGATGTAATATACAACAATTGTAGTTTACAAAAGTGTTTCTGTCAAGCTCTATTTTGAAGTTCAGGCTTCGGAAGCGGCGAATAGAAGCTGACGGCTGGTATTTTGTTGCGCAGCGCGGGAGTCACCGGCGATACAAGCATCCAACCAAGCCAGGGCGAGTCACCATTCCAGGAAAGCCAAACGACGAGTTGCAGCCAGGAACATGGCAGTATACTTGGACAGGCGGGGCTATAGAATGGCTGATCAAATGACCTATGCTGTCATCGTGGAAAAGGGCAAACACAACTTCTCGGCGTATGCGCCGGATCTTCCGGGCTGCGTGAGAACCGGCAACTCAGTAGAAGAAACCCTCGCAAACATGCGGGAGGCTATCTCATTCCACCTCCAGGGGACAGCAGATGATCAACGACCGCTTCCCGCCTCGTCGATCATCGCGACACAGCTCCTCTCCTTCTCTGTACCAGAGAACCACATTCAGAAACAGGGCAGAGATGATCCACATTTGAGCAGCAGCCGTGGACTCAGGGCCCAGACCGAGTCACATTCCTGGCGCGCTCACGCTTTCCCGGTGTCGCGCCACCGCGCCATTGCCGCATCCCACAGGGGGTCTCTCGGCGGATCGGCCGTGATCACCAGAGGTAGTTTGCTTACGGGATGAACAAACGACACCTTCCGCGCGTGCAAATGGATACCTCCACCGGGGTTCGACCGGGCCGCCCCGTATTTCAAGTCCCCTTTGATGTGACAGCCGATGGCGGCAAGCTGCGCCCGGATCTGGTGGTGGCGGCCGGTTTCAAGCTCGATCTCCAGCATGTGGTAGCGCTCGAGGCTGAAGAGGAGGCGATACTGGAGACGCGCCTCCTTCGCCCCGCCGGCCGAACCTGCGACGGCGTACGACTTGTTCTGGTCAGGGTTCCGTCTCAGCCAATGCACCAGGGAACCGGAATCGGCCGGCGGTCGTTCCGCCACCATGGCCCAGTAGGTCTTTTTCACCCCGCCTTCACGGAACATGGCGCTGAGCCGCTCGAGGGCCTTGTCCGTACGGGCGAAAAGCACGACGCCGCTTGTGGGCCGGTCCAGCCGATGAGGTATCCCCACGAAGACATTGCCGGCCTTTCCGTAGGAGATGCGAAGGTGCTCCCGAACCCGGTCCGCAAGCGTCTCGTCACCCGTGCGGTCTCCCTGCACGATGTCGGAGGGCATCTTGTTCACCGCGAGAATGTGGTTGTCTTCGTAGAGAATGCAGAGGGAATCGCGGGTCACCTGGTGCGTCTCTCGCCACCGGTATAGCGGGAAACACGGGAAATGAAAACCGGGCGGCTGCGGGAGGGAGCGCTACACCTGCTTTCCTGCCGGCACAAAGCGCAGGGAAAGGGAGTTCACGCAGTGCCGCGTGTCCTTCGGCGTGAACCTTTCGCCAAGGAACACGTGCCCGAGGTGGCCCCCGCAGCTCACGCAAATGATCTCCGTCCGGTCGCCGTCCGCGTCCGTCGTGCGCCGCACCGCCCCCGGGATCTCGTCGTCGAAACTCGGCCAGCCGCAGTGGGAATCGAACTTGTCCTCGGAGCGGTACAGGGGCGCATTGCAGCGGCGGCACACGTAGGTTCCGGCGGACTTGTGGGAAACGTACTCGCCGCTCCACGGCCTCTCCGTGCCCTTGTGAACAATGATCCGCTCCTCTTCGCGAGTGAGCGGGTTGAGCTTGTCTTTCATGTCGGGAAGAATTTCGGCACGTGAGCGCCGAGAGTCAATGGAGTGCGAACCCGGGCACGACGCGCTCGATCAGGTCCACTTCGTGGCGCCGCCGGGCAGGATCGGTCGAGAGGGAGGCGGCGACAAGGCATTTGCGGCCCATGAACACGCGCGGGTCTTTCTGCAAATCGGCGGACCTGTTCCACCGGTTTCCGGAAGATCCTTTCGACGCAGGCGGAAGTGACCTCGACGTCCTTTCGGAAGGCGTCGAGATTCTCCAGGTGCGCAAGGGCGATGGCGGCAAGGGTCATCGACGAGAAGGAACTGGTCATGACCAGGGAGCGGTCGCCTCCCCATTCCCCCGTATGCGTGCGGAGTCCAGGAAATCGGCAAGTCCGGCCTCCTTCTTCTGGATGAGCCGAATGGTCTCACGCCAGGCATCCGGCTGCTGCCGGATTTCGCGCGGCGTATCCTCGACACCCCGCGCGCGCTTCTCCTCTGGGGAGATGTCGAGGAGCTGCTGGAGCATGTCCATGAGAACCCTCCATCGCACATCCTACCAGAAGGCGGAGGCGTTGGCTTGCCACGCGCGCGCGCAGATTCTATCCTCGGTCCACCTATGAAACGAAGAAATCACGCAGCGCTTCTCGCCCGCCTCGCCGCGGAGTACGAGCGGCACTCACCCCGGTCCGCCGCGATCCAGCGCGATGCCTTGAGACACCTCGTCGACGGGGGAAGCCACACGATCCGCCTGCTGCAGCCGTTTCCCCCGCGCATCACTTCAGCCAAGGGCGCATACGTGACCGATGAGGACGGCCATCGGATCCTCGACTTCTGGCAGGGACACTACGCGAACATCCTCGGGCACAACCCACCTGTCGTCACGGAGGTCCTGGCGCGCGCCTTCGGCTCTGGAACCGGCCTTCAGACTGGCTTCACAGACTCCCTGCAGGTGCGGACCGCGGACCTTCTCTGTTCCCGCACCGGCGCAGAGCGGGTCCGCTTTACCTCCAGCGGGTCCCTCGCCACGATGTACGCGACATTCCTCTCGCGAGGCTTCACGGGCCGGGAGACGGTCATGAAGGTCGGGGGAGGCTGGCACGGCGCACAGCCGTGGGGCCTGGTCGGCGTCGATTTCCACGCGGAAAGCGCGCACAGCTTCGAGCAGCAGGAGAGCAAGGGCCTCCCGCACGCGGTGGCCGAGCAGGTGATCGTGACGCGCTTCAACGACGTGGCGATGCTGGAAAAGCTGTTCGCCGAAAATGGCGCCCGCATCGCCTGCTTCATTTTCGAGCCCTTCCTCGGCTCGGGCGGATTCCTGCCGGCGACCAGGGAGTTCCTCCATGCCGCTCGTGAGCTCTCGACGAAACACGGCGCGCTCCTGGTGTTCGACGAGGTGATCTCGGGCTTCCGATTCTGCGCGGGCAGCATCGCACGCCGCTTCGGCGTGCAGCCAGATCTTGCCACCTACGCGAAGATCATGGGCGGGGGCATGCCCGTGGCGGCAGTGGCAGGAAGAGCGGACGTCATGAAATTCGCCGGGCGGGGAGGAGGCGTGAAATTCTCGGGCGGCACCTACTCCTGCCATCCTGCATCGATGCTGGCATCCTGCACGATGATGGAGCACCTCGTTGCGCATGAGGCTTCGGTGTATCCCATGATCACAGACCTTGCGGCAAAGGCTCGACAGACTGTCGAATCGGCGTTCCAGGCGGAAGGAATCACCGCGCGTTGTTCGGGCAGGAACAGTAATGCCATTCCCGCAAGCTCCATGGCCTGTGTTCACTTTCCCCATGATCCCGCGACCCCCTGCGATTCCCCCGACCAGACACGCAATCCCGACGTTTGCGACGTGGAGCTCTCAGACTCGGTCCTGCAGCTCGCCCTGCTGCTGGAAGATGTATTCGTCATGCATGGGCTCGGTGCCGTGAGCGCGGCGCACACTGAGGAGGACATCATACGGCTGGGAGAGGCGTGCGGGAAAGCGGCGAAACGCATCCGGCCATTTCTTTAGGTCGCAGGGCAAGGCGCAGCCCTTCCCCTCGCAGCATTGCCCCCCTGATTTCTGACAGTGCCGCCACGCCAATCGCAAGCCTAGGTGTCATTCTTACGGTAGGGGCGGCCGCGAGTGAAGATGATCTTCTCATCCCGGCAGAAATTGAACAGGTGGTCGTTGATAGACTCGCCGCCGTTATCAGAATCAACGCCTTGCATGGGGAAGGGCAAGCGCGTACGTATGAGGCGCAATGCTTCCAGGGCCCACCGGCGTGCCTTGTTGCGTACTGCCTGCATTTCCATCCACCCCGTGGCCACATCGGTGGCGTCCA
>Ga0187850_10001687_pt1 | contig 22806 bp, 16 predicted proteins | sample June2016WEW_4_15_FD_132436 | JGI IMG/M metagenome (GOLD analysis project Ga0187850, IMG submission 132436) | Peatland microbial communities from SPRUCE experiment site at the Marcell Experimental Forest, Minnesota, USA - June2016WEW_4_150 | ecosystem: Environmental > Terrestrial > Soil >...
TCACTACCAGAAGTTGGAACACTACCACCACCAGACCAGCCCGAACAAACATATTGAGTCCCAGAGTCGCCGGAAACCGGAGAGGCAACAGATGCAGTTATGCTTGACCCGCTATCAAACCAGCCGCTCGAAGGAGAAGGCGAACCATAGGCTGAAGACAGAGTCGAGTACATAGTCAAGTAGTACTGAGTCTTCCAGGTAGCTGTAGCTGTCTTAGGACCATTCATAGTAATAGCATTCGAAGGCGAAGCAATGCCTGAAGCGTTACCGCCCCAACCAGTAAAAACAAACTGAGTCCCACTAGCCCCTGCAACCGTCGACGGCGAAACCGCAGCAAACGCAGAACTGCCAGAATCATACCAACCTGCACCGCCAGAAGTACCATGAGGCGAAGACACAGTCAAATAATATTGAGTTTTCCAGTTGGCTGTAGCTGTCTTAGGACCATCCATAACAATGGCGTTTGAAGGCGAAGTAGAGCCAGAAGCGCCACCGCTCCAGCCAGTAAAGACGTACTGAGTTCCAGTAGCTCCAGCCACAGTTAACGGGGTAACCGCAGCAAACGCAGAACTGCCAGAATCATACCAACCTGCACCGCCAGAAGTACCATGAGGCGAAGACACAGTCAAATAATATTGATGTTCCCATGAGGCTGTCTCAGTTATTGCTCCATTCATGGTTATTGAGGCGGGATTATTCATGCCGGTATAACTTCCAATTCCTGAACCTGTCCAACCAAGCCAAAAATAACGCTCACCCGCAGCTACAACTGGAGCTGTGGCGCTTATAGAAAAAGTTGAGCCAACATCATACCCGCCACTTGAAGGCGAGACGGTACCATGGTTGGTTGACATCGCTAATGGGTACTCGTTGTAAACCTGAATATCGTTTACTATGTTGGATTGGGTTGTCCTATTCATGTAGTCGGTGACGTTGAGGTAGACGTTGTAGAAACCTGCTTGTGTCGGCTTGAAAGTCCAGGAGATGCCGTTGTCGCTAGGAACGGCAGTGTTGTTTAAATACCAATAGTAAGCGTAGGGAGGTCTGCCTCCTGAAACGGAAGAGTCGAACGTCTGAGGCTGTCCAAGGTACATCTTCACGGAAGTTGGACTGATGGTGACGGAGGGAGGCGTAACCGGTGCCGACAGAAGGTCTAAGCCTTGGTTGACTGTGACCGTTGCCACGTTTTTACTAACGATGTAGTTAAGGAAGCTTTGGAAATCCTGCGTGCTTATTGCGTAAGGATTACCGCTAGGATCGGGCATTACATTGTGGAAGAAGATTATAGACCAGCCGTTTGTTGAATAGACCTGGTCAACCTCACTTTCAAGTTGAGACAAGGCGGTTGGGTCTCCGGTTTCTCCAGCGAATCCCGGCAACACAAATTGAGATATCGGAGGTTGCATTATGTAAGGCCAAACATATGCTGATCTGGCTGACCGATAATACTCAGCAACTATTGAGTCAGTGTGGTTGTTTCTCTCACCATATGGATAGGCAAAGTTGTTCACTACCAATCCCCAAGACTGTAACGTTTGTTTAGAGATTTCGCATTCCTGCTGTATCTGCGAGTCAGAAAGAGATATGAAGTCCGGGTGTGTATTGCTGTGACTGCCTATTTCGTTACCGTTATTCTGCAGGGTCTGGAGTTCTGTAACATTCATGTAAGATGATGAGTTGATGTCACTGGTGATCACGTAAAACGTAGCGTTAATTCCCATGGCATGCAACAATGGGTAGGCGTAATCGTACTGAGTTTGCGTACTATCGTCAAAAGCGATGGAGATATAGCCATGCGTCGGTGCTGAAGCAACGAAGTTTATCGTACTAATCAAGCCTGCTGCAACCACCGCAATGACTAAGACCAGTATCATCTTAACCTGTATCTTTTTCAATCCCTAACTCACCGCATGTCAAACTACAATAATAGTTCGAGAAAGTGTAAAGAGCGATTAGTACTTTACTCCTCAAAACACAATATTCCAAAAAAGACAAGCGTCCAAGAAAAAGGAAGGACCAGTTCTCGAAGAATATCAATTAAGCCGGAGAGAGCCTCTGACCAGAACGTGTTAAGCTTAGTCGTGTTAACGCAAGAAGAAAACGTATGCATTGCACTCGAAATATCAAACCTGTATAGTTTCTGGAACATTATGAAGTTAAAACGCATATATCAGCAAATCACTTCAGATTCAATAAAAAATAAAGAAATTGCAATGGCAAGTGATCATCTTTAGCGAAGATAATAAAATAGTTTGATTCTGGGCAAGTAAAAAGAAAAAAAGGGTTTTATTTAAAGGTTGAAGGTTTATGTCTTTTGCGGATGACTATGACTGCCGCAACGACTCCGACCAATATTAGTGCAACAACCACCCCGATGACAGCGTATGTGCCAATGTTGTAAGCAGCAGATGGAGACTGCGTAGGAGAAGACGAAGGACTATTAGTGGGCGCCTGCGTAGGAGATACAGTTGGACTAGGCGAAGGAGACGGAGACGCGCTTGGAGTAGGCGTAGGCGTAGGTGTAGGGGTTGGTACAGTCGCTAGGTTGGCTGTTATTGTTCCAGGTCCATTTATCGTCGCGCTTGTAGAACCTGCATTCAAATTTCCGAATGTGATGTTTCCCGTATCGGTCGCCCATGAAGAGAATTTGAAGCCATAAGAACCTGTACCGGATATTGAAATTGAGCCAGCGTCTTGCCAGGTATTTGTTCCCGAGGGACTTGTTGTTCCTTCTCCAGAAGGACTCACAGCGAACGATACCAAGTACTGAGTCTTCCAGTTCCAAGTAATAGTCGAAGGCGCGCTGATCGTAAACGTCACAGCTGATGCGCTGCCGGAGGCTGGAACACTGCCACTACCAGACCAGCCTGTACAAACATATTGAACCCCAGACCCTCCGGAAACCGGAGACGCAACAAATCCATTTAAGCTTGACCCGCTATCAAACCAGCCGCTCAAGGGAGAGGGCGAATCATAGGCTGAAGCCGCAGTAAAGTAGTACTGAGTCTTGTAAGCTCCAGTTATCGTTGTAGCCTGTGTAACACTAAAGGAGGAAGCACTGCTATTACCGCTCACCCCTGTGAGGAGACACTGTTTACTGTTTGCAGCGACTACTAACTGAGGCGCATAACTAAAGGTGTAGATGTCGCTTGAGTTAGCCCAAGTTGTAAAGCCAGTTCTGTCATAGTTAGTACCGTTCACTGTTATGATAGTGCCTAAGAAGTCCGAGCCTACGCCAGACTGAGCAAAAGTCAAGTTGTACTGAGTCTGCCAGTTGGCTACAGCGGTCTTAGGACCATCCATAGTAATGGCATTTGAAGGCGAGGCAGTGCCTGAAGCGTCACCGCTCCAACCAGTAAAGACGTACTGAGTACCAGCAGCTCCAGCCACCACTAACGGAGTAGTAGCTTGCGCAGAAGTGCCAGAGTCGTACCAGCCTGCACCACCAACAGTGCCATGAGCCGAAGACACAGTCAAGTAGTACTGAGTCTGCCAGTTGGCTACAGCGGTCTTAGGGCCATCCATGATAATGGCGTTTGAAGGCGAAGTAGTGCCTGAAGCATCACCGCTCCAACCAGTAAAAACATACTGGGTTCCGGTGGTTCCAGCCACAGTTAACGGGGCAACCGCAGCATATGCAGAACTGCCCGCATCATACCAGCCTCCACTGCTAACACTACCATAGGCGGAAGACACAGTCAAGTAGTATTGATGTTCCCATGAGGCTGTTTCGGTTATGTTACTGTTCATTGTAACTGAAGCGGGATTAGCAGAACCTGTGTAGCTACCGGCACCTGAGCCGATCCATCCGGACCAAATATATCGTTCGCCCGAACTAGTAGCCGGTGGTGTAGCAGTTAATGTGACCGCGGAGTCCGCAGCGTAAGAGCCGTTCGCTGGAGAAACAGTTCCATAGTTGGTCGACATCGTTAATTGATATTGAATGGGTCCGATGTAGCTGCTGCTGACAACGACGTCGTCAATGTAATAATTCCACTTCTCACTAGTTTTAGCAGTTGCTTGACTTCCACCAATAACTACATTCGCAACTGTCCTATCATTGTTGTTTACTGTATGGTCTATAATCGATACACCGTCCAAGTATAATTGTTCTTCACCGCTTGTACCTGTAAGGTGTTTTAACTCGACACTGTGCCAGCCAATTGAAACTGGATGTGCGTCTAATGTAGAGTTGTCGGAACTAATAGAACACGAAAACCCCCAATATGATGAATTGTCGCGATAATATACTGCCCAGTAGAGCGTCCTAGCTACGTTGATTACGCATATTTCTCCATCGCCGTAATTACCTTCAGTAGAAGCAGAAAACCCGCCGACAGCATAATAATCTCCATTTGTCGAAGGAGCCGTGGTAGAGTTTATGTAAACATATTCCCTCATGTAAATTGGATTTGTGACAGAACTTAAGGGTTGAAAATATAAGGCATCTATGGATGCAGGAGGCCAAGGCCCCCCTGGTCCCCCAACTAATACGTTTTCAGCACTGTAAATTCCTGTGTGAACAGTTTGATTATTTATGGAAAGCGAACCAAGACTAGTATTCCATGCACTAAAATCGCCACTCTCAAACCCATCACTAAATATAGGGGTCGCGGCATCTGCAACTTTGAGAAATGCGCCAGCTAGCAGTCCAACGCTTAAACATGAGACAAGAATAAGGAATAATATTTTTTTCATTTCAAACACCGTTCCCCTATTTAAAAGGCACCCCATTTTTAAAGTTTATTCTTTATGAGTACATATTTTTGGTTGTTCCTTTTCGACTTAGTTTTGCGTTGTGGCTTCTATGGACGCACTTGGACGACAACGGGCCTTCAAAGTCAATTAGTCAGAGGATGTTGCGAAGCGTCGGAGTATGTAGAGAGTTTTTTATTTTCTAGCTATCCAACAACTCTTTTCAGGTTTGCAAATATGTTTGTAGACATAAGACAGAGGGTTAAATATCCAAGTGTAGTGGCCGTGATAATCTATTCGAGCGGAAAAATCAAAGTTTTCTTCTTTGAGAACGGTTTCTATTTTCTCATGATCTATGTGGCGTTCATCGAAAGCCCAATAATCAGAGAGTTGATAATTCAGATTAGTAGATGGAGGTATTTGCCAACCCATCATTTTCCAATATTGCTTGTTGATGCATCGGTTAGAAAAAATGAAAAATTGCTTGAATTTTTGGTTTAGATTTGAATCACTCCAATTAAATGGGGAGGCTTCATGATCAATGTACATTATTCCTCCTTTCTTTAGAAGCGTCGAGAGTTTTTTTATTGCGCCAATATAGTCCGGCAGATGATGAAGAACCGAATAGCAGCATGCCAGGTCAAATTCGCTTTTGGCCAGATTAGCGTCTTCGATAGGTTTGTTAATGATATTCAGCTTTTTTGAATCGACGTACTTTTTGTATTTATGACCTAAAATTATACACATTTCGGGGGAAATATCTATTGCAGTTACTGTATAGTCTAACTTCAGCAGCTTGCTGGTTAGGTTTCCGGTTCCGGCTCCAAAGTCAAGGGCTTTTTTGTCATTGGAATTTGATGTTGTACTGATTAACTTTAGCCAAGAAAACAGTCTAGCCTGTTCAAACCGATTGTATATGTCAGCGTGTAGCAGTTCGTAATATTTTGACTCGTAATGATGAACATTAACGTTGGCTTTAAGAATTCTCGCAGTAAGATCATCAGCCATGATTTTTTGCATCCAACCGCTTTTATTCCATACATCCGTGTAAAATTTGGCTTCTACATTTTGCTTCATGAAGATAGGATATCTTTAATACTTCAATTCAATAAGAACAGGAAAAAATTAATCCAAGTTCTCCCAGGCTTGTTTAACGGCGCTAAGAATGACGATGGGTTCAGGTCCTTTTCCTTATTATGCTCGGCTGAGAAACCAACTTAGTCTTTTCTGCTCATGTATATTGTTTATGTCAGCACATTAGTTTGTAATATTTTGACTCATGTTGATGTACCGCAAGTTTGTTTTGAGAATTTTGAGGTCACTATTCATGAAATTTTGGCGTCTGAGGCGCTGTTTTTTCTGTTAATTCGCCAATGTGATTTCACAGTGGTTCCTTAGAGTTTTATGAAGATTATTTGTCGCTAACTGAATTATTCACGGCCCACGCAAATTAAACTTAACATTCATGAAGATGCCCAAAGATACCTATGCAAGGGCTGCGGGCGCGAGTTCATTCAGAACGATAGGTTTGAAAAGGCAAAGGCTACATCAAAAGCGATTATTCGCTTTCTCTGGGGTCAATTTGATTAGTACTTATAGATATCGCTCATTGCGTAAGGGGTCGCAAGGCTGTGCCACAAACGAAACAATTCTCATGTACAATCACTTCGCGAAGAAATTTAGGAACAAGTATGCGTGCTATTCAAATATTGAACAGCTTCTTTAGCTTCAACCAGTCGTTCGTGGTACTTCCTTTGCATAAGTATCGAGATATCTTGAAAAATTTCAGTAAGGTTACCTGACCCATTTTTCGATATCCTGCTTTCTCATGAGCACGAAGCGATGGGATGTTGTTTGAAAGTAGAGCAGAGTAGAGTATTTCGACGCCATTCTTGAAGACAAGGTCTGCAGCTTTCGCCAAAGCCGCCGAATGTACCCCGAAACCTCTGTACTGGGGAAACGTGTAACCATCATATGCATATGCAGATCGTGGCGCAACTAGTATCTTTCTTCTTATCTCATTTATAGGAGTTGGATTAAGACTAACCCATATGTAATTGACTGGGTATCCATTCTTTTCGGCAACAAAACACAAATCACCCGCCTCAAACCTCCTTTCAGCTTCTTTACTTCTAAAGACTGGGTCCGCCAACTTCTTAAACTCCAGTAAACTCTTGCCCTCGAAGAGCCTGACGTCAATTTTGGCTTTATCCAGAATTTTCAAATTAGATCTTGTCTTCGCGTTAGTTTCAAAAACAAGTATTGTCTCATAAACTAAGATGCTTCCAAAGGCATGTCTGAAAAAAGTCCCTAGATTCAGTCGAAGACTAATTAACTTGCGTGGAAACGTGTATTTCATTTTCTCACCAGTATTTTCGAGAACTTGATTCTTGGAGGAAAGATTCTAGAGAGATAGCGCGCAGCATTGCTAAACTCATACTGTAGATGTGAACTGCAGGTAACCAAAACTAATAAACATCACTTTCGTTTACTTCAATAGCTTATTATCTGATACCAACTGTTGGGAAAGAGAATTTGAGCAAAGCTGTTGATATAGGCAAGGTTTCAGCCAAAGGAAGTTTCAATCTCTTATGGGGCTTGGTAGCCTCAACAGTCATCTCAGCAGTTGGCACAATATTCGTGGCGAGACTATTGGCTCCGTCTGAATACGGCATATATACAATCGCCTTGACAGCTCCCAACCTCATCTCAAATTTCACAGACTGGGGAGTTGGTCAGGCCATGGTAAGATATATAGCCCTATACAATTCAGAAGGCAAAACCGATTCCTTAAGAAACATCGTTGTTTCTGGACTCGTTTTCAAAATTATTTTATCCTTGTTGCTCTCTCTGGTCTCGTTTTTTCTATCAGCGTCCCTTGCAACGGTATTCCACCGACCTCAAATCGTGTCTTTAATCCAAATAGCTTCTTTAATAATCCTAGCCCAAGCATTTGTAGGAATCGCTCAAGGCACCTTCATCGGCATCGAAAGAATGGAACTGTACAGTGTTACGCAAATAATCTTTTCTACCGTTAAAACAATCTTGATTCCCGCTTTGGTAATAATAGGTATGGGCGTCTTAGGAGCCGTTATGGGTTACACATTAACATCTTATCTCTCAGGGCTAACCGGTCTAGCGCTTTTATGGATGCTGTATAAGGGTTTTGTAGGATCCGAGCCTCATAGGTGGAAAATTATAGCGAGCATTAAGACAATGCTGAAATATGGTCTTCCGATTTCAATTTCAAACATGCTAGGTGCTTTTCTCGGTCAATTTTGGAGCTTTCTACTCCCAATATTCGCTAATGATATACTAATTGGCAATTATTCTGTAGCTAACAATTTTGTTGTTTTAGTTACCTTCTTTTCAACCCCAATTACTACAGTAATGTTTCCAGCATTCGCCAAACTCGATGGCCAAAAAGACCGGGAAACTTTGAAAAATGTCTACCAGTTTTCAGTAAAATATGCAGCACTCTTAGTCGTTCCGGCAGCGTTTCTCTTAATGGTTCTCTCTCAACCTGCCGTCTCAATTCTTTTTGGATACAAGTATACATTTGCACCATTGTTTCTAGCATTGTTATCGGCCGGATACATTATTACCGCCTTCGGAAGCTTAAGCAACGGCAATCTCATCATGGGTCAAGGAAAAACCAAATTTATGCTAAAGGTCTCGCTTATTTTGTCTGCAATGGGCTTTCCTATTGGTTTTATTCTTATCTCACAGTTTGGTGTGATAGGTCTTCCCATAACCTCAAACATCGTCGCAATCCCAATCGTGATCATTGAATTACTCTGGCTGAAGAAAAATTATGGTGCGACTATTGATTTGGCGTCGTCTGGCAAAATAATTCTTTCATCCGGAATAGCAGCATCAGTTACCTACTCATTTGTTTATTTTACAGCCTTCAGTAGTTTGGCAAAACTAATTATTGGAATAGTTATTTTCGTATTTACTTTCGTTCCTGCTGCTTTGCTAACCAGAGCTTTAACTGTGGCTGACATAAATAATCTCCGAGGCATGGTGCCCGAAATTAGACACTTCCATAGGTTGTTTAACTTTGTCCTTAATTTGCTTGAAAAATTAGTAAATGCACTGTGAGTTTAGAAAAGAACCTGTTCTAAAAGTTCTCTTTGTCGATCCTATATATGTAGAATGTGTTGCAGGCTGGTTCCATACTGCCAGAATCCTTCGTAAATCCTGTGCTTAATACTGGGTATTACGCCGGGCTGAGTTAATACAGCACGATAATTCCATCGAGTCATCGTATTCCAGTGATTCTTGTATTCCTCACCGCCCCTGGTGAAATCAAACTCAACAAAACCCTCTTTTATACTTCGTTCTATCGCAAAAGAAGTTAACAAGCTTCCAACACTATACTCAAAAAATTTTGGGTCAAAACCTGAAAGATAGTAATAAAATTTCGAATTGTACCTAAATCCGTATAATGCTGCTGCGGGAACATCGGACAATCTCAGCATAAATAAACCGAGCCAGCCTTTCTTAGAAAAGCGTCTTGCTATGTCCAGATGGAAATTAGCTACTTTTCTGTCGGCAAAAGCTCCAGAAAAACCTTTTGCTGTCCATCTCTTTTGGTGAAGGTCAAAAAAAATTTTCATTTGTTCATTTATGCTTGGGCTGTCTGAAAGATCAACAAAATCTGTTTTGAAGTTTCTTTCTATCTTTAGCAAATTTCTTCTAAGATTTTTCTTTTGTTTATGTTTTAGTGAGTCAATGTAAGTTTGATGCGATGATGGAAGTTTCGTGTATGGACATTTGGTCAGGGGTTTCAAGGTGTTTGTTATTTTCTTGATGGACGGTAAGATTTTGGAATTTTCCGGAATATTTGTTAGATCAATGCAATCCCATCTTTCTGAGATACCATTCAGATGTTTGATAAATGATCTTATGCATTCGTCTTCTTTATCTGCAATAATGAAATCTGTATAGTCGGACCTGGGGCGTTGGCTTCCGATGAATTCTATTTTTCCTCTTCGAAGCCCAAAAAGGTCATACACAGAGTACATGAGTGGAGCAATTCCATAGGTTATTCCCTTTTCTTCGGCTACAAGAAGTAGAAGTTTCTTGTCGTGGCCGAAGTGTTTCCACCAAGTTGAAAGCCATTCCCATGTAGAAAAGACTGTATGATCACATCTTTTCAGGATTAGATTCCATCTTTGCTCCAAAGAGAGAAAAGAATTATAATCATTAATCTCCACTATCTTCATTTAAGCAAAGCACCTTCTACCAATGTTTTCTAAGTTGACCCAAACAATTTTGTTCATCAAGTTGACAATGCTTAATTACTTACTTGAAATACAATCAATGATAGCAGGAGAGTTGACCAAATGACAATACTTAGTCGAATTCCTAGTTTATTAAACGCGGTTTTTTTCCCTCAAAGGTATCATGAACGCGGTTTGAAAGAGTTGGTGCGGAGAGGTTTAAAGCTCGGAAGAGGAGTTTACATCCACCCGAGCGTAATTATTGACAACGATGTTCCTTGGCTAATCTCGATAGGCGATGATTGCACTTTCTCGGCTAATGTAGTGATTTTAGCACATGACGCAAGCCCACAAGATTACCTTGGCTATGTCAAAATCGATAAGGTGACGATCGGTTCCAGAGCGTTTGTCGGAGCTGGATCAATAATTCTTCCTGGCGTAAACATCGGGACCAACGTTATCGTGGGCGCTGGAAGCGTGGTTACTCGTGGTATACCTGATAACAGCGTCGCAGCTGGAAATCCTGCTCGGGTAATTGAATCAACATCAGAATTTATCGAAAAGCACAGGAAAAATCTGCCTTCGCGTCCGAGACGCATCAGAGGAAAGGCGCTAGAAAGACCTGAAATTAGGGAGCTAATTCAAAAAGCGTTAAGCAATGGCCCATATTATGTTTGAATTGACTTAACCTCATTTGTTTATCATATTGTTATCGATTCATATCAAATGTCGCTTTAGAGTTTATGCTTGTTTGAAGCGCGGGCGTTGAAGACAGGGAATTAAGGCGCTTCTATTTTGTCTGAATCCAAAAGGAACCTCCATGTCTTTCAACCTTCTGCATCTTAGGTTCATCCCAAAGAGGATTCAATATGTTATTTAGCTCCGAGTCTTCGCTGATGAAAGAGTTAGGTAAGACAATATTGAATTTGTTGTTTTCTGCTAAGATATAAACCGCGAGTAAATATTGTTCAGAATAGTATCGTTCCGCCAATCCTGGAGAATAGTCATAAGGTAGTGAAATATCGTGAAATTCTACAAATACACCAGTTTTTAATCGGGGCAAAACATCCAAGAAAACGACGGTGACGTCTGAATTGGTAAAACAACGATGCGAGCCATCAATGTAAAGAAAATCACCAGTTTCCAGTTCGTCAAATAAACTTAAATCTACATCCTCAAGAGGTTGACGGATTACAGTATCGCAAATTAAATCAATTTGAGCACGAGGACGGGGGTCGATAGAGGTTATTTTGGTTCGTAAACTGTGGTCAAGTATAGCTCTCCTTGCGAATTTTGTTGACAAGCCTGAGCCAATTTCAATAAATCTTTTTGGATTATTTAAGCAAAGAAGCGAATAGAGGGCTACTGAATCCAACCCTGGCAACCATTTATTAATCCAAGAGGGTTCTTGTGTGTCACTCGCGCTTTCTGCCGGAATCTGGAGGAAATACTCTTTAAACCCCAAGAAACTTTCCAAGATATTTTTGTATGCTATCCTATTCTTGTTAATTATTTCATAGAGTTTAGGATGAGGTGGTTTTCCATATCCATATCGAGGGGTTGGCTTAACTGGATAATCCAATAAGATCGGTTGACAGCTCGTCATTGTCTCCACAACATTTAGTAGGAATTGTGGATCGAGGTGAATTAGATTCAGAATGTTCCCGGCTATTCTAGACAGCACTTGGCGACTCGTTTCTGTTTCCTCCGTTCAGCATTTCCTTACAATTTGGCATATTCCAAACTTCTATGTAGCGAATTAGTAAAGTCTTTTTGTCTTCGTTTTCTATCGTTAGTATTGAAAGTTATTAACCAGTCTATTGGAGACGCTTCTTTCAACAAAAGTGAATTTGACCTAACATGCTACTATTCAGTGCTCCATCATCTGCCAGACTACGCTAATGCAATCAAAACCCTTGCCACCTTTCTGAAAAAGGGAAGAGTCATGTATATAGATCATGAAGCCTCTCCGTTTGACTGGGATGATGCATCAAAGGTAACTCGCAAAGTTAAGCGATTCTTCATTCTTTCTAACCGGCTTATCAATAAACACTAATTGCAAATTTTAGGTGTCCACATACCTCCGTCGGATAGAGCATACATTCGCAATATCGATGTAATGGTCGAAAGTGCGGAGGCACAAATTGTTGGTCGAAGGTAGGAAGAGTCAAAGACGTTCGATGACCAAAACGTGTACTTCATTTCTTGTCGACCAGGATGAAATCAGTCAGCTTCCTGAATGACCAAGTTCTCGCTGGCTCAAGTGAGAATAAAGAGGAGTCCTTAACAGGTTATTAATTAGAGGCCCCAGAAGTTCGTCATGGCATTTAAGGAAGGAGTATGTGTTTTCTGGTTTACAACCACGATGCAACTTCACTTTTTCTCCCCTATCCCTGTAATATATTTTTTTTATACCTTCTTCAATAGCCCATCGGATGGGCGCATAGTAACAAACGTTGAAATATATGAAGTCTGTATTGGTCAGAATGTCGTATTTAAAACCAGTAAAACAGGTATCGAGAATGTCTCCTTGCCGGAGATTTAAGGAAAATCCCACGACCTCGTTGTTCTTCTTAGCAATAAATACTTTCGTTTTATCTTTCGCATGTTCACTCAGTTTGCTTAAGAGAGAACTGTAGGAAGTGACCTTATTGGTGTATTTCAGATTGAGATTTGAGGTTAGCTCGGAGACATACGCTGGAAGATCTACGAATTCTAGTTCTTCTATGGCAACACTGTTTTCCGCGCATTTCCTTATCTCCCGTCTAATGTTCTTTCTTAACTTGCAGTTGAAGCTTTCTAGATAATCGTTGAAACTGGACCATCGAACATCAAGATAGAAATTAGTGAGTCCAGGAGATTTGAGATAACCAAAATTCTGAAGATTGCCCGTCAAAAGTTCATCGAACTCGGAAACAAAAAGAAACGAGCTGAACAAAATTCTCTCTTTCTTACAGAAGGCGTCAATCTTTTCGGCCAACAAATTCAAAATATGTTTCTTTTCAGAAGTCTTTCCGATCAAGACCTCGCTGCGATAGGAAAGAGGCGAATAACAAAGCAACACGTGTTCTTGGCAAAAACCAAGCCGCCGGCCAATAATCAACATTTTCCTCAAGGCGGGCAGGATGTATCGCCTTTGTGGTGCGTAGTGAAAATATTGGTCTAGCAGATCTATGAAGCAAGGTGCAACTCCTACAACCTTGCATTCATCATAAACAGCGAAATATATGGGCGATATACGGAAAGATTTTTGAGTTTCAAGAGTCTTGAACCACTCGTAGGTAAAATAGGCATCATCTGTAATCGAATTTATCGAATCTCGGCCTATTGCATCTACAGACCGAAAAACTCTTACTTCTTTATCTAAAGCCATATCCTTTTAACCCGGCTATAACTTAGGAACCCAAAAGAGACTCCATATAACATTTCTGAAGTCTTGATTAGCATAACAATCTAGAAATCGCTCTGTTGGGAAAAATTCATCCTTTCAAGGTCGTCTCGAGGAAATCTTCAAAGTATTGTAGCCAATACATGTCTCCTTCAGTTCCCAGCCGTCGAGCGACGATAGGCCACCGAAGAAAGGGAAATCCAAGTAGAATGAAGGGCCAGCTAAGAAACGGAAATGTGGGAACAACTTTGCGCCTGTGATACTTATACGCGTATATAGGATTCGATAAGCCCGAACTGTAATAAATGGACGTCCCTAAGATTCCAACCACCTTGTAGAATTCAAGCCTCTGACTAATATCTCCATGGAAGTTCCTCATGTATTCTGAGACAAACCGTTCGGCAGTTCTCTCAGCTGAATTAGGATTTTTCGGATCACTGAAAAATTTAACAAAGTGATACGCATAACCAACATCGTATGCGGGATCTCCTATTTCAATCGAATCCCAGTCTAACACAATCATTCTAGAATCCTTGGTTACACAGACGTTACCTGGGTGGTAATCACCATGCAATAGACAGTATTGTGGGCAATAGTTGTTCGACACATTTGAATTAAGCCAGCGTATTGCGAGATCAAAATCTTTTTTGAGTCTTTTGTCATGTTTGGTTTCAAGATTGAGATAGTGCTTGAAGTGAATCGGCCAACGCCTCGCAAACGCATACCCGTCCTCAGGAGGTCGTAGAACATCTATTCCCAGCTCAGCCACTTTGAGATTATGGAGATGTGCGAGAGTTGCGGCAAAACAATCCACTAACTCATTAATACTTTTTTGAACCACTTCTTCCTTCTGCATTATTACAAAAGGGTAACCAATAAAGCGAGAATCACACTCGCAAAGATATACTTCTGGGACAGGAAAACCAACACGCCCGAGACGTCTCAGAACCTTAAATTCTCTCACACATTTCCTAAGGTCTTCATCATGAATATACGCTTTCAGCACCGGATCGATGTTCTCAAGGTAAGTTTTCAAGACAAGATTATGCTGTTGCGCGGTTCCTTCATCCGTATAAGTAAGCGATAGGGAGTATATGTCACATGAAAGCCCTTCACCTATCCGCATGACATTCGAAACCCTGATATTTTGCGCACCTCTGGGTATCAAGTTCGAATTGCCATTACGCAAAGTTGCCCGAAGATAATCCTCAAACCTAGAGCTGAATCCTCTTTCCAAGCGCGCGCGCCTGCTATATCGAAGAGTATTGATAATTGTTTCCCCAAAGAACAAAGAATCACCCCAACCTTGGAAGACACATGAAGGGTATTAAGTGACTAGAATAGATATCATAATGTTCAACGTTTTCATGAATCAGGCAAGTCTGGATTCTGTTGCCTCATTCACAGAATTTACGTCGAAAAATCGAATAAAATGGTCATGAAGAAATTTTGGCTTGTATCCATATCCTTCCGCCCATTTAATGCTCAGTTCATAACATTTTTCCGCGTCCATTAATGTTGGACATAAAGTCTTATTTGCTGTTTTGAGCGCAGGAGTGACTTTTAAGAGATTGATTTTCTGAAGGGTTCTGAGGTGTCTGAGTAACAAGTCGAATCTGTGAAGTATAGATGCCACTTCAACAGAACTTCTTGCAGGAGGCTGGGCAAGATTTGCAGGATTAAGGTTGAAGTTGTTGAATTTGGAGTAGTAGATTAAATCCCAGTACAATAGTAAACCAACTTGACTGGGATGAATTGTTAAGACGGAAGTTTCGCGCCTCAGGGTAAGTCGTTGAAGGTAAAAGTGCTCCCGGGCTCCGCCTTGCCAGTTAGCAAGTAGTATTGTGAAGGGGTAAAACGTAATTCCGCGATAGCTGATCGGTTCGACGGAGATGTTTGTTGAGAAATCATGAGTTATTCCGAGAGTTTTTAGTGCTTCCAGATGAGGTGGACTCCAGCAATATCCAGGAGCTCGATATGCAACTATTTGTTTTTTGGGGAAAAGAGCTTGGAGTGCGTGAATTCCACCTGGCCCTTCAATTGCACCTGTTAAAGGATTGATGTGGGCGGTTTCTCGAATGAGTGAAGTTTGATATGCTTCCTCGTAACTCTTCACGTCGGTGAACTCGAAAATGGTGGGGTGAATAGAATGGCTGGAGGAGTGATAGCCAATTTGGTGCTCACTTAGCAAGTCTACGGTCGCGGGGAAGTTGGACAGTTTTTCAGCCATGTTTCCAGTTATGAAGAACAAGCTTGGCAGCTCATGTTTTTTCAGGAGTCCCAAGATATTATTTAACCCTGGAACCGAGTTTTCGCTTATGAAGTCTTCCGTATCGAAGGTTAAAAAAAAGCTATGCAGAGTTTCACACCCTCTGAGGGATAAACATCTAAATTGTCAGCTATGATTGCAGTTTCAGGAGGTAGTTTTCTCCGTTGAGATTCAAAACAATAACTGACACGAGAGGAGTATTTTTCTGAACAAACAACTTTTCATCCTCCATCCAGGTTTAACTCGTGATGACAGTTTTAGGGTTCTGTTGCGGGCTTTCTTCCGTCTCGTTAGTTCATTTGGCCCGAGTTTCTAAAATTCTGAAAGATAGAGATAGACATGCTGATTTCAACCTTTCAGGACTAACTGCGTTCCTGAAGGATTTAATTATGAACAAAGGTTAACCATAAATTTTAGGAAGCTTTCTAAGAACCGAACATCAAAAACCACTGACGATAGTTATCACTCGCCAAGATGCTGCGTTAGCAAGAAAATTTGAAATTTATTAACTTTCCAATAATCAATAAGTATGCCTCGATTACCGCTTTTTGCATTGAAGTCAAGTTTACCGCAACGATGTGTAAATGTGGGCTATGGAAGATGCAACGTTACGAATATCATGTTTTTTCAGGGCCTGTGCACCGTTTGTTGCAATCGTTGTCTGAAGGTCTTTGTTTCTTATTAGACTTATCATTGCAGAGGCTAACTGATTGACATTGCCCGGCGGCACTAACAAGCCATCTTCGCCGTTAGAAATTATTTCTTTCATTATCCCAAACTCTGGAGCAATAACTGCGAGACCAGCTGCCCAAGCTTCAAGTGTAGCTACGTAGCTACCCCTTGTTCCAATAAAGACGTCACTTTCCCACAAAAACTTTCTCACATCTGACTTCATGCCCACCAATGTAACCGCCCCTTCAAGATTCAGATCTTGAACTAAGCGATTTGCATCTTCATAAAGCGGCCCGTATCCCACAATTTTGAAAGTTGCTTCAGGCACCTCCTTTCTAACTTGAGCAAAGGCTCGAATTGGAGTCATTGGGTCCTTAGGTTTACTAAGCCTAGACACCATTACCACCCTCGTTCCAGAACCATTTCCACTTGAGACTGGACGCCTGAATAATCGCGTATCAACAAAATTAGGTACCAAACGACTTCTTTTATCCAGCCCTAATTCCCGCAATACGTTAAGAGTCACCTTGGAATACGTAGTAATGGCATCAGCGCGCCTAAGCACATCGAGCGTTACTGGAGCTCTTATGGGCATCGAATAGGGATCGTTACAATCCACTGAATCACCATGAAGGGTGACTATAAAGGGGCGGTGGAAATGTTGGCTCAAGAGGAGCCCAATGGTCGGATAGAGTGGCTGCCAAAATCCATGCACATGAAAAATGTCAACCTTATCGATCCCTCTCACACTGGCAGCTTCTCTATATAGGTTCGCAGCCAACATGTTATCCAAGGGTTTCGACGATCGATGAAACAGCTTGTAAGACGCGCCTCTAAGAAAACTGGAGAAGTTAGGCCCCAGTCGATGTACTTCCAAACTGTTAATTCTTTGACAGCTCGATGTTCGAAGCGCACGCGCGAAAGGGACATAAGCGGCTTTGTCGGTGATCATAAGAAAATGCATACTTTGATCTTGTTGGGACAAAAAGTCCGACAAGCTCAGTATAAAACGCTCCACTCCCCCAAACTCTATGGGATAGAAGTTGTGCCAAATGTGGCAAACGCGCATGGCAACATTCACCTTTCAATTCTTTCTTAGGTAACAGTATTACATAGGACTAAATTCAGCAGCTTTAGCAATATAATGTAACAAAGAGGTTGACGCGAATTCTAAATTCTATCAGTATTTCAATCGCCCGGTAGCCGGCTAGTTTGCATTGGAATTGGCGTAGAATAGTTCTTGAGCCAAAAACTAAATATGTGCATAACTGTTTCTGCTGACCCTTTCAATATTTCATAACAAGCAACATTTAGAGCTAAATGTAGGGAATATTAAGTTTTTAGAAATTAAGTGTCCTCAAAAGTTTTTCACGTTGTTTCTCTGCCAACGATAGAGCTTGTTTTCGGTTTTGTTTTCCCATTTCTACTATCATCTCTTTTCCAAATTCCAGAAGTTGCTCCAATTTGGCCGCCAAGTCATAGCTGTCAACGTAAGTATACTCATGAGGAAGCAGGTCTCCTCGAACGCCAAGGGTGTCCGAGAAAACGACTAGGCCAGCCATTGCATAGTCATATTTTCTTTCATTAGCTCCACCCATATGAATGCCGATATTTATGCCAATCCATGATTTGCTAAGTGTATTCAAGTAATCTAGTTTGCTCGGGATGCGCGCATAATGTTGCAACTCGATGTTTTTAGGGACTTGTTGTGGCTTTATGCCTATCATGTAAACCCTAATTTCCTTATCAACGCGTGACAGTGCTTTGAAGATTTTGTCAAGAGATCTTTCAGCTCTCGACCCCCAGTGCCCTCGCAAAACTATGCTTATGCTTGGCGTTTGATCCTTATTGCCTGGTTCAAATTCCGCAATTGGATAAATATTAGGGTAAAAAAGTACTTTTCTAGCACCCATTTCTAAATATTTAAGCCGATCTCTTTCGCTACAAGCCACAACCAAATCTGATAAGGCAACCGCATCGCGCTCCAACTTGTACATCAACGTTTTAGTTATGATATTATTTCCGAAATTGAAATGATCATAAGCAACATCTTGAGACACATAAACAATCGACCCCAAAAGTTTAAGAATTTTTAAATTAACAATGCGTATACTCACGTATTCATCTATCAAAAAAATTTTTGGTGAGTTAAGTTTTCTCAAGAAATTTATCAGCACATTTGTTCGAGCAGGTTTATCAAAATATTCGCCTAAGGCTTGCGAAAGACCAGATAAGAAACCCTCAACCAACAAAACATTTGAGCTCTTCGTTCGCAAAAGACGCTTCAATAGTCCATCACGCATATTCTTAGGGCTCTTAACCAACATGAGCAAGAAATGCATAAAATTTCCGGAGGTAGAAGTTGCCAAGTCTACTTGATTATTCCCCCATTTTTCTTCAAATCGAGAATCGGCTCTTCTAAAAACATAAAAAAAATCTTCGTTTGAATTCAGTTTATACGCTTGAACAACGAAATTCATTTTTAATGAAAGTTTTCCGCCGTCATTAATAACAAATATCACTTGAAATCAACTCCCAAAGACAGTATATGCTAACTCAGCTAACATGTTCACCAGACTAAACAAGAACACACTCATTTGGCACATTCTACCAAACGCTTGTCTAAATTGATTATCACTTAATTTACTAGAGGTGTGCGCAATTAATTTTTTATAATATCTCCACTGAATGAATTGGTAAGCGGCACGGGGTTAATACGGGAATCACCAAGATCATCCAGTCTCTAACCGCATTATTCAGCTTATTTCGGGCTAATCCCAGTACTGGGTCACTGCTTTCAAGATAGTTTCGTCCTCGGCCATTGCCTTTACGGCGCTTGCGTCTATACTTATGAGTCCAGCCGTGACCATTGCTGCTTTCTTGACTATGCCTCTTGGCCTGATCCAGCATTCTTTTAACATGTTATCTTTGGCATGCCCGTTGAATTGCTCAACAACGTGGCGGTTAGCCCTCAACAACTCGCTATGCTTCATCTTCACGCGTTTCCCTCGTCTAGAGTTGGTTCTAGAAACATCCGTGTGCTTCTTTAGATGTTCAACTACGCACGTGTCATTCTCTAATCCTTTCAGTATAGCGTAGACGAGCACTCTTAAGGCTCTAAGTTGATCGTAACCTGGATTTCCGCGTCTCTTGGGCTCAGTTGAAAGGCAGCTTTGTTGACGAAAAGCGACTATTTAGTGGCGGTTACTTGTTTGAACTCGGTTTCAGCGGGTTTTGTTTGCGTTTAGCTTTAGGGAGCATGCGCTTGCTAATGGATGCGAGTTAACTTCGCAAAGTTTGTTAAGTTAACTTCGCAAAACTTGCGTCAAAGTTGACAATTAACGTTAATGGATTTTTCAAAAACCTATAAAACAGATTCAAACGAGAAGAGGGTTTCAAAATTCGGAAGAGAGAGAAAAATGAAAACACACAACTCAGGGAAAACACTTCATCCTATAAACCTCAGGAACCTCGCAAAACCAGCAGCTCTATGCATCAGCGCACTCTTCATCATAAGCATGCTATCAGCGCTCTCGTTGTTTGCAGTTCAAGCTGCAACAGCAACACCTGCTACTTTCGGAAATACAGCAGTCGGAACGCTAACCAACTACTTTGGTACCGATAAAGACGCAAGCAGATTTCAACTAACCCAAAACGGCGTACTGCAAAGCATCACAACCTACTTTACAAACACAGGCTACAACGCTAAAACAGCAATCTACACAGATAACAACGGCGCACCATCCAACCTAATCACCCAAAGCAGCACCCAACAAATCACCACAAGCGGCTGGCAAACATTCACCGTTCCTCAAAGCTCCCTCACAGCAGGATACTATTGGCTATGCGTAGTCGCAAGCAGCGCGTCAGCAACAGGAAAAATGACAGCTACATCAACAAACACACACGCGTGGAAAACCACCACCTACTCAAGCGAATACACATCAACATTCGGAGCCCCAACCGGATACGAAACAACCACCACAAGCATATACGCCACCTACACCCCTACAACTACGACCAAAACTACAACACCAACTCCAACTCCAACCCCTAACGGAAACAGTTTAATTTCAATTAACGATGGTGACTGGTATACTGATTCAGAATGGCTTCAGTGTCCTGCTCTCAATGTTAAACTTGATACATCCGATACTTATGGAGGCTCTCCCAGCTGGGAAATTACTTTAAGTTCAGTTAACATGGGAGCTGACTATGGAGGTATGAGTGTTGCACCAGGTGACAAAATCGTTTTTAGTTGTTGGATTAAAACTTCCGCAGCTACTCTTAAAGCTGATGTAGGTAACCCCCAAGCTGGGGGACGAATCGGCATCGACATGTATGGTGCTAAGGGAGTAATATGTGGATTTTGTACTCCAAATGGCGTTGGTACTTCTACCGATTCGGTTAACACTTATGTTACGTTTGGAACCAGCACCTGGACACAAGTCACTATGAGCTTTACAGTTGCATCTACTTATCAAGCGGAAGCTGGTTATGGTGTTGCTTATCCAGGTGGTCAATCGGTTACACCAACATCTATGATTCCTTGGTTAGTGGTTTGGAGTGATACGCAAGGCTCAAATGAGCATGGAACAGCATGGTTCGCCGATGCCCAACTGACCATAACTACATAAAAGCCAATCTTCAAATCCCTTTTTTCTTATTTTAAGCCACTATAATTCATTTAATGATAAAGAGGTATGTACAATTTATTTTTTACAGCTTGTCTACTGAGGTAGCTAGCGGTGGTCTGGGGCTATGCCCGTGCACATTATTATAGTGGTTTGGTGTCTTGGCGGCTCCCAATCGTTAATGACAACTAACATGCGAGGCAAACTTCCGAAACATGATTTCCTAATTTAGCAAGTGCACTCGGCTAAATTGCGCACTCTAGGCACACTCTGCTTTCCTAAATCAAAAAGACTCTTTCAGTTATGCTAGTCTTCCACAATTGTATACGTTCGCAAATTACATAAATGTACGAGTACGGCAGTAACTTAAAGTCGTAGGAGTTCTTAAACCTCTTAGTTAATAAGCTTGAGAAAATTAGGGGCGGAAAAAGTATTTTGGCCAAATTAAATGGTAAATAAATCCGCCAGAGAATGAACTCTTTTATACCAGATTTCTTAAACATGCGAACTCTATTTACATCATTAGCCGCGGCTTCAATGAATTTCTTAGGCGTTTTGATGACCTGTGGATGGATCACTACCATTTCCGAGGCAAAATATATTTTGCCATGCTTCATAATTCTGAGACCAATATCTCTATCTTCAAGATAAGTTAAACTTTCGTCAAAACCACCAACCATTTCAATAATTTTCTTTTTATATGCAACATTGCCTGTCATAAATTGGCCCCCAGTTTTGTTTTCCTGGACACCGTCGGAAAAGGTTGGTTTATAATCTTTGGACACATAAATTATCTTGCCTTCCACACCAACAACGTCTGCGTCTTCGAAATACTTGAGGCCTTCCTCAATCCAATTTTTGGAGACTGTACAATCGCCGTCTGTGAAAAAAAGGTACTCTCCTGCTGCATGCTTCACACTTCTGTTCCTGCTGGGGGAAATTCCAAGCCATTTTTCGTTCCTAAAACATTTTATTCGTTTGTCGTTGAGTTTTTCGATTATGTTCTTAGTTCTGTCATCACTCATATCATCAATTATGACTATCTCAAAGTCGCTAAACGACTGATTCAAAATTGACCTTATACAGCTATCAATATACTTCTCGACGTTTCTAACACACAGCACGACGCTAACTTTCATTTCTTTAAACTTCCAAAAAATCGATTAGTGATTGATTGACTTTGTACATGTTTTCTGGACTGAAGTGCCAAAGGGATCATTTGCCGTTCTTGACAATAATTCGCTAAGAGCCTCTTTTGAGGTTGCATTAGCGAAGTGCCATCAATCTTTAAGTATTTCTGGGATTGAATACCCAGCTTTACAGTATGGGTCAATGGAGTATAATTTGGCTTGGTTATTTTCATATAAGGCACAGAGTTAGTAGGAGCTTGAACGTCCTGCTGAAACGCCTGTCTCTACAACAATCTTTGGTTTTAAGATGCGCATTATAAGGTAGAGGCTTAACGCTTCTTCAAGGGTGCATGGGTGTTAATGGAGCAATAGACTTGGTGAACGCTTGCGTTAGAATTTTTAGCTTTCTTTACATGATTTGAATTGTTGAGTGCGAGCTTTTGAAATAGTCAATAGGGTTTAAACAAAATCTAAATAATCAACTTGAGGTAGCGAGAACTTAATGTTCCGAAATATCATAATGACTATTTAATTGCGCATGCACAGAAATGACATTTTTAGTTGCAGAATGCCGTCAAACGGTTTAATAAACTCAGCCGATGGCTTCAACTTTGCCGTTCTATTCCTTTTACCAAGCAGCGCTCCTTTAATCATTCAGGCTCATCTAGTCATTTAGGTTTATCAATGTGAGCGTCCGCAGCTTCTTTTCGCAAAATCTCCGTAGCTCGATACCAACAGTACCGTGAACCTTTGTCTGATATTTTCTTTGCTGGACAACCTGCAATGGTAA
>Ga0187850_10001693_pt1 | contig 22779 bp, 20 predicted proteins | sample June2016WEW_4_15_FD_132436 | JGI IMG/M metagenome (GOLD analysis project Ga0187850, IMG submission 132436) | Peatland microbial communities from SPRUCE experiment site at the Marcell Experimental Forest, Minnesota, USA - June2016WEW_4_150 | ecosystem: Environmental > Terrestrial > Soil >...
AATCGAAGGCCCCCAGAAATCGCAGACGGTCACGGTGACCTACACCGACAACACGACCTCGCAGTTCACACAGAGCTTCAGCGATTGGTGCAGCGGCCTCAACGGCGGCGGTTGTACGAGTCCTGGGGGCTATTCTGGCGAGTCAGTCGCGGTGGCCATGCCTTATCGCGATAGCTCTGGCGGATCGGACAACGGAGTTTTCTACCTGTACCACTATTCTTTTGCTCTCAGCACCAACAAGACCGTGCAGAGTTTGACTCTGCCAACCAACCGGGATGTGGTGGCGCTTGCGGCCACATTGGCTGGTCCCGTCACTACGGGTTTTACGCTGTCGCCTGCTCCGAGTACCTTGAGCGTCCCGCAAGGGGGCAACAACACGAGCACGATCACGGTGAACCCCACGGGCGGCTTCACTGGCAGTGTGAACTTGGCAGCTTCGGGCCTGCCGGGTGGAGTGACCGCATCATTCAACCCAAATCCCGCAACGACCACGAGCGCTCTGACGCTGACGGCGAGCGGCACGGCGACCACGGGCGGGCCGACCGCAGTGATCATCACCGGGACGTCGGGGAGCTTGACGCCGACGACCATGATCGACGTTACGGTGACGCCGCCGGCAAGCTATTCGCTCTCGGCCAGAACAGCCACCCCGGCATCGATCAATCCTGGCAGTACGTCGCAGGCTACGGTGACCGTAGCTTCGGCGAACGGCTATACCGGCACTGTCACTCTCTCGTGCAGCGTCACGTCGACAGTGACATTCACGCCAGCACAAGCAGCGTGCTCCTTCGGCAGCACGAGCCCGGTCACGGTCACCAGCAACGGTGGAACCGCAACGGTGACGTTCTCGACCGTGTCATCGTCAGCAACGATGTTCCGCAGGTCGGGTCCGCTCTACGCGCTGTTGCTCCCAATCCCGGGGCTGGCCCTGATCGCTCTCGGGCTGGGCGCCCGCGGTTCACGCCGGAATAGACTACTGGGCTTGTTACTCCTGTGGATGATGTTGGTTGTCCTGCTCATTCTTCCTGCTTGTAGCGGAAGCAGCGGCGGTGGAGGTGGTGGCGGCGGGACGCCTGCAGGAACCTACACGGTCACCATCACTGGCAAGGATGCCAACGGCATGGCTCAGACTGGCGCGGTTGCTGCCGCGACTGTTACCGTCCATTAGGGAAATACTAGGTAACGACCGTAATATGCTGATACCAAAGCGCTGGTGCCGGGAGGGGGAGTCGAACCCCCATGAGCCGAAGCTCAACAGATTTTGAGCCTGCCGCGTCTGCCAGTTCCGCCATCCCGGCCTACTGCATAAATTAGTACATAAATTTGAGCAGAGGACTAGCTTAATTGACGATTTGAGGCTTTGCAACCGCGACCCCTTTCGGGTCAACAGCAACCGAAGTGTCGTGATTTTGGGCCCGCCTCAGCGGCCACGCGACTTGCGTGTAACCTGCGCGCACAAGTACATAAGTCGTTTGTTTTTTTGTGGCTTGGCCTCTTCTATCGCGAGTAAGAATATGTCCTAAAGGTTGGGGGCGAGAGTGCCGATAGTGTAGACAAGCGGGGGTAGGGCTAGGGCTCCCGTGGAAGGTGAAACTATGGGAATCAGTTCGATTTCGGCCGCAAGCCTCAGTCAGTACGTTCTCGCGTCCAGCAACTCCACTCCGCTGCAGCTGGCATTGGAGGCTCTGCAGAACAGTCTTGCATTGGGCGACCTGAATGGCGCCCAGTCGGCGTTTCAGACGGTGCAAAATCTGAACCAGAGCCTGGAGGCTGCCAGCGGAAACAGTCCGTCGAACAGTTTGCAGTTTTCCACCGATTTGACGGCGCTCGGCAGCGCGTTCAGCTCGGGCAATGTATCCACCGCCCAATCTGCTTTCGCGACGGTTCAGAGCGACCTGAAAAGCTCAGCTTCGCCATCGCAGACACTCGAGACCAACGTCGCATCCCAATCCGAGCAGTTGGTCCAAGAACTGCTCAGCACGGTGAACGTGAGTAGTGCTTCTTCCGGCACCTCTGACAGCACGACTTCCGTGTTAGAGCGGGTATATGGAAGCGGGGGCAGCCTTAACGTCCACGCATAGAGCTAGCGGTTGAGGGCGTCGCCTATGCTCGCTTGCACTCGTTCCCGGAAGCAGAGCGTTTGTGCCGAGAACTTGCGGGACACCACCCTAGAAGCCCGGCAGAGGGGTGATTCCTTTTGATTCCACGCACTCATAGGCCCGGCCGGCCGCGAGGTTCTTGTATTCTTCCGTTCTTCCGCTGGGCCATTCAATGACCAGACGATCGATCTTGTCGCGCTTGCCCAGCCCGAAGGTTACGGGCAGTTCCGATTGCGACAGATAGCTGGATCCGCCCTTGACCAGGCGCGATTGGCTCGTAGTTCCATTCAATGCACCGTGAAAGATTTTCACCGCAGCGCCGATGGCATCGCGATTAGACTTCGTCCCGACTAAATGGATCCGGATGCTTCGGTTTCCGGCAGTCTCGTCATTGCGATAGAGATAGGCTGGGCCGTTGTTAGTGGTGATCAACAGATCAAGATCGCCGTCGCGATCGAAATCGCCATAGGCAAGCCCGCGTCCGACCTTTGGTTGACTGAAGCCGCCGCCGATTTCAGCAGCCACGTCGACAAACGTTCCCTTTCCGCTGTTCAGGAAAAGTTGCGGCGGCTGCGCATAACCGACGCCGCTGACGTTGCGCACCGTGTCGTCGATATGCCCGTTCACCACTGCCAGGTCGAGTGCGCCGTCCAGATCGGCATCGAGAAACACGCATCCGAATCCCAACTTATCTTTCGACGCCGCCCCCACTCCGCTCTGCATGGCTACGTCAACATAACTTCCGCTATCGGAAAGCCGGTAAAGCCCGGTCATCTCGTTATCGAAATTCGTGATGGCCACGCCCGAGTTTCCTGAATTGTCGAAGTCGGCCACGTCCACGCCCATTCCGGCGCGCGCCCTGCCCTCCACGGAAAAGGCGATGCCGGCATCCACGGCTATGTCTATAAACGTGCCGTTGCGCTGATTCCGATAAAGTTTATTGGGCTGCGTGTCATTGGTGACCAGCAGATCGGGCCAGCCGTCGTGATCGTAGTCGAGCATGGCTACGCCCAGGGATTTCGAACTGCTGTCGAAAATTCCGCTCGTGGCCGTGACATCCTCGAAGGTTCCATTGCCGCGATTGCGAAACAACCAGCAGGTTTCTCCGCGGTAGGCTTCGGGAGTGCAATACGACTTGTGCTTGCCATCGAGGCTGCAAAACACATCGTGCTCGGAAGACCATTTGACGTAGTTGCAGACAAACAGATCCAGCAGTCCGTCGCGATCGAAATCAAACCACAAAGCGGACGAGCTCAACGCCTGTCGGCCGCCCAGCCCACTCGACTTAGTAACATCGATGAACGTCCCCTTGCCGGTGTTCTTGAACAGCCGGTTCTGCCCGACGCAGGTAATCAGGATGTCGGGATAGCCGTCGTTGTCGTAATCTCCGATCGCAACTCCCATGCCGTACATCTCGACGTCGAGCCCGGCGCTGCGAGTTACATCGGAAAACGTGCCGTTACGATTGTTGCGATAGAGCTTCAGCGTGCTGGGCTCCGACTTATGCTCCCGTTTGTGTCCGGGCCAATCGGCGCCGTTTACCAGAAGAATGTCCTGCCAGCCGTCGCGGTCGTAGTCGAGGAATGCGCAACCGGCGCCGAGCGTTTCCGGCAGCAGCTTCCCGCCGTAGGCGCCGCTGTTGTGACGAAAGCGAATTCCAGACTGGCCAGTTACATCCACCAGGCGGAAACCGGGATCAGGCGAGGGAGAAGCTGCGAATGCGTCCAAGAGCAAGCCTGATGTCGTTGTTGATGCCAAGCCTGCCATTGCCCACAGAAACGACCGGCGGTTCAGGGCAGGGAGGCTCACGGCAGGCCGATTCACGGCAAATCTACCAGCCCGTTGCGGATCGCGTAGACGACCAACTCGGCGGTCTTGTGGGTTCCCAAAGCGTCCATCATGTTGGCACGATGCACGGCGACGGTGTTGGCGCTGAGGTCGAGCGCTGCCGCAATCTCCCTGTTGGATTTGCCATCCACGATCATTTGCAGGACTTCGAGTTCGCGCGGGGTGAGCCCCGCCTGGCGCTTGCCTTTGAGCGCAACCGGGCGCTTGAGTTGGGAATCGAGCACAGTTTCGCCGTTCGCGACTCGCCGGATGGCAGCACCCAACTCCAGGTCCACGGCGTTTTTCAGAACATACCCGCGCGCGCCGGCATCGAGCGCCTGCCGCACCAGAGTCTCCTCCGGATGCATGCTGAGCATGAGCACCAAAGCCTGCGGATACTTCCGAAGAATCTGCCGCGTGGCTTCGAGTCCGTTCATGCCGGGCATGGCGCAATCCATGACAATCACTTTCGGACGAAGCTCATCCGCGAGTTTGATTGCTTCAGGGCCGTCGCCAGCCTCGCCGGCAACGGTAATGTCCGGCTCATCCTCCAGAATGCGCCGGAATCCTCGTCGCACCAGGGTATGGTCGTCAACCAGCAAAACTGAAATTTTATGCGGCATGTAAGTCAAGCTTCTCTCTTGGGACTCGTAATCGAACCAGCGTTCCTTTTCCACCTTGCGCGGGCCGCAAAAATTCAACTGTGCCGCCAAGCAACTCCGCGCGTTCCCGCATCGCCACCAGTCCAATTCCCTGCGTTGTAGCCCGCGCTTCAAAACCCCTGCCGTGATCTTCCACCTCGACTTCCAAAGCTTGCGGCAGAAATCGCAGGCGCACCCATGCTTCCCTGGCTCCCGAATGGCGGGTCAAATTATTCAAGGCTTCTTGCATCACGCGATACACATGAATGGCGGCGTTGCCGTCCACGGGAAAGGGTTCGCCCGATTTCTCATAGAATACGCGAATCCCCGCCTGCCTTTCCAACACCGGCAAATACCAGTCGAGCGTGCTCTCCAGTCCGGTTTCTTCGAGCATCACCGGATGCAAGGCCTGCGAAAGGCTGCGCACTTTGTCCAGCGCGCTTTGCGTAATCTCACAGACCTCGCGCAGTTCGGAGCGCAGCGCCGATCCCTCCGGAGCGTGACTTCCCGCGCGGGTCAGCATGGCGCCCACGGCGGTCAGAATCTGTCCGAACTCATCGTGCAATTCGCGCGAGATGTGGCGCAAAGTGGATTCCTGGGTCGAAATGAGCTTCTGGGCAAGTTCGCTGCGCTGTTCGGAAAGCGCCGCGAGTTGCGCGAACAATCGCCGGTTCGAGCGGATCAGGTAAAGGCTGGTAAAGAGAATGGCAATCAAAGTCGCCGTCAGGAACAGATACACCTGCCGCTGAACGCGGTCATAAATTTCCGCAATGCGCAGCGCAGCTTGCTCTTCGCTCTCATTGTTCTGCACCAGCAGCCGGGACACGGCCGTGCTCAGCGCTTCCTGCCGGGCCCGCAGCGAGATTCGAATCTGCGTCCTGGCTTCCGCCTGGTTGGGGTCGCGCGCCAGGGCAAAGGTCCGATCCACGGCGTCCCAGAACTGCGTGACGGAATTCTCCAGGTATTGCTTTTGTTCGGGAGTTCGATTGACCGGGGCAACTTGTTGCTCGCGGCGCAGCGCGTCGTCCAGATCCGTCCGCACGCGCTGGAACTGCGCCGACCACGCCGTCAGCGGGTAGGGCTCATCGTTGTCCAGCATGTCGCGCATCGCCAGCGCCAGCGTGTTCAAGTCGTTCTGGATGCGCAGCAGTTGCAGAGAGTCTTTCCGGTTGCGGTCCACCAGATTGTTCTGCAGTTCACGCAAGCCGGAGATCTGCCGCGTGATGTATCCCGAGTAAGCCACCACGGCCGCCAGGGTGATGATCAGCCCAACAGATAATCCGGGAGTGGGAGACCGATGAAGCGCAGGAGAACGGAGCACGCCCCGAGAATACAACGGGGACGGCCTAATTTACCAATCTTCCCAGCGCCGCGCGCAATTCTTCCGACCTAAAACCGAACGGACCCGGCTTGGCCTTGTATGCAACATGCCCCTTTGCGTCGATCAGGTAAAGACGATCGGGCCAGCCCGTATAGGCTTGCTCGGTCGAGTTGCCGAATCCGTCGATCACCGCGGGAATCTGGATGCCTAGTTTTCGCACGCACGCTCCTGCCACCAGCGCCCGCTCCTCTTCATCTTTCGGGCTGCCTAAAACAACTTTGTCTTTGAGATTGCTCTCCATCTGCCAGACGTCGCTCGGATGCGCTTCCGTGATGTACACCACCAGGAAAGCGACCCTGTTCCCGTATTGCTCGTAGAGCTTGTTAAGAGCGGGAACCTCCCGCCGGAACGGCGGTCAAGTGTAGCTGCCAAAGATCAGCACCACGGGGCGCCCTTGCGCCGTCAAACTCGATAACTGCACCGAGGCGCTCTTGTCGAGCTTCATTAGCGAAAAATCCGGCGCAGGGTCGCCAACTTGCAAGTTACCGGCACGAGCATGCGTCCACAAGGTCTCAAATGGAAGCACGAGAAATGCGACCGGACCCGGTATCTTCGCCATGAACCGCGCAAATGCTTCCGGCGGTTTCCGCATGACCTCGTACAGCGCGCCGCAGGCAAGCGCCCACGCCCGAGCGATCACGCAAAATGCTCCGATCAATGCCCTCTTCACAAATGTGCGTCGTGTGCTCAAGGAACCTTTTTCACAGACTTCTTCCAAACATGCGCACGAAAACAGAAGCCCGATGCCAGAACACATTCCCCACCGAGCGTGCAAGGCCATGCGAAGCGATTTCGCACCCAGCTAAAGTGCCGTGATTATAGGGAGGCAGACAGATAGGTCAATAATGTGAAACTAGTATGCTGGTCAGCCGAAGCCGTCGCGAGCCATCTTATCAATGAATTCGAGGACATAAGACGATCACCGCAATAGGTTCGCAAGATTCCTGGCAAAAGCCATCAGGCCAGCCCGCCGCCGTCCACGACGACGCAAGTCCCGGTGATCCACTTCGCCATGTCACTGGCAAGAAACAGGACAGCATTCGCGACATCGCCGGCAGTCCCGACCCGATTGAGCGGACGGCTTGCGGCCTCTTTCATGAACTGCTCGGGATTTTCTCCAAGTTGGCGGCACTCACTCGCCAGCATCGGAGTATCGATATCGCCCGGGCACACGCAGTTGACACGAATGTTGTCTTTTCCATGGTCGATCGCCATGGCCCTGGTCAAGTTCAGCAGTCCGCCCTTCGCCGCACAGTAGGAAACCGCCTTCGCGCCCCCTTTGAGTGACCATCCCGATCCCGTATTGATGATGGTGCCTCCTCCGTTGCGGATCATGTGCGGAATCACTTCGCGCGAAAGCAGGTATACGCTCTTCAATGTCACATCGAGAACAGCATCCCACTCTTCTTCTTCCAGCGCTAAGGTGTCTTTTCGGATCACGATACCAGCGTTGTTGCAGAGGATGTCGATTCGCCCATAAGCGGCAACCGTCCGTTCCACCGCCTGGTGGCAATCGGAGCGCGAACGAACGTCGCACGCGATCGCTATGGCACTGCCACCGTCCCGCTCGATGCCGGCGACTGTCTCCATGCCGCCCTCGGCGTTCTTATCGAGAACGGCAACCGCCGCTCCCATCTCCGCCAGACGGACCGCGATCCCCCGGCCGATTCCCGACGCGGCCCCAGTCACTATGGCGACCTTGCCTTCGAGAGAGAGCATCTGTTCCGCTCTATTGCGAATATTCTTGGAGTTCATTTCAACCTCATCATGCTAAGAACCAGCGCAAGATCGGCTGTCTCTCCTAGTACCGTGACCGCGTGATTGTTACTGCTGCCGATCTAAGCTTGCTGGTGGAGAGCCGAGTGTCCCCGCCTGGCTGGACGGGCGAGACGCCTATCTCTCTATCGTATAACTCATCACGCGGTCACGGTACTAGCGGGCAACGTTGTTTTCCTGTTCTAGCTGCTTGCCTTCAAGCGCCTTGCCTGGGCCGCTGCCGGTCCCTCCTTGGCCAGCGGAAGCTCGGTGATTTTCCGGCAAGGATGTAAGGATGCGCGTTTCACGGTCGGGTCGAGTTTGGCGGGGAAATCGGCGGACCCAGATAGCTGCCAGGAAGGCAACCGCGTCGGTCTTTAGATCCGCGTTGCCATTGGACAGTGAAGGCGCTGCCCTCCGTTGTACCGAATGGACCGAAAAACGCTGGAGAAAGTGGCACAGCAAAAGCTGCGTAACCGATTGAAGCCGAGAGGAAGATCGGTCGGGGAGAGAGGATTTGAACCTCCGACCCCTGGTCCCGAACTCAGTAGAGTCAACAGCTAATTCATTGGTCTGGTACCGCTTACGAATCTTGGGCGCAAACTCTCAGTTGCACCCATGCACCCAGGCCAGCATCAGACTCCTGCCGCGGTTGGGATGAGCTGGCCGAAAATGCCCACCGGCTCTGGGTGAGCTTGGATGGCACTGAAGGCGGCCGGCAGCTTTGGTATGGACGGCGCGCCAACGATTTGGCCAACCAAGTCACTCTTACTTGGCAGAAAGCGAAGCAGCCCTTGCCTGCGTTTGAACTCGCCGACCTCAGCGACAGGCCCTGGAATCTGGCTTCACTGAAGGGCAAGGTGACGTTCATAAACTTTTGGGCATCGTGGTGCGGGCCATGTCGCGAGGAGTTGCCTCATTTGCAAAAGCTCATCGACCACTACAAGGATCGTTCTGATGCTCAGTTCATCACCTTGAACATGGACGAGAACCCCGGGCTCATCCAGCCCTTCCTGAAAGAGCACGAACTCTCCATAGTCGTGATCCCGGCTTCGAACTACGTGACCGAGACGCTGAAGGTGCATGGAATCCCGCAGAATTGGATTGTGGATGAGCACGCCGTTGTGCGGCTGAAGAGTGTCGGTTACGGTCCGGCGGAACAGTGGGTAACGGGCATGGAAAACGCCATCGACGAGGTCAAGCCTGCCGCAAACGGGTCGCAACCCTAGCTTCCTGGACGACCAGAAGATAAAATCTAGCAGCGTTGCCTCACCGCATTGCTGGCAAACATCGCTCATTGATCTCGTCGTGAGCGAAATCGCCTCTTCTATTTCGACACTAGGGCGGACTCAGTTGCTTGTCTTGGCGGACTCCAGCTTTTGTGTCATCACTTCTCCCCAGTTGTCTTCCGCGCCATAACCGATCTGCGTCCACAGCCAATTGCCTTTCGGATCCACAACCCAGTTTTGGGGGATGCCGTCGTACCCAACCCCAACTTGCAAGTTGTTCACCAGCGAATAAGCAGGGAGGACGGGGAAGGTGTAGCCCTTATCTTTTACATAGGGCGCCAGCAGCCCAAGGTCTTCGTCAATGTCAAAAGTGAGGAGCTGAATATCGGGACGGCCGTTAAGTTGTTCGTAGAGTTTCTGGAGCTTTGCCAGTTCCTCTTGGCACGGGCCGCACCAAGTCGCCCACACGTTGATCAGGACTGCCTTGCCCCCAAGGTCCTTCAAGCGCCAGGTTTTGCCAGACAAATCGGACAGTTCGAATGCGGGAAGCGTTTTTTTCGGCTTTTCCCATCTCCCTTGTGCCAGTTCCGTTCCTTTCGAGGCGAGTGGCTTGCTCCATAGGGCCCATGCGGCGGCTGTACCGCCGGTCTCTTTCCAGAGTGCTTGGGCTTCGTCGGTAAGATCATCCCGGAACTTTCCTTTCGAGTATTGCGGCGGTTCCGAGCGGGTGCGTAATGACGATTGATAGTAGGCGAGGGCGTCGAGCTTGCGGCCTTCCAGCGCGGCCAGCCGGGCGCGATTCCACCAGTAATCGGACTGCAGTTTTCCCTGGGTGGGCGGCCCCTCGACGAACTGTTTGATCGCCTTGACTGCATCCGGCCGCCCGGCGAGTTGAGCCGCCTTTAGTATCTGACCATCCAGCCGCAGGTCCCAAGCGAGATCCATCTCGTTAAAATGATCCCGATCTTCGGCAGAGAGATTGTCGTCCGGCTTTTGTAACGCGCGTTCCCTGGCTGACACTGTTTTAGCTTGCTCAAGCAGATCAAGCGCGCGGCTGGGCTGCCACTTATGTTTCAGCAGAAAGTCTGCAGCATGAAATTGGGGGGTCCAGGCGTCGGGCGAGTTGTATGCGGCATTATATCGCAGATATTCGTCCATGGCGGCGATACCGTCTTTCTCAGTCAGCGAATCTTCGTCAGAAATCGCGTGGAACCACGCGTCGTGCGCAATATTGTCCGGGAAATCGCGAATCCATCCTTTTAGAGCCTCTTTGTAAGCCTCATGGTACTTGTCCCACGCCGCCGCATCCTTCTGGTCTTCGGGTTTCTTGTTCGCCTTTTGCCAACGCTCGGAGACTATATGGTAAGCCTCGCCGGAATGGGGACACTCGCGTAACAGGCGGTCCTCCATGGCGGTGATGGTCTCGGACGAAGCGCCGGCCTGCTTGTAACCATTGATCAGGAATGACTGCCATTCGGAATCTGGTTTCGGGTTGAGCGATTCAAGCCGCTTAAGGTCCGCAGCAATCTGCTTGCGCAGCGCATCATGCTCATGGGGCGGGTGCATGCGAAATTCAAGACTCCAGAGCGTCCCATAATCCTTCAAGCGTGCAAGGTCTGTTTCCTTTGCCAGACGGGTACTTAAGGCGGCAGCCACCTTTTGTTGCAAGCCGATATATTCGTCCATGGCGAGAAGCCCCTCCGCCCATTCGTTCGTCGAGTCGGGACACAGGGTGAAGAAGGCCGCCAGGTTCTCAGAGGATTTCTGTTTATCCATCCGCTTCCCCATTGAATAAGCCCCGGCAAGCAGGAGTGCCGGCCAAGGGAATTGCGGCGCCTTGGCCGCCTCAAGCAGGCGGAGACTTTCTGGGGTGTCCTTCCCGAACAATGCAAAACCGGCTACATAAAGGGCCAAAGGGTCATACGGATTTTGGGCCGCTTGCTTGCGGAACCTTTCCTGCAGAGCCGGATACCGGCCTGGGTCCCCGTGCGCGTCCTCAATCAGCCGGTTGTACGGCTCAACTTCTCGCGGATATTTCGCAATCAGTCCCTCATAGACCGCGTGCCGGAGCGCTACCCGATCGCTGAACTTCATCTTGGCCAGATCTTTGTCGTTAAGCTTCTCGTCGAGGATCTTGCGAACCTCGGGCGCCGGCTCGCAGCCTGGCAGCGCCTGTGGGGACTGGGCCAAAGACGCGGCAGCAAGCACGATAACGGTGAGAAACATCCGCAAAAAAGAAACGGGCTTGCATTTCATGTGGTCTCCTTCGGACGCAAATGAATTAAGAATGTCATTCAGCTTTCATTCCCTGCTATGTATGAAACAAAGAACAGGTTCCCGAAGAGATCTTGCGCCGCAATTCCAGTGTCGAGTTATCCTACAGCAAATCCAGGATTGCCGACCACAAGCGGCTGGCGAGCTGCGCCCTATCGAATAGCTGAGATTCCTTCCGGTGATAATCGGCCCGGCGCCGGCGCTGGCATTCTGGCTGACTGCAGACGATTTGCTGCGGACGGTAAACGGAAGGCAGAAACAAACTTTGGCAGTAAGGGCAACGGCGGGCCCTGCTCAAGCCGACTCCTCGGGGATCATGGGATGAATCTCTGAGGAGAATCGAAACCGCGCGCAGCACGCAAGGCAGCAGGGCGAAGGCAATTTAGTCAATTGGAAGGTCTAAGGGTCCCCCGCACGAGACTCAAGCGAGAGAATACAATCGTTAGTGAAGTGTTAACGACCTGTGCGCGGCCATGTTTATTGACCGGCAGTGTTTCACTTGTGAGCAAGCAGGAGCTGAAGAACTCGTCGCGGCTCATTGAAGGGGTGTAATGCGAATATCGACAGAAACAACGAGAAGAAACTTGGTTGGTGCAATGGCCTCTCTGATGATGTCCATTACTTGTGCGGCACAAACCTCCACCCAGCCTCTGGGTTGCCGGGTTTCGCAGCCGACCCTGGAAGTCCTGGCTAAACTGCATGTACCTGGAAACCCTCGGCAGCCAGCGGCCGAGCGGAAGACGCGAAAGCTCGAAGAACTGCGCAACGCTCGAGATCCAGCCTTAGAGCAAGGTAAGGCTCGGAACGGCTGGCCTGCGTGATCTGGGAAGCAACTGGCAGGGCAACGGAGAACACGATCATGCGCGACGCATCGTACTCGTAGACCTCCTGCCCCACGATGACGGTCTTCGCTCCTTGGGCGACGATGCACAACGAGGGCGACCGGACGGAATGAAAACATTCCGTGTTGATTCGTGAAAAGCGGCTGGCGTGCAAACCAGGGATGCGTAGCTCAAAACTATCGTCGTGAGGCGCATAGGCGGCAATCAAGCGTGCCAGTCTGGTCACATCCGGTTCACTTGGTCCCGCTCCGTTGCCTGCCTGCCGCGAAGACGCAGTTTTGCCGTTGGTCTTCACGCCTTCGAGAATACCTCTTTTGCAATCATGATGGCAGTCATTGCATCTGGACTAGGACGGCAACGTCGAACTTTGAATAGTACTTCTTCACGTCGTTGGTACCGTACTTGGCGCGGAATTTCTCGGCCACGGACGACACCTGTGTGGCCTCAGTGACAAGAACAACCTTGACTTCAGCCTCTGTGCCCCGCGCATCGATCCGAATCATCGGGTGGTTGAGCACGTTCTTGTACCACTGTGTATCCGACCCGCGCACCGGCAGGAGGTAAAGCTTGTCTCCGTCCAATACGAACCAGACCGGGTTTGAGATGGTGCGTCCCGACTTTCTGCCGGTCACACTGATGTTGATTTCTCGAGATCGGGAGAGGCGGTCTCTTAGAGCATTGTCTTGCGTCGGCATGTGCACTCCTGTCCCTAAGTCTTAGCTTATAACTCCTAGTTTACGGTTTAGAGAACAGCTCTTTTGCGATCATGATGGCGCTCATTGCGTTGGGCCAACCTGAATAGAACGCCAGATGCGTAATGACCTCAATCAGTTCCTCCCTCTTGACTCCATTCTGCACGGCATAATTCAGGTGAAACCGCAACTGGTCCTGACGATTCAAAGCAATCAGCGCCGCAACAGTTGCGAGACTGCGGTCTCGCTTGGAAAGTTCCGGACGCTCCCAGACTTCACCGAAAAGCACGCGATCTGTCAGATCGACCAGCTTGGGCGCGAAGTCACCAATCATCTTCTGGGCTGCTGTAGGCTCTTTACTCATGGCTATCACTCTTTCCTATGTATTGCTCGTCGCTGACCTGTTCCATCCAGTCGACAACCTTACCGTCGAGCTTTTCCTGAATGGCGATGTGCGTCATGGCCGTGGTCGGCCTAGCCCCATGCCAGTGCTTCTCACCGGGCGCAAACCAGATCACATCACCCGGATGGATTTCCTCGACCGGCCCGCCCCAACGCTGTGCCCAGCCGCAGCCGGCGGTGACAATGAGAGTCTGGCCGAGCGGATGCGTGTGCCATGCAGTCCGCGCGCCCGGCTCGAAAGTTACGCTGGCGCCTTGAACAAGCGCCGGATCGGGTGCCTGAAATAGTGGATCGATCCGTACCGTGCCAGTGAACCACTCTGCCGGCCCCTTGACAGAAGGTTGCGAGCCACTTCTTTTGATTTCCATTTTCTGACTTCCTTTTCCTTGATTCACCTCTACAACTTGAGAGAAGCCATGTCGATGGAGAAGCGGTACTTCACATCGGACTTGAGCATTCTCTCGTAAGCTTCGTTGACCTTTTGGATTGGGATGACTTCGACATCGGCGGTGATGTTGTGCTGTCCGCAGAAGTCGAGCATCTCCTGGGTTTCGGGGATACCGCCGATGTTAGAGCCGGAGAGATTACGGCGGCCCATAATGAGTCCGAAGGCAGAGACCCCCAGGGGTTTCGCGGGAGCGCCGACAAGGGTAAGGTTGCCGTCGAGCCCGAGCAGGTTGAGATAGGCGTTGAGATCGTGCTCAGCGGAAACTGCGTCGAGGATGAAATCGAAGCTGCCCACGTGCTTCTGCATCTCGTTCGCATTGCGGGAAACGGCGACCTCGTCGGCGCCGAGGCGGAGAGCGTCCTCCTTCTTGTTGGGCGAGGTGGTGAAGACGACGACGTGGGCTCCGAGCGTATGTGCAAACTTCACGCCCATGTGACCCAATCCGCCGAGACCGACCACGCCAACCTTCTTGCCTTTGGTAATGCCCCAGTGGCGCATGGGCGAATATGTTGTGATGCCAGCGCAGAGCAGCGGTGCGGCCCCGGCGAGATCAAGGTTGGAGGGGACGCGCAGCACGAAGTGTTCATCGACGACGATGCTATCGGAATAACCACCGTAGGTCACGCCTCCGAGATGCTTGTCCGGGAAGTTGAAGGTCAGCGTCAGGTTCGGGCAGAACTGCTCAAGCCCCGCTTTGCACCGGGGGCAGGTGCGGTCCGAGTCGACCAGGCAGCCGACGGCGGCCAGGTCGCCCGGCTTGCACCTGGTAACTGACGCGCCAACTTTGGCGACACGCCCGACGATCTCATGGCCCGGGACAATCGGGTAGACAGTGGGCATGAACTCGCTCCACTCGTTGCGGACCGAATGGAGATCAGAGTGGCAGATGCCGCAGAACAGGATTTCAATCTGAACGTCGTGTTCGGTTGGATCGCGCCGCGCGATCGTGGTCGAGGCCAGCGGCGATGTCGCACTAGCAGCGGAATAAGCTCTCGCGTTGTACATGCACTTACCTTTCAGAGCCCGGTCATTCGCTCAATGTTTTCCGGGTACCGGGCCCCCTGCACCTTGATCTTTGAGGAGGCGCTTTCGATCTCACGCAGATCGTCGGATGTGAGTTCGACGGCAGTTGCTCCGATGTTTTCCTCCAGGCGCCCCAACTTGGTTGTGCCTGGGATTGGAACAATCCATGGCTTCTGGGCAAGCAGCCAGGCGAGCGCGATCTGAGCAGGGGTCGCCTTTTTCCGTTGCGCGATCTTCCCAAGCAGCTCAACCAGCGCCTGGTTCGCCTTCCGAGCCTCCGGCGTGAAGCGAGGCAGGGTGTTGCGGAAGTCGGAACTATCGAACTTGGTGTTTTCGTTCATCTTCCCTGTAAGGAATCCCTTGCCGAGAGGGCTATATGGAACAAAGCCGATTCCGAGTTCCTCCAGGGTCGTTAACACTTCCGCTTCAGGACCTCTCGTCCACAGCGAGTATTCGCTCTGGACTGCAGTGACCGGCTGGACCGCGTGAGCGCGACGAATCGTCTTTGCCCCCGCTTCTGAAAGGCCGAAGTGTTTCACCTTACCTTCCTGAATCAGGTCCTTCACCGCTCCGGCCACTTCTTCGATCGGCACATCCGGGTCGACACGGTGTTGATAGAAGAGATCGATGGCAACGACCTTGAGCCGCTTGAGCGAGCCCTCGGCGACCTGCTTGATGTGCTCTGGCCGGCTATCCAGCCCCAGCCAACCCGGCTCTCCGTTGGGCTTGAGTTTGAACCCGAACTTGGTGGCGATCACCACTTTCCCACGGAACGGAGAAAGAGCTTCGCCAACCAGTTCCTCGTTCGTGAATGGACCATAGACCTCAGCCGTATCGTAGAATGTTATGCCGCGTTCCACGGCGGCACGGAGAACAGAGATCATCTCCTGCTTCTCTCCAGCCGGACCGTAGGAAAAGCTCATTCCCATGCAGCCTAAGCCAAGAGCCGAAACTTCCAAGTTATTATTTCCAAGTTCGCGCTTCTGCATTGTTTCTCCTATGCTGCGAAATTCCGTCTGCCTCAAGGGCGCCGCAAGCCTAAGCATAGCTTCCTGAACCTTGGGCCTCTTGCCTATTTTAATGAAGTTCTTGCCAGATTCTCCGAAGTTCACAAGGTAAGTCATCCTGTCCTGGATGCCGCGCGGCCAGAGAGAGCACACAGCGGAAGTAGATTTTTGGAGTGTAATTTGCGTGAAATGGCGACCGCTTGGACCTATGGCACTCGTACTTGGCGAAAAATCGCCTCTCTGACAATGTCGGCGGTGTCAAGCACTTTTGGGGCGCACTGCCCCGTGCACTCCGAAGAGTGCGCCTTTCGCTCTCGTGGAAGCTTTTGCTTTTGCTCTACCAACCAAGGCTCGCTCGTAATCAGTTTCAGGTCAGGAATCTCAGTCCGACCCATGCATCTCTTCGGTCATACCCTCGATCATGATTACCAGTTCAGACTCCCCCGTGAACGTGACGCCCGAGATGCGGGTGTGCCGTGAAGAAATTATTGGGCCGGTGCTCTCGGTGATGCATGTGGATACGCTCGAGCACGCCATTGCGCTGGTGAATAGCGATCCACGTGGCAATGGCACTTCGATCTTTACGGAGAACGGCGCGGCCGTGCGGAAATACAGCCGGCGCATCGAAGTGGGCATGGTGGGCGTGAATATCGGCGCGGCTGCATCCCCGGCTTATTTTCCGTTTTCCGGCTGGAAGGATTCGTTCTTCGGCGATTTGCGCGCCCACGGCTGGGATGCAGTCGAGTTCTTTACTCGCAAGAAAAGTGTAATGTCGCGCTATTTTTTATCGGGGAAACGGGGAAATGCTTTGTTGAGCAAGGGGAGAAGCACTAGCGTAAGGCCCCGGAAATTCGTGGCGGAATTCAACATTGTCATCCGGAGCGAAGCGAAGGACCTCGTGCATTGCGAATTCAAACACATAGGTCTTTCGCTTTCCTCAGGATGACAGCCCAAACTTATGTCGCAAATCTACCTCGCGGCCCAAGCGCCACCGCTAGGGCTGGGCGTAAAGCGCCCGCTTGAGAAAGTCTCCCGCGCCCGCGCGTCCCAGAAACTTATCCGCTTCCACGACCACGCGGCCGCGCAACAGCACGGCGTCGGGCATGCCTGTAACTTGAATTCCCTCGAACATTGAATAATCGACGCGCATGTGGTGAGTCTTCGCGCTGATGGTGTGCTTGCGCTCCGGGTCGAAAATCACCAGGTCCGCATCGCTGCCCACTGCGATCGTGCCCTTGCGCGGATACAGGCCAAAGAGTTTTGCGGGAGTTGTGGAAACCATTTCTACAAAACGGTTCACGCTGAATCGTCCCTGGGCAACGCCGCCGGAATAGATAAGGCTCATGCGGTGCTCGACTCCGGGACCGCCGTTCGGGATCTTGGTGAAATCGTTGCGGCCCAGCTCTTTTTGTTCTTTAAAACAGAAGGGGCAGTGATCGGTCGAAACTACCTGCAGATGATCGGTCTTTAATCCGTTCCACAATTTTTCCTGGTGCCACTTCTCACGCAGAGGCGGCGTGAAGACATACTTGGCCCCTTCGAAACCGGGCGCGTCGAAGTTATCGAGTGAAAGATACAGATATTGCGGGCACGTCTCGGCGTAAACGGGAAGACCGCGGTCGCGGGCTTCGCGCACCTTTTCGAGAGCCTCATTGCAACTCAAATGGACGATGTAAACGGGCGCCCCGGCCATCTCCGCAAGGGCAATCGCTCGTGAGACTGCTTCCGCTTCCGCCGTCGTTGGACGAGTCAAGGCGTGATACTTCGGCGCTCTCTTCCCTTCCGCCACCGCCTGCTGCACGAGCACGTCAATCGCGCCGCCGTTTTCGGCGTGCATGCAGACGAGTCCGCCGTTCTTCGCGGTCGCGCGCAGAGCTTTGAAAATGCTCGCATCGTCGAGCATGAACACACCGGGATACGCCATGAATAACTTGAAGCTGGTGACACCTTCGCGCACCAGGGCGTTCATCTCGTCGAGCTGCGCATCCGCCAGATCCGTGATGATGCAATGAAACGCATAATCGCAAACCGCTTTGCCGGCCGCTTTCCGCATCCACGTATCGAAAGCCGTTCTCAGGGTTTGGCCTTTGTACTGGATGGCGAAATCGATCAGCGTCGTCGTTCCGCCGAAAGCCGCGGCGCGCGTGCCGGTCTCGAAATCATCCGCGCTCGTGGTCCCGCCGAACGGCATGTCGAGGTGGGTATGCACGTCGATTCCGCCGGGAAACACGAACTTACCCGCCGCATCGATAATTTTTCCCGCATTCTCTCGGGGCAGGCTTTGGCCGATGGCGGATATCTTTCCCTCGCTGATCGCGACGTCGCTCGTGTAAGTGTCGGTTGCGGTGGCTACGCGACCGTTAACGATGATGCTGTCAAAGCCCATGATTGTGTTTCTCCTCCGGCGGCGAAATACAGATTTTATGCTAAAGTCCCAACCCTAAGAGCGTCGATCTTCGGCTAGCATATTGATTGGAATACATTGACTCGGACAGAGGAGAGAACATGCAGTTCGGCATCACCTTCAAGCCCGACATGCCGGTAGAGCGGATCGTCGGACTCACGCGCCAGGCGGAGGCAGCCGGCTTTGAGTATGGCTGGATCTTCGATTCGCACGTCCTCTGGCTCGAACCTTATCCCATGCTCACGCTCATGGCGAGCAACACGAAGAAGATGCGGCTCGGCACCTGCGTTACGAATCCGGCGACTCGCGACGTCACGGTCACATCGAGCCTGTTTGCGACATTGAATTTGATCTCGGGTGGGCGCATGCAGCTTGGCATCGGACGCGGCGACAGTTCGCGGCGTGTGCTGGGCAAAAAGCCGGCCACGATTGCGCAGTTGGAGCAGGCTGTAAGAACTTTCCGCGATCTCACGGGCGGGAATGAGACGGAATACGAAGGCCAAACGCCGCGGTTCACGTGGGCAACCGCTGGCGTTCCGCCGGTGTGGGTTGCGGGATATGGACCCAAAGTGCTCGACCTCGCTGGCCGAATCGCCGACGGTGTCATCTTGCAGTTCGCCGATCCGGACTTGATCGCGTGGTGCGTCGGTTTCGTCAAGAAAAGCGCCGAGGCCGCGGGAAGAGATCCGCGGAAGATCGAGATCATGGCGGCCGCGCCGGTGTGGGTTTCCGCCGATATTGAGGTGGGCCGGGAACGAGTTCGCTGGTTCCCCGCGCTGGTGTCGAACCACGTCGCCGATCTCGTTTCGCGCTACAAGCCCGAGGAACTCCCGCCTGCTCTGACCTCCTATATACGCAATCGTGGGCAGTACGATTACCTTCACCATTGCGAAGTTGACAGCAGCAACCGGAGCTTCGTATCGGACGAAGTGACGGACCGATCTTGCCTGCTCGGTCCCGCCGAGGCGCACATTGAAAGAATCCGCACGCTCGCTCGCGCCGGGGTCACGCAGTTCAATATTTACCTGATGTGCGGGAACGAAGAAGACACGCTGGAAAAGTACAAGAAAGAAGTCTTGCCGGCATTTCGGTAGAAGCCCGCGGTAAAGCAGCTCCCAACTATCAGCTCTCAGTTTTCAGTAAAACCCGGTGGCACTAACTGAGAATTGAAAGCTGAGAGCCGATCTACTCCGCCGTTTGTCCGGTCTGCGAAGTCAGCGCGCCGTAGGTTTCCGGACGCCGGTCGCGATAAAACTGCCAGACCTTTCTCACTTCCTGGATCATGCCGAGATCGAGATCGGCGACCAGCACCTCATCTTTATTGCGGCTGGCCTGGGCGAATATCTTGCCGCGCGGATTGCAGAAGTAACTCTTGCCGTAAAACTCACCTATATTCCACGGCTTTTCCCTGCCCACGCGGTTGATCGCGCCCACAAAGTAGCCATTCGCTGCCGCGTGCGCGGGTTGCTCGAGCTCCCACAAATATTCCGAGAGTCCCGCGACCGTGGCGGAAGGATTAAAAACAATTTCCGCGCCCTTCAGCCCCAGCACGCGCGCGCCTTCGGGAAAGTGACGGTCATAGCAAAGGTACACTCCGACGCGAGCATACTTCGTCTCAAAGACGGGATAACCCAGGTCTCCCGGGGTGAAATAAAATTTCTCCCAGAATCCAGGATGCAAGTGGGGGATGTGGTGTTTGCGGTACTTGCCGAGATACTTGCCGTCGGCGTCGATGACCGCGGCGGTGTTGAAGTACAAGCCCGGCATCTGCTCCTCATACACCGGGACCACAATCACCATGCCGTGTTTGGCCGCGATCTTCTGCATTAGCTGGGTCGTTGATCCATCGGGGACTCGCTCGGCAAGGTCGTACCAGCGAATGTCTTGCTCCGCGCAGAAGTAAGGGCCGTAGAAAAGCTCCTGGAGACAGAGTATCTTCACTTTCTTTTTTGCAGCCTGCTCGATCAGCTTCAGGTGCTTGTCGATCATGGCTTTCTTGATCTCTGGCAGCGCGCGGCTGCTGCCGAGCGCGTTGCTTGCCTGAATCAGACCACAGCGCACATTGCGAGACATGGATGCACCTCCGAGAAAGGAAATATACCAGACCTTTCAAGCACAGCGAGCGCAGCCGCGAAGTCTATTGAAGGCCCTTCCCCTTCGAATGGCTCAGGGCCGGGATGACAATTCAGAATTGTTCGATAATCTAGTGCGTAAAAGAAAAATTCAGACCCGTCGCAATCTGCAGGTCGTTCTTTTTTGTTCCGGTCGGCGGGTTGCTGACATAAATATCCGCAAACGAATTCTGCCAGCCCAGCCACTTATTGAGCTTGGTGACCGTGCCGAAATTGAATGTGCCACGGTATTGTCCGGTCTGAGTAAGGTCCGGGTAGAAGAACAAGTTCTGCGTAATGACTGTGCCTTTCCCGATCTTCTGTGTGAAGGCGTCCCCCAGCGTCAAGCCCTCCAGGCTGTCGGTCTTAGCGGGGATGACCGTGGCAGTTGTGGACGGCGGCGCGGGCGGAATTGTGAAAGACGAGTAGCCTTCATGCGTGTAGTTAAGGCCCGCCAGCAGATCGAAGGTAGTGAAAGCATTCTTGATCGCATGCACGCCAATACCACCACCTGCCGTGGCCCGTAGATTCAGCTCTTGCAGTGCATTGGAAAGGAAATCGCCATTCACAAACCCGAACACTCGCGGGGAGAAATCGTGGTCGTAGCGGGCTCCTCCACCGGTCGAGTTCGCGGTGGTGTGGGGCGTTGCCGTGGGCAGCTCATTGGTGGCGTAAATCGAGTTGGTGTAAAGGATCAGCTTGTCGTGAAACCCCTTGCGCGTGGCATTAAAAGCGATGTTCAGATTCTTGGTCTCGCTGTTGCCGCGGGTCACGGCAAAGCCCAGATTCACACCACCGTTCCAGCCTTCTAAGAGACCCGGGTGCAGGCTCTTCTCATAAGCCGCCTGCTCAGCCGGACTGCGCAGCATGGTGACAGAAACCTTCGGCGCCTCCACCAATCCCGCAGTCTTGGTTGCGACGACTACATCGTCGCCGCTCGTGGTCACAGGACCCACCACCGTCTTGCCACCTAGACTGACGTTCAGATCGCCTGCCGAGGTTATGCTTTGGATCGCGTCAAACTTCACGGTTACGTCGCCGGCGTAGTCGGTCTTGATCACGAGTACCTTACCGTCGGACTTCGTGATCGAACCGGTCAACCGGTCGCCGTTCTTCAAGACGACCTGGTCGGCGAGCGCCGGAATCGCCAATAACACAAGAAGACCCACCACAAATTTCCTATGCACAAGAGCCTCCCACGTGATTCAAAAATAGAATGGAATTCTTATTCCAAGCTCGCGAACACAATGGAGTCCCACAGTCAGAAAGTGAACTGCAAAACTCCCCCACTCGCCACAATCCATTGAGATTGGATACTGAGACTATATCGAACTAGCGGCAATTCGGCACGCAGGCAACCAGGATGTTGCCGTGGGCTCAGGCTTTGTTTTCAGGCTTGTCTTCAGGCTTGGTATCGTGATCCTTCATACCATCTTTCAGTGCGCGAATGCCCTCGCCCAGACCCTTGCCCAACTCCGGCAATTTCTTGGGGCCAAACACCAGCAATGCGATGAAGAAGATCACCAGCAGGTGCATGGGTTGAAACAAACCATCAAGCATAAAGCCTCCGAAACGGACGTGCCGGCCGGAAACCCGGAAAGCACAACCACTCTGTAGTGTATCCCAACTGATCCCCGCGAGTCGCGCCGATTCCCCCGCGATCGCAACTACCGCGCTGGGCCATGTCCCTCAAAATTACTTCCGTGACCTACCGGCGCCGCCGCCGCCGGACTATCTTGGCCACAGGGCGATTCTCGCGCGTCAAACCGCCAAAACCGCTGGAGGGCTTCGTGAAACGCTGCGTCCTGAGATGGCTTTTGCTACTGCTGGCGGCTGGCTCCTTGAAGGCCGAACAAGCTCCGCCCACGTGCGCCTCCGACGCCATTTTCCTGTGGTTGGCAGGGGGCATTTCGAACGCGCGGATCCAGCGTCTGATCCAAACACCGAGTGTCCAAACAAAGAACGTCCAAACGCAGGGCGAAGCCGGAAACTTTTCATGTCACGCCGCGTCGCAATGCGCCCAGCAATGCACCCGTGCCCTGCAAAAGGCCGGAGCTGACTCTGCCTTGATTCAGAGCCTCGTGCGTCAGAGTCCTGATCGGAGTTCGGATCGGAGTCCCGACCGAAGTTCGAATCGAAAGTCAGCCGCCAGCGCCCCCTGTGCCTGCTCCAGCCAAGCCGCTCAGGTTGCCGCTCTGGTTCACGACAAGAACTTCGACGCCGCCGAAAACAATATCCGCACCCTGCTTCGCGACCATGCGGACAATGATGCAAACAATGCTTTGCTGTATTTTGTCCTCGGAACCGTCCTGCGCCGCGAAGACCGGTTCGACGACGCGCTCGACGCATTTACGGAGTCTTCGCGCCTGATGCCCGGTTTCCCCGAAACGCACAGCCAGCTTTCTTACCTGTTTTACCGGACGGACGATTCCGATGATGCCCTCGCCGAAGCGCGCACCGCCCTCAGCATGGATCCCGCCAATGCCGAGGCTTACCGCTGCCTCGGACTCGCGCTCTACGCCGATGGCCACTACGATGCCGCCCTTCATGCCTTCGACGAAGCGCTCGCCCGCGAACCCGACGGCTCTCTCGCGAACGCCGACGTCTACTTCGACATGGGAATCACGCACCGCGATCAGGGAGA
>Ga0187850_10001696_pt1 | contig 22753 bp, 19 predicted proteins | sample June2016WEW_4_15_FD_132436 | JGI IMG/M metagenome (GOLD analysis project Ga0187850, IMG submission 132436) | Peatland microbial communities from SPRUCE experiment site at the Marcell Experimental Forest, Minnesota, USA - June2016WEW_4_150 | ecosystem: Environmental > Terrestrial > Soil >...
CCGAACGCACCCACCAGCGCCAGGCGCGTGTCCTGCTCGTGCCGGAACTCTTCGATCAGCGCCCGCAGGATCGTGAACGCCGAGGGCTGCTTGCTGCGCTCCTCTTCCGCGAACAGCTCGGGCAGCGGCCGCAGCCGCCCGCGCAACACGCCCCCCTCGACCGCGAGAGATCCCCAGTGCGGATGGCCGCCCAAAACCGCGAGCAGCATCCGGTTCAGCATTTCGCCGCGCAGGTTCAGCGGCCGGAACTCCATCTCGCGCCCGAAGGCCGCAATCTCCACGAGCGGCCGCACCGAGGCGATGTCCCAGCGTGAATACCTGCCTGGGTACTCATAGCCCGAGGAGAGATAGAACCCGCGATAGGCGTCCAGCTCGCGGAGCAAGTGTTTCAAGCCCCTCCGGTACGGGACCTTCGAGGCGCTGCGGGTGACGGTAACGCCGTGACGTGTCGTGTAGCGGAGTTCGCGCACACTATCCGGAGTACGTGCCCACCACGATCATCGCGATCGGCTGGCCGCCCACGGTGCTGTAAAGCACCCAGTCGTCGCCCTCCTGCTTCAGTGCGGCGGGCCCGGCGCTGTCGGCCCTCCAGACATTCAGAATGGCGGGGTGGGGCGTGCCCGACGCTTTCTTGCTCATATCGACAAGTTGCTTGAAGTTTGGCGCGGCGTTGAGGTCCTTGTCGTCCGCGGCCGGCGTGAGCAGCGCGAAATCGCGGGTCTGGGCGACACCCTGGTGCGCGCCGTCGACCGGAAAGAAGCTCAGGCGCATGGTGTACACGCCTGGCTTGAGCGGCTGGCCGCGGCGGTCGGCGCCCTTCACCGGGAACCGGATCGCGCCCAGCAACACTCCGTGCGACATCTGGGTAAAGCTGACGTTCTGTTCGCTATTACTGCCGGCCGGGACCTTGGCGCGGAGCCACACCTCGCAGAACACGCCGCTGGGCCCGGTGATCCTGGCGCCGTCCTGTTCGAGCGCGCCACGGATCTCCGGCGCCAACTCGGAGGGTGGAGCGCCCGCGGACTCGATCTTGTACTGGCCAAAAGCGGTCGCGGCCACCAAGCCAAGAGACAAGAAGAGTTTCTTCATCGGCACTGAGCTCCTCTTTTTCAGCTTAGCGCTTCGCAGGCTGGTTCCGGACGGGGCAAGTGGTTTCTTATCCTTGGGTTCCCGGAATCCGGCAAAACTGGCCGATATGTTGATCGTACAGGATGAGTCTGAGAATCCGCCCGGTCTCAAGACGGAGGAGAGCCGTGCGCCAAGTCGGCTGGCTGCTGCTGGCCGGTGTCGCCGGACTATCTGTGTGCCTGAGCGGATGCGCCCGCGAGGGGCAGCACTACGCGAAACGGAAAATAGGCGACGTTAGCAGCCGGCGCGTTCCAGCCGGCACACTGGTCGAACTCGAGGGCGCCGTCACCTACGTCGATCCGGCCTACGATCTCCTGTTCGTCGAGGACGCCTCCGGCGCGGTCCGCGTCGAGGCGCAGCATCTGGACACCACGCTGCAACAGAACCGGCGTGTGCGCTTGCGGGGCGCGGTCGCCGAGAATTCCGGGACCTCTTTCTTGGCCGACGCCCAGGTGTGGACCCTTTCCGGGTCGGGCACGACTGCTCCGGCGCGCGCTCCTCTCGAGAAGCTCATTACCGAGGGATTCCAGGATCGCCTGGTGGAAATCCAGGGTGTGGTGCGGGCGGAATCGGTCGAGCGCAGCGGCCGGCGCTTGCTGAAGATGGTCTCCCAAGGCCGGCCTTTGGAGGTGAGGATCGTTGCGCATCCGAGCGTGAATATCACGGAGCTCGTCGACACAACTCTCCGGGTGTCCGGGGTCCTGAGTGTCGTCCGCGACTACCGTGGAGAACCGGTCCACGTGGAGCTCTGGACACAAAGATTCGACAGCATCGTGGTGCTGCGCCAGCCGCGGCCCCCGTCCGAGATCCCGGTGTGGACGGCGGCCCGTTTGGTTGCTGCCGGGGGCGCGGGACTGCCGGACGGACGCATACGCATGCGTGGGAGTCTCGCCACCCGAATCCCTGAAGGCAGTCTCTGGCTCCACGACCAGACCGGGGAGATCCGGTTGCGTCCCTCCGCCGGTTCGGTTCTGGCAGGGAAGGGCGAGGCGGAGATCGTCGGATTCGCTTCCGCGGAGTCCGGCGCCCTTTCTCTGCTCGAGGCCATGCCCCTGTCCATGCTTACCTCCGGCTACGACCGGTCTCTGCCTGGCGCGGCGGAGCTGGTGACGGTCGCGGCAGTGCGTTCGTTGAACGCTCGCCAGGCACTGGAACGCTACCCGGTTCACCTGCGTGGCGTGGTCACGTTCTTCGACCCGCTCTTCGGTCTGCTGTTCGTCCAGGACAAGACCGGCGGCATATTCGTAAGTACTCGTGGCCTGCAGGGTCTGGTCTTGTCGCCGGGGCAAAACGTCGAGGTCCTCGGCGTGAGTGACCCCGGCGAGTTTGCCCCGGTCGTCACGCAGACCAAAGTGCGCCCCCTCCCGACAAGGAGCCGGCTGCCGGAACCCGCGTACTCCTCCATCGACGACCTCATCACCGGACGCCTGGACAGCACATGGATCGAAGCGAGCGGGGTGGTGCAGTCCGTGAGGCCGGCGAACGGGCGATGGTACCTGGAGGCGGTCAACGGGATTCATCGGTTTCGGATCATCCTGTTGCATGCCGCGGGGCGACCGGCGCGCTGGATCGACTGCAAAGTACGAGCGCGAGGAGTCTGTGGCGCAGCCTTCAATACCCGGCGGCAACTGACCGGGATTAACGTGTTCGTGTCGGGGGAAGCCGAGCTGTCGCTGGAAGAGCCTGGGCCGGCGGATCCGTTCACCTTGCCGCTGAGTCCGATCGACAGCCTGCAGCAGTTCGTACCCGGACGCCGGCCCGACCACCGGGTCAGGATCCGGGGCACGGCAATCATGCAGGGGCCCGGCAGGTTGTACGTCCAAGACGACACTGGTGGAGTTCTCCTGGCGACCGCGGGAGCGCCCACCATCGCGCCGGGAGAAATCGTCGAGGCCGTCGGGTTTCCGGAGCCCAGCTCGCTCGCTCCCGTGCTTAGCGAGACGATTCTCCGCCTCAAAGGCTTCGGCGGAAGTCCGCAACCCACTCCCATCATCGCGGAACAAGCTCGTCGGGATGGGCGCTACGACGGGCAGTTGGTTCGCATGGAGGGTTCGGTTGTGGACCGGATTTCCAACGCCGAGGGCAGCAGCCTGGTCCTCCAGTCGGAGGCCGCCCATTTCACCGCGCAGTTGGCTGCCAGCTCCGGAGATATCTCCTGGTTGCAGAAGGGATCGGTGGTACGGATCACCGGCGTCTGCTCGGTGCTGGAGGCGGAGGACACGGCCGCGATCTATTCGCCACACGCTTTCCGCATACTGCTGCGCTCGCCCGGCGACATCGTGGTGCTTCGGCAGCCTCCTTGGTGGACTGGGGAAAGCGCCCGTCGGACCATGTTCGGCATGGGCGTTCTCATTCTCCTGATCTTCTCCTGGGTGTTCGTGCTGCGGCGGCGGGTGCGCACGCAGACCGAGACCATTCGCCGAAAACTGGACGAAGAGGCCGCGCTCCGAATCAACAAGGAGGCCGCCGAAGCCGCCAACAGCGCCAAAAGCCAGTTCTTGGCCAACATGAGCCACGAGATGCGGACTCCCATGAATGCGGTGAAAGGCTTCGCGCATCTGCTCGCCGGAACCAGCATGACGCCGGAACAGCGCGAGTGCGCCGACTTGATCGGCCAGTCGGCCGATTCGTTGCTGGGCGTCATCAACGACATTCTCGACTTTTCCAAGATCGAAGCCGGCCGGCTTTCCCTGGAAATGACTTCTTTCGGGCTGCGCGACTCCATTCGCAGCACGGTTGCGCTGTTCCAGCACGCCGCGGAGCAGAAAGGGATCCACCTGTCGCTCGACATTGTGGAAGACGTCCCCGAGCAGGCCCGCGGGGACTCGCTGCGGCTGCGGCAGGTTCTGACCAATCTGATCGGGAACGCCGTGAAGTTCACCAGCCAGGGATCGATCCGCGTGGCCGTGCGCCTCCTGGATCGGACGGACGAAAACACCCGCGTAGCGATTGATGTGGCCGATTCGGGAATCGGGATTGCGCCGGAAATGCAGGGTGCGATCTTCTCCGCGTTCGTGCAAGCCGACTCTTCCACTGCCCGGACGCACGGCGGCACTGGGCTCGGCTTGACGATCTCGGCCAGGCTGGTGGAGATGATGGGCGGATCCATCCACGTGACCAGTGAGCCTGGGCGCGGCAGCACCTTCTCTTTCAACGTAGTGCTGAAGACCGCCGCCGACAGCCACGCCCCGGCGCCCACGGCTCCTGCGATTGCGCCGAGTTCGCCGCTTTCGGTGCTGGTGGCGGAAGACAACCCGGTCAATCAGCGGCTGATCGTCCGGTTGCTGGAGCGCGCCGGGCACCGGATCACGTTGGCCTCAAATGGTCGTGAGGTCGTTGCGCGGTACTCCGAGGGGGGCTACGACGTGATCCTGATGGACGTCCAGATGCCTGAGGTGGACGGTCTCGAGGCGACCGCCCAAATCCGCGCACTGGAGGCAGCCGTTGGCCGCAGCGTTCCAATCATCGCCCTGACCGCGCACGCCATGGCCGGCGATCGCGAGAAGTTTCTGGCGGCTGGTGTGGATGCGTATCTTCCCAAGCCGATCGATCCCCCGGCATTGTACGCGGCCCTGGCGGCGGTGACGAAGGGAGCGCTTCGCTAACCCAATCTCCTGGTCATCTGCCCGATCCACCGGGCACGCGATTCCGCCGGAGGCGGCCTGCCGCGCGGTTAGCGCCAAAAAACTCCGCTCGCGAGGGGGTGTCGCGAGCGGAGCAGAGTGCATCGGGCTGGAATGCTCAGAATGCGAACTTCAGCCCGAGCTGGAAGACTCGGGGATCGAACGCCGAGGTGATGCTGCCGAAATCGCTGGCCGACGCATTGAGATTCACGTTGTTCCAGTTGGCTCACGCACACCCGAACCACGAGCTTCGAGCGTGCGTGTTTTTCTCCCTGAAGCATTGTGGACGCGAACACCCTCACTACGGGCAGCGGGCGTGCCCGCCCTTCACACGTACCTTCTAAAGACCCTATTGGCTTTGCCGCACACATGTTAAGGCGGGTTTGGGACCGCGAAAAGCAAATTACGGAAACCCTACGGTAGAGTACCCAAGCGTATCTTCAGAATCAATCAATTGCGCGGCGCTAACCTGCCTTAAGATCCGACGTACGCTACGCCCGTTTCCGTGCTACGATGAGCGAGATGGTATCCCGGAACGCCGATTCCGTGGGGTCGGCTCCGCCCAAGGGGGGGCAGTGCAGCCCCGATGAGATCCGCGCCCAGCTCGAGCGTGTGCTCAACAGCCCGCTCTTTCAGAGCAGCCGCAGGTGCCAATCCCTGCTCCGCCACATCACCGAGCGTACTCTGGCTGGCGACACCGCCGCGCTCAAAGAACGGACCCTCGGAATCGACGTCTTCGGACGGCCGCCGGACTACGACACCAACGCCGACCCGGTCGTCCGCGGGACTGCGGGAGAGGTCCGAAAGAAGCTCGCCCGGTACTATCAGGATCCCCCCCACCACGGCGAGCCGCGGATTGAGCTTCATCCCGGGTCTTACATCCCCGAGTTCCACGCCGCCGACGTCGTGGCCACGGCGCCAGTGCCAGTTTGGCCGTGGAAGCCGCGCATCGCCCTGGTCTCCACAGCCGCCGTCGCGGTCTTGATCGCCGCGGCCTTTCTGGTGGCCCACTGGCAGAGCTCCGACGTGGACCGATTCTGGCGCCCCATGCTGGACGCGCCGGGGGGCGTCCTGTTCTGCCTCGGCCAGTCTCGCGCCTACAACTTCCGCTCCGACGCCCGCCAGAAGCAAATCGAGACCATGATCCAGGGCATGACGCCCGCCTCCTTGGAGTCCTCCCGCGAACTGATCCCCTTGAGCGAGCTGGTTCCCATGTGGGACCGCTACGTCGCCCTGGGCGACGCGATCTGCCTTTTGCGGCTCACCTCCTTGTTCGAGAAGCACGGGAAGCCGTATCGGATTCGCGGTGAAGCTTCCACCACCTTCTCCGACCTCCGCGAGCGGCCCGCGATCCTGATCGGCGCCTTCGACAACGAGTGGACTTTGCGCGCGATCGGGGCAATGCGCTACACGTTCTACAAAGATTTCCAGGGTCTCGAAGTCGTCCGCGACCGCCAACATCCGGAAAACACCGACTGGAAGCTGATCAACTCGTGGCCCAACTGGGACATCTCGAACGATTACGCCATCGTCTCGCGTGTGTTCGATGTCAGCTCCGGCCGGATGGTGGTCGTGGCCGCCGGCATCACCCAATTCGGGACGCAAGGCGCCGGCGAGTTCCTGAGCGATCCCCGGAGTTTCTCCGAGGTTGTCCCCCCGCTCCCGCGCGACTGGCCAAGAAGGAACCTCCAGATCGTGCTGCGGGTTCCCGTTGTGCACGGCGCGTCGGGCCATCCCCAGGTGCTGGCCACCCACGTCTGGTAATGCGGGGACAGCCACCATGTTTCCGGTTTTCCGGCGCCCGCTCATGAGCATGCCCTCGCGAAGGTTCCCGGCAAAACCGGAAACATGGTGGCTGTCCCCAGGTTCGGCGCTCGCCGGGCCAAAGGTTTATAATCGGGGATGCCCGCGCTGGGAGCTACTTCGGTGGGGGACGAACCGGAAACCCCGTTTGAAAGCGTCGAAAGCGCGCAGCAGTTTGTCGAGCTGCTGGTCGAGGTGATCGAGGAAGCCCGGCGCGACGTGGACGCCGCCGTGGCCGTCCCACAGCCCGAACGCCGGCTCCAGGCCCTCCAACTGGTCTCCTTCAAACTTGCCAAGCTCGCCGTCCATATGGAGACCGGCCGCCGTCTCCTGAACGACTTGCGCACGCTGCGCCGCCTCCTGCTCAGTGAACGAACGCCCGAGGAGCCGTCAGAAGAAGAGGATCAAGCCAGCCCGAACCTGCCATCCCTGTAAATCACGTAGCGCCGCCCCCGCCAGCTCACCGTGTTGCCGAAGAACCCGGCCAGCCACAGCGCGAAACTCGCCAGGTCCTGTACGGGCACTAGCCACCACCTGCGGCCGGTGAGCGGATCGCGCAGCACCCATCCCGCCACCGCCCACGCCGCCAGGGCCCTCACCGCCAGGGCCGCGGCCGCCAGCGGCCACCAGGAGGGCTTGAGCGCGAGCAGCAGCAGCGCCAGGGGCAGTAGATGGGTGAACACCAGCCAGACATACCCCGCCGGCCGCGACCGCCGCGTGCTCCGTGCCCAGCGCAGCCGGTGCTCCAGATTCGGCCGAAACCGCTGCGCCCCGATCCGGTGCTCGATCACACAGGACGACAGGCCGGTGCCCCAGCCCGCCTCGGCCGCCAGTTTTCCCATCATGAAATCCTCGGCCAAGTAGTCCTTCAAGCCCTCGAAGCCCCCGACTCGCAGGATCGTCTCCCGCCGCGCCGCCATCGCCGGGCCCACGCCGAACTTCATGCCCTCGATCATCCGCGCCATCAGCAGGCCCGCCAAGAACTCCGTGTTCATCCCGATGGCCTCGAGCACGGACCACACCGAGCGGCCCGGCACTGCGCGATAAGGGCACGTCGTCAGGCCCAGGTGCGGGTCCTGGAACTCGGCCGCCAGCAGCCTCAGCATCCCCGGCGTCAAGGCCCGCGTATCGCTGTCGGTCATCACCAGCAGGTCGTGCCGGGCCTCCGCCAGCATGCGGTCCAGCGCGAACACCTTGGCGTTGGGGTAGGGCGGCTCGCCGGTCACGATCAAACGCGCCGGCACGCCGGGAAACTCGGCGCGCAGCTTCTCGGCCACCGCCACCGCCGGATCGTCCGCCTGGCGCACCGCCAGCAGAATCTCGAATTCGGGGTAGTTCTGCCGGAAGTAGCTGCGCAGGTTCTCTTCGAGGCCCTCGTCCAAACCGGAGAGCGGTTTCAGAACGCTGATCGGAACAGGGCGTTCCAGCCGCGCCGGGCATACCCTCAAGTACCGCCAGGCCGCAACGATCGCCAGCAGGCCAAATACCAGCGACCCCGCCGTCAGGGCGAGCAGCACCGCGGCGGCAACGGACATGCCTTTACTCCGCGGGCGACTTGGTGAGGATCAGCTCCCGGACCTGCTCCAGGAACGCATCCAGCGGCCGCACGCCCTGGTCGCCGTACTTGCGATTGCGCACCGAGACCGTGCCGGCCTGGGCCTCGCGGTCGCCCACCACCAGCATGTAGGGGATTTTCTGCAACTGCGCTTCGCGGATCTTGAGGTTGACCTTCTCGTTGCGATCGTCCAGCGTGGCGCGGATGCCCGCTTGCTGCAAGCGCTGCGTCACCTGGCTGGCATATTCCAGTTGCCGGTCGGTGATGGGCAGCACGGTGGCCTGCACTGGCGCCAGCCACACCGGGAACGCCCCGGCATAGTGCTCCAGCAGAATGCCGAAGAACCGTTCCACCGATCCGTAGAGCGCCCGGTGCACCATCAGGGGCTGGTGCGCCTTGCCGTCCTCGGCGATGTATTCCAGGCCGAACCGCCGCGGCAGCGTAAAATCGAACTGCACGGTCGAGAGCTGCCATAGCCGGCCGATCGCGTCCACCAGCTTGACGTCGATTTTCGGCCCGTAGAACGCCGCCTCGTCCGGTATCAGCCGGGCGGCGAGGTTCAGCCGCTCGGAAGCCTTCTTGAGCGCGTTCTCGCCCAGGCTCCACTGCTCGGGCGTGCCATCGTATCTACCGCTGGCGCCGCCGTCCCAGGTCGATAGCTCCGCTTCGTACTGCTCGAAACCGTAGGTGCGCAGCACATCCAGGGCGAACTCCAGGCAGTTGACGATCTCGTCTTCGATCTGCTCCGGCGTGCAGAAGATGTGCGCGTCGTCCTGGGTGAACCCGCGCACGCGGAACAGGCCGTGCATCACGCCCGAGCGCTCGTAACGGTACACGGTGCCCAATTCGCCCAGCCGCACCGGCAGGTCGCGGTAGCTCTTCAGACGGTTCTGGTAGATCAGGATGTGGAACGGGCAGTTCATCGGCTTGAGCTGGTATTCGGCGTCGTCCAGCTCCATCCGCTTGAACATGTTCTCGGCGTAAAAATTGTAGTGCCCCGAGGTCTTCCACAGGTCCGCCCGCGCTATGTGCGGCGTGTAGACCAGCGAGTAGCCGCGCGCCACGTACTGGTCCCGCATCCAGTCTTCCAGTATCCGCCGCACCGTGCCCCCCTTGGGGTGGAAGAAGATCAGGCCCGGCCCCGCCAGTTCCTGGATGCTGAACAGGTCCAGCTCCTGGCCCAGCTTGCGATGGTCGCGCTTCTTGGCCTCCTCGATCTGGCGCAGGTAGTCGTCCAGCTCCTTGCGGGTGAAGAACGCCGTACCGTAGATGCGCTGCCCTTGCCGGTTATGCTCATCGCCTTTCCAGTACGCCCCGGCGATCGACAGCAGCTTGAAGGCCTTGATCTTCGCGGTCGATGGCACGTGCGGCCCGCGGCAGAAATCGATGAAGCGCGGCCCCAGCGTGTACTCCGAAAACACGCTGTCGGCCTTCTCCTGGATCAGCTCGCACTTCAGCTCTTCGCCCATCTCGGCGTACTTCTTCAGGCCCTCGGACTTCGGCGTCAGCCGGCGCTCGTATGGCAAATCGGCGCGCTCGAGCTCCACCATCTTCGACTCGATCTTCTCGAGGTCCTCCTGGGTGAACGGAGTGTCCCGGTAGAAGTCGTAGAAAAAACCGGTCTCGGTGGGCGGGCCGATTCCGAGCTTGGTGTCCGGATACAGCTCCAGCACGGCCGCGGCCAGCAGGTGGGCGGCGGAGTGGCGATACACCTCGAGCGCTTCCCGGTTCTTCGGCGTCAGGATCTCCAGCGTCCCGTCGTGTTCCAGCGGGCGGGTCAAATCCACCAGCTCGCCGTTCACGCGGGCGGCGATAGCCTCGTCGGCCAGCCGCCGGCTGAGGGATCTGGCGACTTCCAGCGGCGTGGTCCCGGCCAGTGCCCGCTGCTGGCTGCCGTCGGGGAGAGTAAGGGTGATCTCGCTCATAAACGCTTGAGTTTTCAGGGTAACATGAACGTAGAGGCGTTGACGATTGAGGATTGCCTCATTGACGATTGGCCGACCCGCGCCGCACGATCCGAGCATTCGTCAATGACTCAATCGTCAATCGTCAATTCCCGTGCCCGCAAGGGGTGGATTGTTGCTGTTATGTTAAGGTTATGAATCCGGGAGCGCGTTTCGATGATCCAACGGGTAGGGCAGACCAGCGAATTCGATGAAGCTGTTTTGGTCGCCCAGGCTCAACAGGGAGGCGCGGAAGCGTTCACCGAGCTGGTGAACCGGTACGAGAGAAACATTTTCCGGCTGGCACGGCACATCACACAGAATCCCGAAGACGCCGAGGACGTCCTCCAGGAAACCTTCATGAAGGCTTACGAGCACCTGGTGGACTTCCAAGGCAATTCGAAGTTCTACACCTGGCTGGTTCGCATCGCCGTCAACCAGTCCTTGATGAAGCTCCGGAAGCGGAAGACCGATGCCTCGGTTTCCCTCGACGAGCCCTATGACACCGGAGAGGAAACCGTAACTCGGGAAATCGCCGTATGGGACCCGAATCCCGAGCTGACCTACTCGCGGGAGGAGATGCGCGAGATTCTGGAGAAGGCCGTGGAAAGCCTTCCACCGGTGTTTCGCACGGTATTCGTGCTGCGCGACATCGAAGAGCTTTCCACCGAGGAGACCGCCGCGTTGCTGAACTTGTCGATCCCCGCCGTGAAGAGCCGCCTTCTGCGGGCCCGCCTGCGGCTGCGGGAGAAGCTGACCCGGTATTTCAAGCGGAAGGGGGAGGATCTTTTTGGTTACATGTAAGGATTTCCTGAGCGAGCTCAACGAGTACCTCGACGACGAGTGCCGCGAGGACGTTCGCAAAGAGCTTGAGGCCCACCTGAACGAGTGCCCCAATTGCTGGGTCATCTGTGACACCACCAAGAAGACCGTCGAGATCTACCGCGGCATGGAGTCCTACCCCGTCCCTCCCGCCGTCCACGACCGCCTCCTCACCGCGCTCCGCAAGAAATGCGAGGCGCCCCCCCAGACCTGACCCCGTTTTTCAACACCCCCCGGCATGCTGTAGCCTGATAGCTGACAGCCGACAGCTTCCGCCATGATCAAAGTCCTGATGGTGACCTCCGAGGCGACCCCATTCGCCAAGACCGGCGGCCTTGCCGACGTGATCGGCTCGTTGTCGCCGGCTCTGCGCGCGCGGGGCGAGGACGTGGCCGTCTTTCTGCCCCGCTACCGTGCCATCAGCCTCCACGGCCTTACGCGCGTATACGACGACCTGCGCATCTGGCTCGGGCCCGTTTGTTACTCCGCCAGCCTCTATCAAGGCGAGGACCGCGGCGTGCCCTACTATTTCCTCGATTGCCCGCCGCTGTTCGATCGCGAGGGCCTGTACGGAGATGCCGTAGGCGACTACCCCGACAACCACCTCCGCTTCGCCGCTTTTTCGCGCGCCGCGCTCGACCTCGTGCGGCGCCTCTTTCGCCCCCAGGTCATCCACTGCCACGACTGGCAGGCCGCGCTGGTCCCCGTCTACATCCGCACCCTGTTCGCCGGCGACCCCACCTTCTTCGGCCTGAAGACGGTCTTCTCCATTCACAACCTCGGTTACCAGGGCCTCTTCGACAGCGCGATTCTGCCGGATATCGGCCTGGAACCCTCCCTGTTCCGGCCCGACGGCCTGGAGTTCTTCGGCCGGGTGAACCTGCTCAAGGGCGCCCTTCTGTACAGCGACGCCGTCACCACCGTCAGCCGGAAGTACGCGCAGGAGATCCAGACTCCCGAGCTCGGCTTCGGCCTGGAGGGCGTGCTACGCGCTCGCGCCGGCGCGCTCACCGGCATCCTCAACGGCGTGGATTACTCGCAGTGGGACCCGCGCACCGACCCCTTCATCGCCTCCCGCTACTCGCCCGACAACCTCGAAGGAAAGCGGGAATGCAAGGCGGACCTGCTGGACGCCTTCAGCCTTTCGCGGGAGAACCTCGACCGGCCCCTCCTCGGCATCGTCTCGCGTTTCGTGGGACAGAAAGGCCTCGACCTCATCGAGCAGGTTGCATCCTCGCTGCTCGACGAGGATCTCTGCCTGGTGGTTCTGGGGACGGGCGACCCTCGCTATGAGCGGTTCTTCACGGACCTGGCCGCCGTCTATCCCGAAAGGGTGGGCGTGCGCGTCGCATACGACAATCCTCTGGCGCACAAGATCGAAGCCGGCGCCGATATCTTCCTCATGCCCAGCCGGTACGAGCCCAGCGGCTTGAACCAGATGTTCAGCCTGCGCTACGGCACGGTCCCGGTGGTTCGCGCGACTGGCGGCTTGGACGATACCATCGAGGCGGAAACCGGCTTCAAGTTCGATGACTACTCGGGCGGCGCTTTGCTCGAAGCCGTGCGCGCCGCTCTGGCGGCCTACGGGGATACGGAAACCTGGACCGCGATGATGCTGGCCGGAATGCGGAAAGACTACTCCTGGCAGGCCTCGGCAATCGAGTACTCAGCGCTGTACCGGCGGCTGGCGGCTTGAAACCTCGCGCCGGATTCTGCATCCTGGTAAATAGGATAAGCCTTCAGGCTTGTCCGGCTTTTCGTGAAGGGAATCGAGAATGGCGGGTCAAAACGTACTGAATTTTAGCGATTCGAGTTTCGACGCGGACGTCCTGAAGTCCGACATCCCGGTCCTGGTGGACTTCTGGGCCGCATGGTGCGGACCGTGCAGAGCCGTAGCGCCGGTCGTGGATCAGATTGCCACCGAATACGCCGGCCGTTTAAAGGTGGGCAAAGTGGACGTGGATTCCAACGGCGACATCGCCACGCGTTACGGAATCACCGGCATCCCCACCCTGCTGCTGTTCAAGGATGGCCGCGTGGTGGATAGCCGGGTGGGCGCCGTCGGCAAGTCGGAGCTCCTCAAGATGCTCGAGCCGCACGTGTCATGAGATTGACGATTGCCGATTGCATCATTGACGATTGCGGCCTGGGGCGTCCCAGATTTTCAATCGTCAATGCTGCAATCGTAATTCGTCAATTCTCTTTCCACGTTACCGCGCCGTCGGACGCCGACGAGACCAGCGCACAGTACTTGGCGAACACGCCTGTGCGATAGCGCGGTTCCGGCGCCTGCCAGGCGGCCAGCCTTTCGGCCAGCGTTTCCGGCGCAACTTCCAGGTCGATTCTCCGCCCCGTGATGTCAATCGCGATGGAATCGCCCTCGACGACCCCGGCCAGCGGCCCTCCGCTAGCCGCCTCCGGAGCGACGTGCCCGACCATGAAGCCGTGCGTTGCGCCGCTGAACCGCCCGTCGGTCACCAGGGCCACGCTCTCCGCGAGGTTCGCGCCGACAATCGCCCCGGTCACGCCGAGCATCTCGCGCATGCCCGGCCCGCCGCGCGGCCCCTCGTAGCGAATCACCACCACGTCGCCCGCCCGGATGCGCCCCGCCGTCACCGCCGCCATGGCCTCCTCTTCGCAATCGAACACCCGCGCCGGCCCGCGGTGCGCTTTGCGATCGATGCCCGTCACCTTGATCACCGCGCCCTCGGGCGCTAGCGTGCCTCTGAGAATCACCAGGCCACCGCTGGACTTGATCGGGTTCGCCAGCGGCCGGATCACTTCCTGCCCCGGAGTCTCGCGCGCCTGCGCCGCTTCCTCGGCGAACGTGCGTCCCGTTATCGTAACCGCCGAGCCGTCCACGTAGCCGCCGTCTGCCAGACGCTTGGCCAGCACCGGAATGCCCCCCGCCAGGTGCACGTCCACGGCGACGAACCGCCCCGCCGGTTTCAGGTCGGCCAGCAGCGGCGTGCGGCTGCTGATGGTCTGGAAATCGTCGATCTCGAGCGGTACGCCGGCCTCCCGCGCCATCGCCAGCAGATGCAGCACCGCGTTGGTCGAGCCGCCGCTGGCCGCCACCCCGGCAATGGCGTTCTCGATCGCCTTTCGCGTCACGATGTCGCGCGGCTTCAGATCCCGCCGCACCGCCTCCAGGATCGTCAGGCCGCAGCGGAAACTCACCTCGCCCTTCGACGCATCCACCTGCGGCACCGCGGCCGTGCCCATCGGCGAAAGCCCGATCAGCTCCATCACCGTCGCCATCGTGTTCGCCGTGTACTGGCCCCCGCAGGCGCCCGCCCCAGGACACGCCGAGTTCTCGATCTCGAGCAGTTCCTGGTCCGTGATGCGCCCGGCCGCGTTCGCGCCCACCGCCTCGAACACGTCCTGGATGGTGATGTCCCGCCCGGCGTGCCGCCCGGGCAGGATCGTGCCCCCGTACAGAATCAGCCCCGGCACGTTCAGCCGCAGCAACGCCATGGCCGCCCCCGGAATCGTTTTGTCGCACGCCACCAGCGCCACGATCCCGTCGAACATGTGCCCGCGCGCCACCAGCTCGATCGAGTCCGCGATCACCTCCCGGCTCACCAGCGAGGCCTTCATCCCCTCCGTCCCCATGGTCACCCCGTCGCTGATCGCGATGGTGTTGAACTCCATCGGAGTGCCGCCCGCCGCGCGGATGCCCTCCTTCACCTTGGCCGCCAGCTCGCGCAGATTGTAGTTGCACGGCATGGTCTCGATCCAGGTGTTGGCGACGCCGATGATGGGCTTCTTCAGGTCCTCGTCGGTGAAGCCGATGGCCTTGAGCATGGCGCGAGCCGGCGCGCGGTCCCGTCCCTGAGTGATGGTGTAGCTGCGCAAGCCCATAAGGATTACTCCCATGTTAGCAAGGTGAGTCACAATGGACTCTATGCCCCGCGCGATTCTGGTGCTCGTGCTGGCCTGCGTTTGCCGCGCCGCACAGCCCTCGGGCGCTCTCCCCCGCAACCCCGAGCTCGTGTCTCTCGAACGGCAGGCCTTCGAGCTGGTGAACAACGAGCGCGCCTGGCGCGGCCTGGCCCGCTTGAAGTGGGACCCCCGCCTCGCCGAGGAAGCCCGCCGCCAGGCCTCCAACATGGCCACCCGGTACTTCTTCTCCCACGTCGACCCGGTTCGCGGCGACTTGCCCGATCGCCTCAGGAAAGCCGGCATCCCCTGGCACGAGTGCTCCGAGAACCTCCTCCAGGAGTCCGGCTACGACGAACCCGCCCGATTCGCCGTGCTGACCTGGATGGAGAGTCCCGGCCACCGCAAGAATATCCTGAACCGCAACGTCACCCACGCCGGCGTCGGCGCCGCCCGCCGCAGCGACGGCACCCTGTTCCTCGCCCAGGTCTTCATCAGCCCGTAACCTCCGCCCCGTTCTGGTAAACTGCTAGCCTGAGCACAGTTATGGTGAAGACCCGTTGCGCGCTGCCGCTCGTGCTGGGCATGTTGTGCTTCGCCCAGGAGAGCGACTCCGGGAAGCTGGCCCCGTACTATCCCACGCCCGAGACCATCGTCGAGAAAATGCTGCGATTCGGCGGCCTCAAGGCGGGCGAGAAGATGTTCGACCTCGGCAGCGGCGACGGCCGCATCGTCGTCATGGCCGCGCGGAAATTCGGCGCTGACGCCACGGGCGTGGAGTTCGACAAGGGTCTTTGGAAGCAGAGTTCGGACCGGATCAAGAGCCTCGGCCTCGAAAGAAAGGCCCGCATCGTCCTGGGAGACATTATGAACCAGGACTACAGCTCCGCCGACCTGCTCACCGTGTACCTGCTGCCCGACTCCAACGAGAAGGTGCGGCCCTTGCTGGAGAAGCAGCTCAGGAAAGGCGCCCGGATCGTGGCCCACGATTTCGAGTTTGCCGGCTGGACGCCGGAGAGGACCGAAACGATCGAAGACGACGGCGAAGGCCGGTCGCATACCCTTTTTCTGTACCGGAGATGAGATAGAAACCCGGATCGCGCGCACAGGCGGCGCGGTCCCGGGAGGTTCTGGATGCCCGCCGGCATGGTGGTGTTTCCGCGCGAGTGGCGCCGCTTGCGCGCCTTGTTCCGCGCGGTCTTCGCGCTGGCCTGCCTGTACTCGCAACTCTTCTCTCCCCAGCCGGAACCTCCCGCCCTCAACATGGCCACCGGCGCCTTCGTCGCCTACAGCCTGGTCGTGCTGCTCTGGAAGAAGCTCGACGACATCCAGGTCTCCTTGGGCAGCCTGTTCGCCGAGACCGCCTTCTTCATTGCCTTCTCCGCCTTTGGCGCCGACCGCAGCGGCTGGCTCGGCTCCTTGTTCTTCCTCTACCTCATGGCCGCCGCCGCCATCCATCACGACTGGGGCGATGTCTGCATCGTCGTGGGCGCCTGCCTGGCCTTCTTCGCCTTCGTCCAAAGCCCGAGTTCCGTCGCTCTCCGTCACGTGACGCTCATCGCCGGGCTGCTTGCCGGGACGCTCACCTACTACAAGAGGACGATGCAGGCGCACCTCGCCGAGAGCGCCCGCCGGGAACAGGCCCTCCGCGCCGAGGCCGACCACGTGCGCGACCTCGAGCGCCAGCGCATCGCCGGGGATTTCCACGATGGCCCCTTGCAGACCTTCATCAGCCTCCAAGTGCGCCTGGATATCCTCGGCACACTGTTCAAGCGCGACCGCGACGCTGCCATGGAGGACCTCAAGGAATTGCAGGCGCTGGCCCGTTCCGAGGTCACCGAGATCCGTTCCTTCCTCCGCAGCATGCGGCCCGTGGACGTCGACGACAGCGACCTGGTCACCTCCGTCCGCCGCATCGTCGAGTACTTCCAGAAGGACACCGGCGTCGCCGCCCGCTTCGTCAGCTCGCAAAGCGAGGTCCGCATCGCCCCCGAAGCCGGCCACGAGCTTCTCCAGATCCTGCGCGAGGCGCTGCACAACGTCCAAAAGCACTCCAAGGCCAATCGAGTCGCGGTCTCCCTCGAGCACGCCGGCAAAACCATCGAGATTGCGGTGGACGACGACGGCGCCGGCTTCCCCTTCAGCGGCACCTTCACCCTCGACGAGCTTGACCTCCTGCGCCTGGGACCCCAGAGCATCAAGCGCCGTGTGCGCAGCCTCGGCGGCGACCTCACCATCGAATCCCGCCCCGGCCACGGCGCCGGCCTCAAGTTCCGCATCCCGGCGTGAGCCAATTGACGATTTTGCCATTGCATCATTGACGATTGATCGCGCGTCAACCGCCTGCCGCCAAATCGTCAATGATCAAATTGTCAATCGTCAATTCCAAGATGTTACCCTTGTGTACGTGAGAGTCGGCATCACCTGCTATCCCACTTACGGCGGCAGCGGCATCGTGGCCACCGAACTCGGGCTGGAACTGGCCAATCGCGGGCACGAGGTCCACTTCATCTCTTACGCCAACCCCATCCGGCTCGACCCCGGCATCCCCCGTATCCTGTACCACGAAGTCGAGGTCTCGAACTATCCCCTGTTCCAGTACCCGCCCTACTCGCTGGCCCTGGCCTCGCGCATGGCCGAGGTGGCGCTCCGCTATTCCCTCGACCTCCTGCATGTCCACTACGCCATCCCGCACTCGATTTCCGCGCTGCTGGCCCGCCAGATGCTCGCCCGCCATCACCGCAGGCTGCCCTTCATCACCACCCTCCACGGCACCGACATCACGCTGGTGGGCGCCGACCGCTCCTATTTCCCCATCACCAAGTTCTCCATCGAGGAGTCCGACGGCGTCACCGCCATCAGCGACTACCTGCGCGCCACCACCATCGAGGTCTTCGGCACGGCGAGCGAAATTCGCGTCATCACGAACTTCGTCAATTGCGAGATGTACCAGCCCGACCCCGAGCGCCGCCGCGCTTCCGGCTTCGCGCCCAAGGGTGAGAAGGTGCTGATGCACCTCTCCAACTTCCGCCCCGTCAAGCGCATCTTCGACTGCCTCCGCATTCTGAAGGAGGTGCGGCGCGAGGTCCCGGCGCACCTGCTCATGGTGGGCGACGGGCCTGACCGCGCCCCCGCCGAAAACTTCGCCCGCGAGCTGGGCGTCGAGGAGCACGTCACCTTCCTCGGCAAGCAGGGCCACGTCGAGCGCCTGATCCCCCTGGCGCACGTGCTCTTGCAGCCTAGCGAGCTGGAGTCCTTCGGCCTGGCCGCCCTGGAGGCCATGGCCTGCGGCGTCCCGCCCGTCGCCACCCGCGTCGGCGGAGTCCCCGAGCTGGTCACCGACGGCGTCGATGGCTTCCTCGAGGCCCCCGGCGACATCCCCGCCCACGCCGCCCGCGTCGTTTCCCTGCTGACCGACGACGCGCTGCGCGCGCGCATGTCCGGCGCCGCCCGCCACACCGCCGAGACCCGCTTCTGCACCTCCCTGATCATCCCCGAGTACGAGCGCTACTACGAGGAGGTCTGCGGCCGCTGGGCCGCCTCCGCCTGAACGCGAGGCGGCAGATGCGGTCCTGCCGCGCGTCGCGAGCTTGTTCCATGTAGTCCTTGCGTAACATGCCCGCCAGACCACCTGCTTGCGGCATTGCAGCCCTTGTCGCGCCGCCTTTCGGACAGCCGGTTTTCGTGGTATTTCTAAATGGATACTGGAAGCTCCCAGGTCCGCGCATGCCAGCACTCCCTGTCGCTCCCAGCCCGCAGCAAGGCGCACGCGGGACGAGAATCTCGATCATCATCCCGATCTACAACGAATTCCGGACCCTCCCTCAGGTTCTTCAAAGGGTCCTGGACGCCCCGCTTCCCGAAGGGTGCGAGAAGGAAGTGATCCTCGTGGACGACGGATCTACCGACGGCACGGCGGAGCTGGTCGATTCTTACCAGGGGTTTCCGCTGGTCTTGGTGCACCATTCGGTCGTCAATTCCGGCAAAGGGGCCGCCATCCGCGTGGGATTGGCCAAGGCGACCGGTGACATCGTCTTGATTCAGGACGGGGACCTCGAATACGATCCTCAGGACTACGCTAAAGTCCTCGAGCCGATCGTATCCGGTCGTGCCTCGGTGGTGTACGGTTCCCGGTTCCTGGGCCGGCTTCGGGGCATGAAATGGGCCAACTGGCTGGCCAACAAGATACTGACGCTGGCCGCCAACCTCCTGTTCGACGCACGGATCACCGACGAAGCGACCGCCTACAAAGCCTTTCGGATCGGCGTGCTGAGGTCCCTGCGGCTGAGGTGCCGACGTTTCGAGTTCTGCCCCGAAGTCACTGCCAAAGTCAGGAGGCTGGGCTACCCGATCCACGAGGTGCCTATCTCCTACAACGCCCGCGGCATCCCGGAAGGCAAGAAGATTCACTGGCAGGACGGCGTTCAGGCCCTTTGGACACTCATCCGCTGCCGCTTCGCCCCGGCCAGCGCGCTGCTGGCGCACGGCACACACGTGCCCAGCCAGCGTGGGACCTGAGAACTCCGCCGGGCCGTTTGGCTGTCTCCGCCGGTGCTCCTGTTCCGGTATTTCCGATCGGTCTCCGGCCACATGCTGCCCCTGCCAGCGCTCTGGAGGGCGTGCTTAGGAATCGCGGGGCTCCTCAAGTCTCCCCTGGTGGACCGCGTGCTGCTGTTCCGCTACGCGGTGCAGAGTTATTTCCTGACGTTGCTGATCGTATTGGCGGATCTGGCTTTCGGGTTGGCGGTTCTCCGCTTGCTCTTGCGGCGTGGGGCGGGCCGCCTGCCGCCGGTCTTGACCGCCGCGGTTGTCTTGGCGCTCGGCTCGGGTGTGGCGAGCGTTGCCATGTTCGCACTCGGCATGGCGCATGAACTGAACCAGCGGTCTGTTTTCGCGCTGACCACAGTGATGGCGGCGGCAGGGGCGGCGGGCGTCCCTTGGCGCCAGGCGCGCCGCGGAGCAACCTCGCTTGTGTCAAGCTTCCGGTCCTGCTTTACCTTCGTCACTGGCTCCTGCTGTCCGATGACAGCCTGGCCAAGCTGGCCAATGTCGAGTTCTCCCTGATTTTGCTGCTGGTCCTGGTGTTTGCCGCGCACGAGTTGCGCTGGAGGGATGGCTGGGTGCTTGGGCTGCTCTACCTGGCCGCATCTCCGGTGCTGTGCTGGGCCGCCAAGATCGAGTACCCGGACCTGGCCCTGGCGGCCTGCTTCTCGCTGGCAACCATGTTGATCTGGCGCGAGCTCCGAAGCGCTCGGTCCGGCCCGGCCTGGCCCGCGGGTCTCGCCCTGGGATTCGCCGGAGCGTGCAAGTACCAAGGGTTGGTGTTCGCGGCGGCGGCATTGGCTGGTTTCCTGTTGGCCGCGGCGGTTGCGCGGATGGCCGGCAGACGTGTGCTGCGCATCGGCGTCATTCTGTGCTTGGGAGTGGTTCTGGTGGGGGCCTTCTGGTGGCTACGGTCCTATGCCCACACGGGTTCCCCCTTCTATCCTTTCTTTGCGCCCGCCGGTTCCTCCGAGGACGCCCGGGCGGTGTTCGAGGGGGACAAGGTCTTCGGACCGGGACGCACCGTTCCGGCCTTCCTCCTCATCGGGTACCATGTCTTCGCGATGCCGCCATACCGGTACGGCGATCCTTTCACGTTCGGCCTTCCCCTGCTGTTACTCCAGATCGTGGGCGGACTGGCCCTGCTCCAGTGGCTGCGGTCGCGCCCGCGCAGATCGCCCGGCATGGTCTTTCTTGTGACAGTCTGCCTGGGGCCTCTGTGCTTGTGGTTCTGGACCGGTCCCGAGCTGCGCTACCTGGCGAGCCTGCTGCCCCTGTTTGCCGTACTGCTCATGGCTTCTCTGAAAACCCTGAAGGTCGGCGGCCGCCTGCCCGTCTTTCTGACGCTCTGTTGCGCGGTGCTTGCGGCTCAGGCGTCCCTGGTGTCCAGCACGGTGAGAAGATTCGGCTTCCTGCCCCCCGTGACGTTCGCTCAGAAGGAGGCTGCCCTTGCCAACACTCTCCCGTACTACCCGGCTGCCAAGGCGCTCAATGCGCTGCCGAGAGGCGGGGACCGGGTCTACTTGCTGCTGGCCGAGAATGCACGGTATTATGTGGACCGGCAAAGCTACGGGGATTGGTTCGGCCATTACAGCTACACCTGGCTGGCCAAGGACGTGGATTCGATCCGGGGCATGCTGGACAAGTTGCGTGCGGGCGGCTTCGGCTATATCCTGGTAGACCACGAACGTGCCGCCGGGGCAAGCTCGGTTTTCCCCCCCCGAGTTTGCGACGTCGGCGTTTGTGCGCCCCGCGGTTGAGCTGCCAGGAGGACAACTGCTCTTCTCGGACTGGCGCTGTTCGGTCTTCCGCCTGGAGTGAACGAGCATGCCGCATCATTCAGCGATCCCCAAGACGAACCAGAACCCATCGGCTGTCTTGCTGCTCGCCGTCCTCGTGGGCGCGAGCCTTTCCCGCGTCACCACCGAAGAGAGAGGGCGAGGGCCGGCCGAGGCTCCCGCGCCGCGCATCCAGAAACTGACGCCACCGAGCACCCTGGCGGGAACAGGCTTCCAGATCCAGCCCTCGGGCGAGTCGGCTATCTCGGTCCTCGGACCCAACTTCATGGGCACCTCGCGAGTGTGTTTCAACGGTAAGCCTGCCGACACGAGCTTCGGGAGCTACACAGCGGTGTCGGCCGTGGTTCCCGCGGAACTCTACAGCCGGGAGGGCGCCATCCAGGTTACGGTCGAGAATGCGGATGGCCAGATCTCCAACGCCGTGTCCTTCCGGGTCTTCTCTGCCAGCGGTCCGGCTCCCCAGCTCGCGCGCCTGTTTCCAGGCTCCTGCGTGATCGGACGGGGTTTCAACCTGCAACCAAACGGAGAGTCGGCCATGGGGGTGGGAGGCTCGAATTTCCTGCCGGGCGCCAGGATCTACCTCGACAAGTCCCTGCTGGAAACGGCCTTCGGCAGCGTTAGTGTGCTCTCGGCCATCGTTCCGGCGTCTCTGCTTGGGGCGCCGCGAACGGTTAAGATTCGCGTGATGAATCCCGACGGCAAGACGTCAAATGCCATGGATTTCCCGATAACTCCGAATCCAGGTAGGAAATGAAAGAGCCGCCAACCGCATTGGAAACCGCGCGGAGATCCCCGGTCCAGCCCAAGGGCCTCCACATCGCGGAGTACGTGCTCCTGGCTGCGTTGATGGCCTTCGTCGTGCTCATGTGCTGGCCCTGGATGACGCACCTGGGCGTAGATAACGACGAGGCGCACTTCTTCCCTCAGGCCGCCAAGATCGCCGCCGGCAGCCCGGAAAGCGAACATTTTCCGTCCGGTCTGTACCTGTTCCATCGGCCCTTTCCGTTCATGACCGCCGCGTATATTGGGGCGTTCGATGCGTACCTGTATGGGCTTGTGTTTGCCGTCTTCGGAATTAGCCCTTTGGTCTACCGCGTCACGAACCTGGTCCTCAGCCTCCTTCTGATCGCGCTCGCCTATGGCCTTGCACGAAGCCTGTATGGACGGGTAGCGGCCATCTTTGCCGCGGCGCTATTGGTATCCGACGCGGAGTTCCTCTTGCACACACCGACGAACTTCGGCCCCATCCTGGTGCAAATGCTCTGCGCGACCGTTTCCGTTCTTCTCCTTCAGAAATGGATTGAGGGAAGTGCACCATGGCATCTTCCAATGGCGGCGTTCCTGCTGGGGCTGGCCTTCACCGAGAAGCTGACCTTCGTGCTCTTCGTCGCCGGCTTGCTGGTGTCTTTGGCCTGCTTCTACGCGAAACCCATACTGGCCCGCCTGACCATCCGATCTTCCCTTCAGGCCGGTGCGGCCTTTGTTCTAGGCTGCCTGCCAATCCTGATTTGCACGGTCGGCAGCTTTGGTGTCGTGTTCGGCTTTGGGCGCGAGAACACCGGCTCGCCAGCGCAGTGGGCCGCCGCGCTGGCGCAACGGCCTGCGCAGTTCAAGAGCTTGCTGACAGGACAGTTCTCGCTCTCGGTGATGAGCGGC
>Ga0187850_10001700_pt1 | contig 22714 bp, 26 predicted proteins | sample June2016WEW_4_15_FD_132436 | JGI IMG/M metagenome (GOLD analysis project Ga0187850, IMG submission 132436) | Peatland microbial communities from SPRUCE experiment site at the Marcell Experimental Forest, Minnesota, USA - June2016WEW_4_150 | ecosystem: Environmental > Terrestrial > Soil >...
CGGCCGTCCAACTTTCTGTTTGGGACGTTCACTGGATATCCATCCCATTTGCGCAAGATGTTTCGCGGTGTCTGCCACGACCTTGTAGTTGATACTTAGATCCTTGGCTAGCTGTTTGGAGGTTATCCCTCCGACTCCGGCGTCCATTATCGCGTTGACTATCTCCCAGTTGTTCTGGCTTTGAAGAAACTCGGCGTCCTTACGATCGCCTACGGTGAACCTGGTCTCGAAATACCTTTGCATTTCCTAGTGCTCCAGTAAGTCTGAGAAGTAGTGGATTTGCTGGAGTTATAGTCGTTCCTACAGATCTGAGAATTCTCAGAAATCTGCTTTTTGTGCATTTTGTACCGAAAACGTGACTATTTTTCGCGTTACGTCTAGATGCAAGGTGCTTGATAGATGAAGGAGAGAAGGAGACTTTGCCGAAGGAAAGATCGGGGACGGAGGGTGAAGCGAGATGAACCAACGACTCAGTCAGAAGAGAACAGATCCAGTTGAAGAGTTGAGGCCTGAGGTAACACAGGCCAGACGGATAGTTGAGCTACTTGGGAATCCATCTGCGATCTTGTTGCAGGTACTACGAGATGGTTCAATTCGTGTAATTCGAGAAGACAACGTTACTGGAGGTAGCAAGGGTGAGTAAGAAAGTAGAGAGTACGAAAATCTCAGGTGTCACACAAGACGGCATACCTTTCGAAGCAATCTACCATCAGGACAAGCCGATGTTCCTCGTCAGGGAAACGCCTGACAAGCTCACAGTCAAGGAGAGAGTCGTAGTTGAAGGTGTAGAGTATGTCGCTCCAAACAGGGACGATCTACCCTACCCTTCTTACGGATGGCATGACGGCCCTCCCCCCTCCAAGCAGGAGCTCTACGACAAGATCAAACGAGAACATGAACGCTATGAGGACTCAGATCCCATCTATCATATCATAAACGCGGCGGATGAGTTAGTATCATGTGTTCAGCATAAACTCCAAAGCATCCACATTCACTTCATCATCGGGGACATCGAGACAGGCAAGACCGTCGTTCTCCAAGTTCACCATGCGCTCATCTACAGGCCTCTATATTCTGTCGCGAACAACGCCGCAGACATCTACGGCTTCCTGGAGCAGCATGGAGAAGGCGCCTGCACCATACTAGAGGATGAGATCGATGGAATCGAGAGAGATCCTCTGAAAACAAAGATCTTCAAGACAGGATACAAGCCAGGGGCCAAGGTGACACGCTACAGAGACACCGCTCAGGGGCAGAAGATCGTGTATTTTCCTACATTCTGCCTAAAGATTGCGACGAGTGAAGTCCTTCCTGCTGGTTTCCGAAGCAAGGGATTGACCTCACGACTTGTTCAGCAGCAGATGACTCCTGGCCAGCCACCGCAAGAACAGGCTGACCAGCCAGAGGAACGTAAGAAACGACAAAATGAACTACGAAATGAGCTACTTGCATGGCGTCTCTACAACCACGACAAGAAGCTCCCAGAGTTGGACCTAGCTGCAATAGGAATCAGGGGACGACTGCGAGAAATATACGAGCCTCTGCTCCAAGTCCTATACGGCCTGCCTGACTACGACATCCTAGTGAACTACGTTCAGCAGATTGCCAAAGATCGTTCTGAGGAGCTGGAAGACACCCTCGAAGGCAATATAGTCAAGGTCGTTTGGCAGCTCATCGGCAGCACTGACAAGACGACCGTGGCGTTCGAGGACATCTGGACCAAGCTAAAGGACGAGCTGGAAGGAACGATTGACAAAATCAAGCCTAACATCATGCAGACGTCCGAGTTGGGCGAGATCAGCAAGAACAAGGTAGGCTGCAGAATAAGAGAGGTGCTTGGAGGCAAGAGAGGCGTCATACGGTCGAAACAGGGCAAACCTACCCGAATATGCACACTGAACAGGGAGAAGCTAGCAAGAGTAGCCAAACGATATGGCTGTTACTAAGTTACCGAGAGTACCAAGTCTGAAGGTAGAGATGGCCAGCCAACCGTCCCCCTCCTGGCTAAGTCTGAACCTAACACGAACCTTGCAGAGGCCCAAAGAGGCAGTGCGAGCATGCCAGAGCTTGGTAAACTCAGTAACTCAGTAACAGTAACAGGAGGTGAGACTGCAAACAACACTGCGGTGCCCCCTTCACGCCCTTCACCGCCTACACCTAATAGGAGGCGCAGAAAGCCCCTGGAGCTTGTGGGCGTTCTACCCGCTTCACTTTCTAAGAGCTAGCTAAGTAGTAGCAGTCAAGCGAGAGAGATCTTGTCCTTAGGAAGAGACCAAAAGAGCATTCTAGGGACAGCAATGGACTTCAGGGAGGCTCTCTTCAGTGGCTTCATCACCCCTGAGCAGCTTGCCATAAGCAAGACCTTGACCAAGCCAAGGGATGAGTACAAGACGATCCCCCAGCACGTCCTTGCAGCTAACAAGGCTGATCTCCTGGGAAACCACTATGAGGTAGGGGACAAGATCCAGTTCCTTCACACTAAAGGTGGAGTAGAGCCCCTCCATGCTGGGGTCAAAGGCATAGACTACGACTACTACTGGAACAAGGTTGTTGCACCCATCATCACAAGGACCACAGGGCTAACCTTCAAGAAAGCTTACCATACTCTCGATTCTTTCATCTAAGTGTCCGCTAGCGGACACTTGTACCGTATCCTATAGGGCAAAGCATTGCTTCTATCCTGGAAGACAACTTGCTCTTGCCAAGCCTATGGGTCAAGAAGGAGTCTAACAAGCTGTAACAGGGACATAGTCAAAGAGGCTGCTCGTTACCCTGGAGAGTCTACAGCAAAGATCATTCGAAGGGTAGTTGAGGCTGCTCCTGAACTACGCTTTGCGCCTGAACATGTTGAGATAGTAAGGATGGCAGGTCAAAGTCAGGTAAGTTTGACTGAGTTTGATCCAAGGATCAAACCAGGCCAAAGGATCGATCTTTACACTAGTTGTATTACAGGAACTGTCTACACGAAGCTACATAGGCTGCCCTAACGACTCAAAGAAGATACCTGATGCTATGGAAGGTAAGGAAGCAGTATGCCCCAAGTGTGGTAACATAGTCAAGCCAAAGATACTGCAATGGGCTCTATTCCTTGTAGGTGATGCTACTGATGAGATCATAGCCTCTTTTCCACCCTCAATCATGAACAGGCCTACTGAAGGCATGATCATAGTAGCTCAAGGCTTACTAGGCGAGAATGAGGAGTTCCTAGTCTACAGGTGGAGCCTACCCTCTGATACTAAGCCAGGAGCTAGCCCTGAGACACCCTTGCAAAGCTTCTTCAAGCCTTCTGCACCCCCTACTACTACTAGTGCTACTCCTATCACTAGTGCTACTCCTACTCCTAGTGCTCCTACGACCAGTTCACCACAAGTCACTAGTACTCCAAGCACTTCTGCACCTAGTACTAGTCTCATGTGTGATCAATGTAATGCAGGACCCTTTGCTAATCCATTAGCATTACAAGGACACAAGACTGGTGCTCATGGTCCTAAGAAGACAGGTAAGAGACTGAAGAAGCCTGGAGTAGGAGGTTACACCCCAGTTTCACCTCCTACTACTGCAACATTGACTCCTGTTACTGTAACATTGACCCCTTCCACCCCAATTTCACCAGTTTCACCACTTTCACCAGTCACTCAGCCCTCTCAGCCCACTTCTACAGCCCCCACTGAACCTGATTCCAGCCCTATCAGTCTCGTTGCTAGCCCTCAACAAGCAGTGCTGCCCAGTGAAACTGGTGAAAAGAGTGATCAAACACCTGAACAACCATCAAAGGTGGTTACTGATAGCTTACTTGCTACCACTCAAGTTCAATCACCTGATCAAACTACCCCTCAACCCCCTGATCAAACTACCCCTCAACCCCCTAAGGAAGCAGTGAAAGAGGAGATCAAAGCTGTTGAGGGTGCTAGTGAAGGCTCAATCAAGTTCGCAAAGGTCTGTGGTCTCATAGCCAAGCCTCTTCAGGAGTTCAAGCTTCACTTTGAAGTGAACTTCCCCAAGGATGACATGCTCAAGGCTATAGAAGCAGCTCACTGTGCAGTCGTTGACAACAAGGTAGTCTTCGTAGGAGGCTAAGAGAATGACCTTCAAAGCAAGCCTAAGGGAGCTTAGCAATGGCTTCCTTGTTAACCTTAATCCAAAGGTTTTGGAGTACGAAGAAGTCGAGTACGAAGAACTCTATGCTCCAACCTTTGAAGAGGCTATAGCAGCCATAGTTGCTAGCTACAAGCAATGGTATCCTTCAGCTTCTCCGAGTACTCCTCCAAGGGTTCCTGTCACTATAGTTCATTCTGTAAGGATTCCTGGGAAAGCTTCAAAGAAGCCTCTTCTGAAGGAGCCTTCTGAAGGGGCAAAGAAGTTCGCTAAGATCTGTGGCCTCATAGAAAAGCCTCTAAAGGACTTTGAACCTCAGTTCGAAACATCCTTCCCTGGAGAAGATATGGAAGGAGCCATAGAGCAAGGTGGCTGTGAGATCTTTGAAGGGAAGATAGTATTCACTGGAGTAAGGAGGACCTAGAAGGATGAACCTTGGATCAAACCTTGTCAAACATCTGGCAAAGGTCAAGGTATTGAGTAGAGTAGTATCCAGTACTATCTTAACTAAGATACTGAGTATTAGGTTACTAATTCACAGTGTTAGTAGTGTACTACACTATGGATCACTATGGGAAATTAGGTGACTGAGCCTTGGAAAGGAAGTTTGTCACAATACCTGTCACTCCCAAGGCAAGGAGCAAGCTTAGGACCCTAGTCAAGCAGGAGAAGGTCCTGGGTAAGACTGCAACCTACTCCTCAGTCACCGAGGAAGCCCTGGAAAAGAGCCTAAGCAAGTCAGAAGGAAGGTGGACTCTATAGCCTTTGAATCAACCACCGTAATGCTCGACAGGAAGGCAAAGCAGGTCCTGGATGCCTTGTCCTACTACTACCAAAGGGAAGAAGGTAAGGATCTTACCTCCAATGCTCACTGTGGGGAATATCACTTCAGAGTCTCGTTGAGCCGTTTTTCGAGCTCTACGAGTCTCTTATGAGCATGATGAACAGGGGAGTCGGCCACATACCGGACATTTGGTTAGTTGAGGCATGGCTGGGCTGGAGTTTCTAGTTAAGGCTTCTGGGGGGAAGCAGCACCCTACCCTTTGAGGTCCGTCTTGTACGCGGAAAGACATGCGTCCTACATCGGCTCCTTGAATATACACGTCCTGTACTCCACTGTGGCTTTGCTTAATTCGCACGCAAGCCCTATGCAACAGTCGAGGGTTCTTTGAAGGACAACCTTGCCGTATCTGCCTTACTGCTAATTGTGTCACTGGGCTGTCTGACGACCAGTCTCCACTCAAGTAAACGAGTATAGCCGCCCTAACCAAGCCACCATGACAACCGTCACCTGCCTTGCCACCGTCACAAGTTACCTCTGGGGAATCACCGTCTCAACAGACAAAAGCATCTATTCGCCTAGCGAAGTCGTCCTAATCTCTGGTACGGTGACTGGTGGCCCCTATTGTCGTCGCCAAGAAGCGTCGTCCGTAGCGGCGCAAAGCCGTACCAATATGGCAAGCAAGATATAGTTCGGCGAGAGCGCAGCATAGCGCCTTGTGGGTTGTAGATTATGCGCTCGATCAGGCTTCTCGCGGTTGCGGTTTTGGAGGTTATATTGGCCGCATCTTCTCCTCAGCACGTCTGATGGGTGGCCCGGTTGTCAACGTTCAATGATAGCGTATTGATCGATAGAATGCTCCAAAGTGGATATGACTATCCCATCTTCGACAAGTTTGTCAGGTTCGGTCTTCTAGAGAGTGACGTAAAGCGACTTGGAGATCTGTACAAATCCACTCGAATCAAGCAGCAGCGCTGGAAGATGCTCGAAGAACAAGCAAGAAGGCTCCGAAAGAGTCGGACATTGCCGTTGTATTCGGGGAGAGAAACGATCGAGATAGTGATTGAAGAGCTGGTTCACTCAATGAAATCTCACCCAAACGTAAGAGACCGCATATTCGGCCATACAGAGACTGAGCGCGATTTATACCCGATAATCGAGAAGTATCTCAGGCAACTGAAGAATCAAGGGGAATACGATAGGATCATCCCGACTTATGATAGAAAGGACCTTCTTGTTGGTAATCCCGATTTTGTGGGAATCAAGAAGAACTGGGGTCGTGCAGATACGCTGACTGCCATCGATGCGAAATCTAGACTATCTGCGCTGCACGACTTCTACCACCACGCTTCCAAGTACCAGAAAGCATTCGACCGTGTTTTCCTAGCAACCCCAAGATGGGTTGCGACTCACGAGGGTAAGTTTCATTTCCGGGAGCTCTTGGAAAAACTCGGCGTCGGCCTTGTTGGGGTCGATATGGACAAGGAGAAATGCGATACCATAGTCCAACCAGAAAAAACCTCGGCCGAGAACAAGGACCTTAAGCGTCGCCTGATCGGTATGCTGTGATATGATCTCCTGTCTCTTGATCCAAACATATTATGTCCGTTTTCTGTCGCGGATCAAATCCGATAGCTTGTCTATGATCGCGTTCACACTGTTGAAACAGCGCAGTTCGTCAGCGGCGCTCGCTACGGTCTTGTTCCTACGCCAATCTTGGACTGACGGAACACCAGCCTTCTTTGCTCGCTCGACTACAGGCCAGATCGAAGTATTGCCTATCTAGGCATCATCTCTCTTCTTCCTATCTGGATAGTAGACTTCTTTGAAGGGCAATGCGGGATCGCTTTCAATAACGAAGTGAGATTTCAAAGCGCTTTCCATTCATGGGGAATGACGAAATCTGTCAACTTGTGAAGTTCGCAACCCTCAAAACTCAGACAATCATGGCTAATCCTAGTTCTCACCTATCAGACATCCTATCGCCCCAGCGGCGCATTTCCACCTTCTCGTCGAGCATTCTTACACGCCAAGCCAGTTCATCCTCTTGCTCCCTCATGTAAGACTACTCCGAGATTGCGACGTGTGCACCGCATTGTTCACAACGATAGTAAACCACATGCTCGCCCTTGAATTTGACCAGCCTGACAAGGCGAGTATGTTCACAGTTCACAGGTGTTGGAAGTGGGCTCATAGGCTCACCTCATCGCCGTCTGGAATTACTTTCCTGACGTGTGGTGTCGGGCGGGAGAGTCACGGTCTTGGATGAAACAAGTTTTGTGGTGACCATTTCGCGTCCACAAATCAGGGATTTGCAGAATGTCTTGTCGGGGAATCGTTTGTACTGAATCGTTTGTACTCACATGGTAATACTGACGACGGATGTGGGTGAAACTGCGGCAAGCCTGTTCGCCGTCCGGTTCTCGACAACCTTCACGATGAGTCCGACATCAGGAAACGCGGGCAACTCAGTCTCTGTTTCCGGCTTGAACTATCAAGGATAAGTTCTTCTTGCCTTCCACCCGGACTTGCTATCCCCGTTTCAATGCTTCACGTCTAGCCGTCTTGGAGACGAGGGCTTCAACTGCCTGTGCTATCGCGGCGGAGCGTGACCTGAAGGTGCCCTTCTCGATGAGGTCGTCCAGCTGGTTGAGAAGGCCGACGGGCACGCTAGCGAAGACCTGTACCTTTCTTTCCAATCGCGAGTAGCGTCGCCCCGGCAAACTCTCTCACCCATCCCAGATAAGATTCGTCCAATTGTTATTTAATAGTAATACTTCTCGCCCAGCACCAAACGCGTTCTATGGGAAGAGTGCAACTGGGCCTAACGTGGATGCGACGACTGTCAATTATTGCAGCCCATTTTGAAATCTGGCCACGTTGTTGATATGGAAAACCCAATTCTAGGGCATTTCAGCGCGGCAAAAGTGATGGTGAAGTGAATGACCAAAAACCCCGTGAGAGAGATGAGGGTTTGTCTGTATTGTTTGAATGGTGCAGCCCATTGTGAAAGCCTTGGGTCTCATTCTACGTTGTATTTGGATTCCAAGAGTGTTGAGAGATGCCGTTTGCTGGCCACTGATAGCTGCCACAATTGAGACAACGCCACTGGTGCCTGAGAATATCCAGTTCCAAGAGAATGCTTCGGCATCTGTAACATACGGGCTGTAAGGACTCACGAGAGTTCGCCACATAATTTGCTGGTTGTTGTGGAGCCGATTGAGGAATGTTTTGAGAAGTTTTGTGGACTATGCCGCGACTAGCATAGATCTGTCTTCCAACTTTGGCGTCTTCGCATAAGTAAACCGTACCTGCTGAGACGACAGACATGACCACGTTCGACTTGGGCATCAACCAAACATCGTCTTTTGCGTGTACGAAACCAACAACCTCAGCGCCGACGCCGACGAAGATGTTCGCCTCAGTAACAAGGTGTCCTACAACCAAGGCATGTGGCCCTAAGTTGATGGACCGGGACGCTTTGGCGCTCCCATGCAGTCTCGCCTCGCTACCCAGCGTCAGGGCGCCCTTGATGACAAGGTCACTGGAGAGCTCAGCCTTCGAGGGCAGCACATAGTCTCCTTCAAAAACCATCGCATTGCCGAGACGATGCTTATCAGATGTCCTTCTGCTTTCAGGTCTTCCCTGTGGACCCAGTTTTCCAGGCCAATAGTTCAGAGTCACTTCTGGGAAGGTTCTCCTTTCACTATCATGAATACCCTGTCTCGCGACGATAATCAAACCGAGGCTAGCCGCGACTGCAGCGATGTACGAATATAGCAGGTAGGTCAGATTCATCTGTCCTCACTAACTCCAAGGTTCTCCATACCCGACATCATGCTCCTCCGGTGTGCACAGTTGGGACCCAAACCAAACGTTCTCCGACCAACCAGTCTTTGAATAATGAGATCAACGCATCCACCGATATAGCAACATTGAACACAAAACCGATTGCCAGTACGATCAGATCTCTTAGGCGCATGCTTCTTCTATCGAGTCTCATTGAGCAAACGACCTCGAAAAACGGAGCAAAGTTGCCAACCGTGCCGAAAAGAAAGATCGCCTGTGCGGCAAGAAAAATCGATGGAAACAACGATGAACCGACTAGCAACATGGCGACGCCGAGAACCCACCCTAAGCCTACAAGAAATGGTACCATGTACACACCCATCATGAGAAGGGCATCAACCTTCTGCCAGATACCGAGGTGCCGTGTGCTCAGCACAGGAACTAGATGTTTGAGTGCGCACTGCGTGTGGCCGTAGGCCCATCTTCGTCTTTGCCTCCTGTACGCTCGCCAAGTCGATACAGCTTCCTCATAGGATTCGGCCGCAGTTGTGTATCGGACCTTCCATCCCATTGTCACCGCTTCCAGTGTCAGGTCGGTGTCCTCGGCCAGTATACTCTCATCCCATCCGCCAGTAGCCTGCAGGAAAGTCCTCCGGATGGCGGCGACTGTCCCCGCATATTGCGGTGTTAGATCCAATCTATCGCGTGCAACCTGATCGATCATATATCCTGAGGTCCTCTCAAGCGCCACGAGTCGAGTAACAATCGATTCCTTTTCGTTAAGTACGGTCACTCTTCCCTGTGCGATCGCGACCTGTGGATCTACAAAGTAGCACACGAGTTTCTCCAGCAAGTCGAGCTGGGGATAGTAATCAGCGTCGAATACGACTATTATGTCACCCGACGCATTAGGAAACGCAACATTGAGGCAGTTTGACTTTCCGCGTCCTCCTTCAAATCGGTGAATAGTAGAGAAATACGGGTATTGTTGTACAAAGTCATCTGCTATCCGTCCGGTTGAATCTGTGGATTTGTCATCAACTATGATGATATCGAGTTTCTCCTTCGGGTAGGTGAAGCATGCTATCCTTTGGAGGAGTCTCCCGATAACGCGTTCCTCATTCCTTGCGGCTATGATAATGGTGACTGCCGGAAGGAAGAGACCGGAATGACCTTGAAAATCTGCGCGGTTGTCCCTTTGAAGAGCAACTGCTCCTACGAAAACAAGGTGTCTGAACGTGTAGGCCGCAAAGACCACGGAGAATATCAACAACAGTATCTCTAGTATCATCTTCTATGGCTCACCTTCCCCAAAGGTAGCCGGTTGTCTCTTCGAATCGTTGTTGATATCGGCAAATCTGTCCGATGCCCATGCAGACAGACAATCCATCCCTTCTGCAGAGTCAGGTCTGCTTTTGGAATGATTGGATTCCCTGCTCTGTCATAGACCGTTGTGGACATTACCTGTCCGATTCGATCGCAGAACTCCTCGACTGTCACTCCGTGATCTTCTGCTCGAACAGTCAGGATGGTCAACCCGTCGTACTTGAAGTCCGATGAGAAACTGTCAGCAGTCGAAACGATTCCTTCACAGTATTCGGAGCAAATCGTTGCGATTCTGGCACCTGCCCTTCCGTCGCCGAGTGGATTTTCTCGGGCTATCCTTGCGATGGCCCTTGTTGGGTCGTAGAGCACGTCGTTGAGGGCCGACGCTATCGCCTCTTTTCGCGTGCCGACGAGTGTATTCCCTCCTGCCATCACCGTCTCAGGTCTCTCCGTGTTCTCTCTGATAGTCAAGCATGGCACTCGGAGGGTAAGCGCCTCTTCCTGAACACCTCCAGAGTCAGTTAGGACCACAACCGAAGATGCTAGCAGCCTGAGGAAATCAAAGTAGCCAAGGGGTTCGCAGAGAACAATATGCGGCGACCTGACCATCCGTTGCCACAACATAGACTTGGCCAATCGCCTCTTAGTTCTCGGATGAATGGGGAATACTAGGTCAATCTGATCCAATCCACACAGGGCTTCAACGACTCGAGAGAGCCTCTCGAAATTATCGACGTTCTCCTTCCTGTGAATGGTCACTAGGCCGAATCTGTCCTTCAGGCCAAGCTCACTCAAAATGTTCGATCTGGAAAAAGACTTGGCAACGTATTTCTGGCATGCATCAACGACCGTGTTTCCTGTTATCCGGACTCGGTGAGGTAGAATGCCTTCCCTGGAGAGGTTCAACGCTGAGATCTCTGTAGGGCAAAGACACAATTCTGAGCAACCATCGCTGAGGATCCTGTTGATCTCTTCGGGCATTGTGCGGTCGAAGCTTCGCAGTCCAGCTTCGACGTGCCAAAACGGTACACCGACTTTGGCTGCCGCCAATGCAACTGCAACCACCGTATTCGTGTCTCCCTCTGCCAGGACTATCTGTGGCTCGTATCGGCGAATGGCTGATTCAGACGCGCCAATTATCTTCGCGATTTGCTGAGCATCGGATCTACCTCCTGCTTTGAAGTTCTCTGTGGGCTCAGGTAATCCCAGTTCCTTGATGAATGTCTCGGACATTTTGGCGTCGAAGTGTTGACCGGAACTTATGAAGACCAGATCGACGGTACGAGTTTGACGGAGCCCATCGATGACCGGTGCGAGTTTGATGAACTCGGGCCGGGTGCCCGCGATTACCATGACTCGCCCCGTTGTTTCAGCCCCTAGTTCTGTGAGGCGGTCCGTCCTTATTATCAACTCCTTGACAAAATGACTCGATTGCTACCGGAAAATGCGCTCCGTTCGAGACAAGGAGATGTTCATTTCGCTAGAGCGCCCACGCTGACCGCCAAGTCAATCATTGACCGCTCAGATTGGGAAACATGAGGTGCACGTTTACATATGCTCCCTTTGTGCCCATACGAAAGATAACAGGCCCTTCCAGAATACTAATCCGTTTTGAAATCCGGGCGGCCATGTTGACAGGATAATGACAAGTTTGGGTCGTTTCAAGGGCGCAATCGTGATCCTATGGGTGAATGACCAAGGGTTTTGTACGTTACGTCGAAATCGTCCAACAATGTAGGGTTAAATAGGCCAAACCCCCAAAAAGAGCTTTGCGTGCTTCAGAATTGTTTGCTCCTAGAGCTTGTTCTATTTCCTTAGTCGTGGTTCTTCTTTCGAGTATTTTCTTATCAGTGTACTTTGTGGCTCCAGTTTCCGCTGCGCCCGCGATCAATCTGAGTACCACCTTAGCGCCGATTGGGACTGTCGTGGTTGTGACAGGTTCAGGATTCAACACGGCTACTACTACCTGCACGATAACCGCAGCACCTCCCTCACTCTTCTCTTCCTCGGCTTGTTCGGTAGGTGGAGGATCTATGAGCGGTCAGTTTACAGTGGCAGCATCTGCGATAGCCGGGGTCACCTACACGGTTACAGTCACCGCAGGCTCCGAAGCACCAACTGCCAGTTTCATCGTAAAGTCCAAAATCACCTTGACTCCCTCATCCGGTCCGGTGGGGACCGTCGTAACTGTTTCCGGAAATGGATTCAACCCAGCCGATACGACGTGCACTTTCACTTCAGCGCCAGCAGGTCTTACGATATCAAGCACTTCATGCACGATTTCTGGCGGGAACTTGAATGGCCAATTCAGGATTGCGGCATCAACGAACCCAGCACCATTTGGTTATACTATTACTGCGACTCCTGACGTCTTTCCAGCCGATGCGACAACGGCAAGCTTCACGGTAACCTCGGTGCCCACCATCACGTTGACTCCTGGGGTCGGCCCGCCGGGCATCACGGTGACAGCGCTGGGGTTCGGATTTTCCACGTCAGATACAGGATGCACGATAGCTACGACGCCACCCTTCGCGGGATACATCAGCCAATTGTCATGTTCGGCTTCGGGCGGAGCGTTGACGGCCTCGGTCAAGGTCTCGATCTCAACTCCCTCCATCTTTATCCCAATTTCGCTCACCGGGACACCTACGAATGATTTCGCATCTGCGGTATTCACCGTTACAGCTCCCGCAGCGATCACGCTCTCCTCGGCGTCCGGAATAGCGGGAGCCACAATCACCATCACGACAGCTAGCTTGTTCTCTGCCTCTGACACGTCATGCACCATCAGCGCTAGCCCCTCTTCCCTCCTCAGCAGCCCTTCATGCAGCATAGCTGCCGGATTCGCAACAGGCTCGTTTGTCGTGTCCTCTTCAGCCTCAGGTCAGGTCTACACAGTCAAAGTGACTGGAAATCCCGGGGGCGATTCTGCTTCTGCGTCATTTACGGTCAATCCAGTAGCAACACTATCATCTTTCACGGGATTTCCAGGTCAGACAATAACAGTATCCGGTTCTGGGTTTTCTTCATCTGACACCACATGTTCCATAACAAACTCCGGAACAAACATAATAACGCCTGGCTACACCTGCACAATCTCAGGCGGTAGCGTTACCGGATCTTTCACCGTGCTCTCCACGGCTACCAGACCTACTGCCGTTTCGGTCACGGTAAAGGGGAACCAAGCCTCGGACAGCTATGTTATCCCCACGATCTTTGTTGTTATAGCACAGATAACGCTCACCCCGAGCTCCGGCAACCAAGGCACTGTGGTGACTATTTCTGGTGTCGGATTCAGAACTAGCGACGCTGGGCCATGCTCACTGAGCCAAGTTCCCGGCGCCCCCCCAGCTCTATTCGCGTTCGGCAGTGTCTCATGCGCAATCTCCGCGACGGGCTCGCTTCTCGGAGGGTTCACGGTTGCAAACACGGCCACTGTTGGAGTATACGGCGTAATTGTCACAGCGGCCCCGTCAACCGATACTGCGTCAGCCCTTTTCAGCGTAGGATCGCCCCCAGTTCTCCATCTGAATCCAGCATCGGGTAGCCCTGGGTCACAGATCGCGGTCACCGGATCTGGCTTCGCAGGTTCTGACACGTCGTGCTCATTCTCGTCCGGGCCGGTTGCGATAATACAGTCCTCAACCTGCACTGTCTCTGGCGGGACGCTTACGGGGACTATCAACGTTTCCCCAACGGCGCTCGGCGCCCCCTATACTATAAGCGCGATCGGTTCAAGCGGGGACTTTGCCGGAGCGTTCTTCAGCGTGGTTCCAAAGATTAGCCTGAATCCAACTTCCGGCTCAAGCCACCTTGTAGTCGCTATCTCGGGTGCAGGCTACGCGGCCGCGGATTCAGGCGCCTGTGGTCCCATCGTCCTTTCTCCCTCCGACCCCTCGGCGGCGGGTATCGCGCCATGCACTATCTCAGCCGGCGGCATCCTCACCGCGTCGTTCACGGTAAAGTTTGCGCCTGGTGCGCCGCCTTCGGGACCCTACAGTATTACGATATCAGGTGGTGTCAGTGCTTTGTCCGCTTCGGCAACATTCACTGTCGCGCTTCCTCCCTCAATTATACTGTCCCCATCAATCGGCAGCGCTGGAGACACGATCAGTATCACCGGGTCTGGTTTCAATACGGCAGACACAAGCTGTGTGATTTCCGCGACGGGGGGGATCGTCACGGCCCCAACATGTACAATATCGGCCGGGCAGGTCACGGGATCATTTGTCCTGAAGTCCACGGCAATGCAAGGTACATACGATGTCACGGTTGCGGGTAATCTTGGAGATGAGAACCTGATACCCGTTACCCTGGTGGTCATACCCAAGATCACTCTTTCAAAGTCGAGCGGCGTGGTAGGGGAGACAATTACGGTGACAGGAGTGAGCTTCAACACGGCTGACGCTGGAGTATGTGCAACTCCTGCATGCATTAGCGCTACCCCCGTGAACATCGTGACATCACCATCGTTGACTTTCGTTGGGGCTGGGACAGGCCAACTAGGACCAGGGTCGTTCAAAGTTTCCGACACAGCATCGGCCGGCAGCTATGTAATAACGGTGAATGGTGCAAGCGGTGTAGCTGACACCTCCTCAACGTCCTTCACAGTGCTCCCAAGAATAGTGACGCTCTCTCCCTCATCAGGACCACGTGGTACCGTCGTGACCGTGACGGGATCGCAATTCGATCCTGCAGCGACAGCGTGCGCAGTCACCTTCAATCCGGCCACGCTGTTCTTGCCTGTTCCGGCTTGCACAATATCCCTTGGGTCAGTATCAAGCACATTCACAGTTGATGCAGCAGCGCTGGCGGGCCCATACCAGGTCCAAGTCAGCACAGGGCCCGTTCCACTCGTTTCTTACGGTTCAGCGACTTTTGTCGTGACGGGCGGCTTGGTGCTGACGCCCACTTCTGGCCCCAGAGGAACAACCGTTTCGGTCACAGGAACGAACTTCCCCGCTTCCGACACAGGCTGCTCAATCGGCTCGTCGCCTTCAGACCTCGTGTCTTCTCAGACGTGTACTGTCTCTGGAGGCTCGCTTGCTGGAATGTTCGTTATCTCACCAACGGCAGCTGGAGGAGTATACGCTGTGCAGATTACGAGCACACCGAGCGGCGTTATCTCCAGCGCGAAGTTCACCTTGCCGCCACTACCGTCGATCACGTTAACCCCCAGCTCGGGCGCTTTTGGGACAGTGGTTTCGGTCTCCGGAGCCAACTTCGCCACGAGTGATACAACCTGCGCGATTTCAGCAACTCCAGCGGCCCTATTGCAAGCCCCAACGTGCACCGTACTCATGGGGACAATAACCGCATCATTCACCGTTGCTTCGGGGTCCGCATCTGGTTCCTACACGGTGATCGTGACTGGCAGCCCGGGAGGCGACACTGCTACAGCTACGTTCACTGATACTGGGGCCGGACCTGCCACAGCGTTCTTCTTGAATCCAGCATCAGGTTTGGCAGGGACTACTGTAGCTGTTTCCGGGGCGAACTATGCCGGTACAACGTGCAGTCTATCCTCTGCTCCGTCAGGTCTCTTCTCATCTACTCCAACATGTTCAATCTCGGGCGGTACATTGACTGGTCACTTCACTGTTGCCGTAGGCGCGGCTGTTGGCGGCTATACGGTGACCGTGACGACGAACGTATCGAGCGACACAACACGGCGCCGTTCACCATTCCGGCCCCGACCTTTGCTGCGAGTCCAGCATCAGGTGCGGTAGGAACTGCTGTCACCGCTTCCGGGTCGAACTATGAGGGTACCACTTGTAGTCTCTCATCTGCCCCGTCAGGTCTCTTCACTTCATCGACATGTACAATCTCAAGTGGGGCATTGAGTGGAGGCTTCACGGTCGCCTCGGCTGCGGCTCTTGGAGGGTACACGGTGACGGTTACGACGAACGTGGCGGGCGAGGTGAAGACGGCGCCGTTCACTGTTACACCGGTCGGTGCGCCGACGTTTGATTTGAGTCCGACGTCAGGCGCCGTTGGGACGTCTGTCACCGTTTCTGGTACGAATTACGCGGGTACAACGTGCAGTCTATCCTCTGCTCCGTCAGGCCTGTTCACTTCGTCGTCATGCTCGATCTCCGCTGGGGCGCTGTCGGGAGGCTTCACGGTAACCTCAGGCGCGTCTCCTCGTAGCTATACGGTGACGGTTACGACGAACGCGGGCGAGACGCCGTCGGCGACGTTCACCGCGCTGGGTGCCCTGACCTTCAATTTGACTCCGACGTCGGGCATTGTAGGGACGATGGTCACTGCTTCAGGCTCGAACTATGCCGGCGTCTCATGTACGCTGTCGGCTGATCCGTCAGGCCTCTTCACTTCGCAGTCATGCTCGATCTCTGGTGGCGCGCTGGCTGGAAGCTTCACGGTTGGTTCAGGCGCGTCTCCTGGCACGTTGTATACGGTGACGGTTAACACGGACGCGAGCGAATCAAAGTCAGCGTCGTTCACTGTTCCGACGTCATCGGGACATACGACGCTTACTCTGAGTCCAACCTCGGGCGCCGCCGGAACCGCTATCAGTGCTTCAGGTACGGGTTACTTCGGTACGACTTGTACTCTATCCGCGTCTGGGCTCTTCGGTTCTGCGGCATGCGCGATCTCGGGTGGTAGGCTTACTGGAGGATTCACAGTTGCCGTAGGCGCGGCTGTTGGCGGCTATACGGTGACAGTTACGACTGACGTTTCGAGTGACACAACCTCAGCTGTGTTCTCTGTTACGAAGGCTACGACTCCGATGTGCATAATCGCAACCGCAACCTTCGGTTCGGAGGCCGCTCCGGCTGTGCAGCTCCTCCGCAACTTCAGGGACGGCCTAGTCCTCCACACAAGAGCAGGCTCAGCTTTCATGAACGTCTTCAACGCTTGGTACTACTCATTCAGCCCAACCGTTGCCAACTTCATCTCAACCCACGACCCGATACGCGCACCCATCAAGGTGATCCTGTACCCGCTACTAGGAATACTGAGCGTCAGCACCATGGCATACTCGATATTCAGCTGGACCCCAGAGTTCGGGGTCCTCATAGCTGGGCTGATAGCGAGTTCTCTGATAGGCCTCGTCTACCTGACACCGTTCACGCTCGTGGGCATGAGATCACTAACACGCAGAAAGAGAATCAATACGATCAGCATAACGAAAGCGTCACTACTGGTACTCGTGACGGCCTTGGGATTACTTGCGGCTGGCGAACTAGCAGGCTCGTTCCTGATCCTTGCGATCGCAAGCTCAGCGATCGTCTTGACCTGCATCATAGCAGCGCCAACAATCGTCGCCCTACTAGTGCTCCGTCCGAAATCACAATAGCCCCACAGCGAACCTTTCCCTTTCTTTTCTTTGGGAACCGAATGATCAGCGTTGAGGCTGTTCCCTATTCACAGTTGCCGGCCATAATGGGTACGGTGTTAACTTATCGCGTTGTTGCTAGGCGCCGGTTCTATGGGATTGTGAGAAAGCGACGATTCAATCGCTGCGAAACAGGCCTCAATCCTTTCGATGTGATGTTCCAGAATGTCAAAGCTGACTCAGCAGAGAAGATCCTGAAGGGCTTCAGAGCCTACTACGACTACGTACGCCCACACATGGCACTAGACGGACACACACCCACACAAGAAGCCGCAATACCAATACAGCTAGGTACAAACCGATGGCTTGACCTCATTCGACAGGCAGCAAGAGACAAGAGATGAGAAAGAGGTCAGAAAACTGATGGACTTACCGGCGCATTTGCTTTAGGTTTACGTGGTCTGCCCATGCTAGCAGTTCGTGAAGGTCGTGTTCGACATCAAATCGGTAGGTCTGTGCGTTGCTAATTTTCCTCGACCGCTTAACGAAACCATACTTGACTAATTTTGCCGTTGCTTTTTGCACAGTCTTAAATGTCAAGCCGGTGGATTCAGCTAGCATTGGTACGGTTTGCTCCATGTTGCCAACTATTCGCGCTTGGTCTAGGACGCGTGCGACTGGGCCTCCAAATACTTGGGTGAATGGTCCCCCTTTCACGTCTTTCAACTTTCACATCCTCATACATGTCGTCATCATGACGACACGACATCATCATGACGACGGTGGTATATTAAGTAGTATTGTATAGGATTCCACAGATACTGGAATGATTTTCAATGGTATTTAAGGTGGGCACTATGCTGCATGCTAAGGGATTCATCATCAACAAGCTTTTTGATGATAATCGCATTGGGCATAGGCACCTTCCCGTCGAGTTATTGCCCAAAGGATACCCTCTGAAGTACCGACATCTAGTCAAGGAAGCATTTGAACTTCTGAAATCTGAGAACCCATCGCCTGTTCAAGTTGTCTCACATCGAACTGGTCGCGGTACGTCTCCGCATGTCTGCCTTGTTCCAACTCGACTCTGGCCTAAGGGCACGAGAGGTCTGATGAATGGCTATAGAAAATCTGTTGGGCGTCAGCGTTACGGCAGAGACCTCAAGACGCTTCTTCCTCTCAGACATAGTTGAAACCACTCGCTAAGTTAACAGAGCACATAATGGGGCCAGCGCAGGCTCTCGAGGTTAGTCGTGGAGAAGCTGACAGTTCCATCGTACAAGGCCACTGGGCCTCAACTGTGTATTGGATTCTCGGCCTGTAGGGGACGTGTCGCTGGGGCGTTCGGCGCGGTCTCCCTTCTCCGTTGCCCCGATATTCCTCGCACTTGACGCCTTTCGGGTAGTTGAGCAAGTCTTCAGGTCTCAGTGATCCCCTCATAATCCCATTATTCCCCATATTCCCCGCCAGACTATGCCTCGTGTGTCTAGTGATGATGGGGAGAACGATTCCGTCATGCAGCCCAATCGTCGAACAGAAGTTGGCAGAATTGAGTAGGTTCAAGCAGTTCCTCAGACCGGAAGATCGAGCGGTCTTCGATGATCTCCTCACTCAGTGTAAGCTCTATGCGGCGGCGGGTGGAGTCTTCGCGTCTCCCGTGAAGGAGATGTCGTTGCCATTCTCTCTTGAGGGACGGGCCATACAGTAGTTCACAGCATAGTGTGGCACATCTTCGCTATTTCCCCTCTTTGGCTTCCTGAGTCTATCAGCGGCCTTGCTGTACTCTTCTACAATGTCCAAAACAGAGGATTTCCACGGTTGGACAATAACGGTTCAGAACGCAGAGCCTTCAACAACGGAATGGAATCAAGCTAAACAGTTGTTCTCACGCGAATAGGATTGGACTTGGCGCTTTCGGGTTGCATTTTGTAGTGGGTTTCTTGGCTTGGATCGCGGGCTATTCTTTCTTGAGTGTTTTACTCGTTCCGTGTGGACCGCTTCCGTTTGTGTGGGGTAGCCTGTTTCTTGGTTGCGGCTGCCAGGACGAGTCTTTGGACGCTGATCGCCTCGAGGCGTTGAAGTCTAGTTTTCAGGTCCCTGTTTTCGGCTTCGAGCTGCGTTATTCTATCCTTCGTTGCGCCGTTGGCTTCTGATGTGAAAAACGTGAGCCTATCGGCGGCCTTGCCGTATTCATTCGCTAGTTCTTCGTCGCTCATTCTCAGGTATGCGGAATCCAACGCAAACGTGTGACCCATGAATCCCTCTACTGCGTGGATATTCGTTGAGAGACGAATCGAGCATGCAACCCCACATCCTTTAGGGGTGAAATGCATGTCGACTTTCAGGCTGACCCATGGCCATAATGGGGCGAGCGCATGCTCCCGACTTTAGTCGTGGAGAGAGTCAACGATTCTGCAAGCACAACCCTCCACGGTTTATAACCGATCACTGGGTCATGGTGCAGGAGGGAACGTGATGCTTGTAGTTAAGACTGTGAAGGTTCCAGTCCACTACGGCATCACGACGCGTAAGCTTTCGATTCTCGACTCCTTAACCGCCCGAACCACTCATGGCGTCTGGCTTTGGTCTAGGCTCTTCAAGGAACACAAGTTGAAAGGGTCCTACGGAGACAGGCGGCTATTCTATGGGCAAGTGAAGAGAGATGCGAAGCTCGGCACGGTGGCTCAATGTTGTTTCGATACGGCTGCTTGGATGTGGAGTAGTTACCGTGAAACACAGAAGATGTGGAGCAGAGAGGTTGCAATCGCTAGGAGAGAAGGCGACAAGAAGTGGCTTCGTAAGCTTCTGCGGAGGGAGCCTCAAGAACCGTTCTCTCGTGGAATGAATGGTAAGATTCCCATATGGTTCGATAATCGTTTCGGCTCGATTGAAGAGTCGAAACGCATCAAACTCTGCTCCTACGTGGCGCGCGTCTCAACGCTACAGAGAGGCATCAAACTCACAATCCCGCTGAACCCGGCAAAGCATCATGTGGACCTTTTGCAGCAAGGCACCTTGAAGAGTTTCCAACTCGTGAAGCGAGACGGCAAGTACTACGTTCACGTGAAGATGGAGTTCCAGGTTCGAGATCAGCCCGTCTACGCGGTGCATGGTATCGACCTTGGAGTGAAACGGTCGATTGCATCCGTGATGTTAAGGCCGAATCAGCCTCTAAGGTCAAGCGACTTCTCAATTCTCCAAGATGGGTTGAAGTGGGACCGACTGAACCGTTTGGAGAAACGCAAGGAGGAACTGCAACAGGCAAGGAAGTGGGAGCCGCTGAAACGGGTCCGACACAGACGACTGCACGTCAGCGAATACTATGACCGGCTTGCAGCGAAACAGGTTGCCACAACTTCACAGAACGCTCTTGTCGTGGTTGGGTACCCGAAAGGCATCAAGTACGAGAACTTCAAGGGCAACGGCAAAGCTAGACTCCGCAGGACGCTCGTACACTGGACGTATGGGCGAGAAATCCGCTACATTCGGGAAGAATGCGCGAAGCAAGGCATACCGTCCGAGGCTCCGGATGAACGTTGGTCCAGCCGGACATGTCATCGCTGCGGCTCACGCCATACGGAACGCCTCACGCAAAGCATCTTCCACTGTTGGAACTGTGAACTCATCTACAACGCGGACTACAACAGCAGCATAAATATCGGGTCGCGTTTCTTGCCAACAGCCACGACCCGAAGGGCCACAGATGATTTGGCCTATGCTCGGAATGAACAGGCAAGAGAAATAGTAGCCTGCGAGCCGAGAAGCCCACACCCGTTCATGGGTGGGAGCTAATCACCAAGTCTTAATGGAAGGTAGGATATCTGCTGGCGAGAGTTTGAACGGCCATGGCTCTTCGCAGAAGTTACTATGTGCTGGTGCTGGTTCTGCTTTGGGTTCTCATAGTGCCGGGGATGACGGGTGGCGCACAAGCATCAGCTGCAGTGGGTCTAGGCCGCGCGGTTTCTATCCCAATCAAGGTCATCTTGATCGGATTCGATCAAGAGCAGGTAGACACTACATATCTTGCTTGGAGTGGCTCTGGAGCGAACCTGCCTGTCTCGATCACCAACTCGGTCCTGGACAACGCGAACAGCACGGGAGTAGTTTTCTATCCCAAGTACACATTCAGTCTGGCCCCTTCCGTATTCAGGGACAGCTTCGTGAGCTACCTCCGATCAATCGAGAAAAGTGTTCATGGTAAGAATCCTTGGTTTGGGCAGTATCAGGTAGATACTCAGAATCCAAGTTACTACAACTCTGTGCCTGTAGCTATTGACTACGTGGTCTACGATGCGAACCTCGTTGAGGATTGGTTGTGGAACCACCGTCAAGACATTGGCGGTTACCCTGAGAACGGCTGGACGATCATTCTCGCAAATCTACCGGAGCTACCATCGATCGACTTCTCAGACGTCCGATCTTTCTTGAGCACCAACGGGGGGGAGCTTCCTAAATCGAAACCCCACTACTACGGTATTTCTCCTTCCGATGAAGATCTAGGATACGCGCTGAGGTACCGGGATTTCATGAATGCGTGGGGCGGGCATCATAGAATGTGGTTTGCCGACCTCAGCGCCGGACCAGTTTTCAATTCTCAGTGGGAGGATCTACCACTACAAGTGGCGTTAGGCGACAACAACATTGACCTCTCAACAGACTTTGGGAGGAGCTGGTTGACCGGATACTTGGCTGACTATATTTATCAGGCAACGTACAACTTCATCGCACCCAATTTCGTCTACTATCCTCGATATTCGCCGAAATATCAGGTTGAAGTTCTTGTACTGGACGACAGGAACTCAACTGACAAGAAAGATATCGCAATAGAAGAAACCGTGAACAGGGATAAGATAGCGGCGGCTCTGCGAGATTTGGTTCCTTACTCGACGGTTGAAGTCAACGTCCGCTTCCAAGATGTCAGCCAGGAACTGCATGAACTAATCAAGGCACACTACAAGTATACTGATTCATGGATCGAGGGCAGCATATTCATCTCTCCTCAGCGTTACGGCGTGATCGACGTACGACCTGTCTACAAGTATATCCTGGATAATCCCGCGAAATTCGGGTCGAACGTTAGTTCGACGGAGAATGCAGTCACGATACCCGTGTATGCCTTCGCGTTTAGCAATCAAACCTACTTCACATACGCATACAAGTGGTTGATCGGAAAGGTTGACTACGAGACTGGGGCGCTTCTTGGAATCACATTCAATGACGCCATCATGATATCATTGAACCAGTGGGAGTTCACGCGAGGTGAGCACGTAGACCCAGCGCAACCGGGCAAAGGTGAGGGTTTCACGTCCACAGTAATTCACGAGGTCGGACACGCATTCGGCCTTATGCACCCTCACCAGTACGGGAACATCGGCGACTTCATCTCGTCACCCATGGGTTATTTCACTGACGATTACAAGTTC
>Ga0187850_10001704_pt1 | contig 22652 bp, 32 predicted proteins | sample June2016WEW_4_15_FD_132436 | JGI IMG/M metagenome (GOLD analysis project Ga0187850, IMG submission 132436) | Peatland microbial communities from SPRUCE experiment site at the Marcell Experimental Forest, Minnesota, USA - June2016WEW_4_150 | ecosystem: Environmental > Terrestrial > Soil >...
ATCCGCTATAGAGCTTGAATTGGATCACGCCTTCTGGACCACGAAGGTAAAAGGTGATCTCAACACCATGCACCCCATAGTTTTTACGGGGGATTGAATTGCGTCTGTCCCAAGCTGGCTCAAACCGAACCGTTCGTGTGAATTCAGGCATCAGAACCCCCTCTGCGCGCGCATCATTGCAACGCCCATGCCGAAAATCTCCTTCGCCCTCGCCGCTGCCCGGTCTGCCGCGCGGCGCTGACGCTCCGCAGCATCGTCCGCAGCGTCATAAGGGTTCGGGTCGCAATCATCCTCGCACGTCAGCGGCCGCATCCGTTCATCGTCTTCAGCGGCTGGGCCGTAGCCTCTCGGTAGTTCACTCATGCCATTCTCCTTTTTCAAAAAGGGCGGCAGCAAGAGGAGGAGAGCGCCGCCGCCCTGTGCGCCTCGCCGAATTCCCCATCAAAGCGTGGCGCAAGCCTACGGATTCGGCGGTGTGTTCGGAATCCTCCCCACAAGCACCATCCGTATCCATTCCGACAGATCACGTTCCATTGCCTTCGCCGCAGCGGAGAATTGCCGCCAATCGGCCTCGCTCATGCGGATACAGATCTGCCGCGTGAGCTTTTTCTTCGGCTTCTTTCCATTAGCCATGGACAAAGCATACCGCCGCAATGCAGCGCAAGTCAACGACTATTTTGAGAGAATGATGAACGAATGTTCATCCGAGGAAGGGCGCGGGGCCGAAGCCCCGCGTTCTGTTAGGTGGTGGCTGGAGGAGCCGCTGGGGTGTTGGTCGTGACTGCCGCAGCCATTGCGGCCGCGTTTGCATTGAGTTGCGTGACCAGCGCCTCGATAGCAGCTGGGTTGTTTGCGGCTAAGGCGGCGGCAAGTTGCGCGGCAATGCCGTTGAGCAGTGTGATGATCGAGCCGGACACCGTAGTATCGTTTGCGACGGCCGTTGTGAGGTCTGCCATCGCCTGAGCTTGAGTTGCCATGTCTTTTGTCTCCTGTGATTTCATCTGTTCGAGCAGTTGCTGTATTCGGTCAAGCTGCGCCTTGAGAGGCGCGAGGGCTTGCCGCAATTCTTTGGCGATGAAAAACATCGCATCCCTCCAAAATCTATCGGCTCCACTTCAGCGGCGGGGTGATCGCTCCGTTGACTTGCTTCAGATTAGCCCCCAGCAAGTGCGTGAAACCGTACATCCAGCGGTAGAATTGGCTGCTGGCGGTCGTCGGCTCCGGCATGGCTTGGATGGCTGCCGAGAAGATCCAGCACGCACCCGCGACCACATACGGGTTGTGAACGAGCGATTGGAAATCCATAATGCTCCTATTGCGCCGTGCCGAAGCCCAGCGAAAAGATCAATTGGCTGCCGCTCTGGTTTGAGACATTGGAACTGACGACGCGGACCATAGGGGCAACGTACCACGTCCCCTTACCAATCGCGTGTGCAGCCATCCCGCCTGCCGACCATGCCCAGCCGGCGCTGCCGCCGTTCCAACTTGGGCCAACCGCTCCGGTTGCGTAGACGGTCCAGGCGCCCGCTGAGAGCATTTTCTGGGCAACTCCAGCCCCTACGTTGGTTGTAACGGTGATTGGCTTTACGTTTGTTGGCACGATGTCGATCACCGTGTAGGCATACGTTCCCGTGGCGTCGGCAACTGCCCTCGCATACATCGCAGTCCCGGCGCACTGCTGGGCCAGCGTTGAGGACGCGCCTTGATTCCAACTGGCGCCCACTCCCCAGATGTTCACGGGGTTGACTGGCGCGGGAGTTGGTGTTTGCCCGAGCGCGACGAACGCGAGCGGCAGGCAGAGCGCAAGAATCTTGATGGTTCTCATTTGACGTTTCCTTCCTTCATTTTTTGTGGGGCTGCAGGGGCACCTTGGCATTTACCACGTATGCCGGTGAGATAGTAATTCCCGTCACAATAGCAGCCCACCTGACAGTCGCTAGACCATTCGCAGGTCCCGCCGCATCGATTGAGACTGCATGGGGCCGGCTTGGTGGCCACTAATATGGCCACTGTAGCAAGTAGCACCAGCAGGAAAACGGGCAAACCTTTGCAGAATCTGATAAACATTTGTACTCCTATTTGTCCTTTCTTTCTTTCGATCCAAACAAGCGCTTGATGCCGCGCCCGATTGCCTTGGCCCCTCTGATGATGACGGGCAGCGGCACTTTCACTTCGATGTCATGTTCGGCCGGGACTTTTGAGTAGTCAGGGCCACCAGTCAGATCCAACGGGTTCATGGGGGTGCCGGGCTGGATCTTCACGATTCCATCCCCAGTTGGTTCTTGAGTTGAGATTCGATCACGCCGATACTGACGTACCATGGCTTCTTTATCACGGACACCTGCAGGATTTGGTCCGCCTCGGCGTACTGTGCCACGGCTTCAACACCATGCCCGCTGATCGCCCATGAATCAGGCCCCTCATCGGCCAGCACACTCGCACCGGCCGCCTTGAGCTTGTCGAGAAGCGTTGCGATCTGATCGCGCGTGGCGTAGACAGTGAAAGTGTTCATGCTGTTACCTCAAGCCTGCGGTCCGTGTCGTCCGCAATCTGCTGGCGAATTGGATGCGCCATCACGATGCAGCCTTTACTAGCCGAGCCGGGAAATCGGATCGAGTCAGCATGTAACCGGAAGCCGCTGCGGCCGAACATCTGGTTTGTCGGATCGGGCGTCAACGGGAAGCATAGCGGCCCGTCGATGGGGTCAGTATAGGGTTCTCCGATGGTGTAGAATCCCTGCGGGAGCGGCCCCACGTTGGGGACCGCCTGCATTTCGGAATCGTTCTTGCCCGACCCGGCACCAGCGTAGCCGACGCCGACCACGATGCCATCCTGCGTCAGTTCGCCCGTCGATTGGCTGTAGACGTACATCCGATTGAATCATAGAGCATGTTGCGTTACAGTACAAGCGTGAACAAGCCACAATCCTTCCCCACCCTGCCGACGCTTCGCAAACGGGCGGCCAAATCCCCCACGTATGAAAACCTGATTAACCTCGAAAGCGGCCTCCGCCGCACTGCCCGGCTGGCCGAAGCCCACGGCGTTCTGGAGAAGGCGCTCCGCCTGAATCCGCAGCAACCTGCAGGCTGGGTCAATGCTGCCCAACTCTACAGCGACTTGGGCAATTTTGCAGAAGTCCCCAGCCTGTTCCAGCGGGCGCTGCAATGCTTTGAGAAGCAGGGCCTTGCGCCGACGATGGCCAAGGACACGCTGCTAGGCTTTGCCTACAGCATGATGCGGCTAGGCCAGTTCAAGTACGCCTGGCCGGTCTGGGAGGGTGCCCGCGTCGGCGTGAGTTGGCACCCCTTCCCCCACACCTATCCCTGGCGCGGCGAGCCGGTCAAGAAACTGGTTGTGCTGCCCGAGGGCGGCTACGGCGACGGTTTCCTGTTCTCGCGCTGGCTGCCGTTGCTAGCCCAGCGAGTGCCCGAAGTAGTCTTCATTGTTTGGGACAGATTGTACGAGTACATGGCACACGTTGCCGGCCGCTACGTTCGCGTGTTCCCGATGTCGCACGAATGGCGCTACGCCGAATTGAGCGAATACACCCACTCCACCAGCCTGATGAGCCTGCCCGCGGAATTGGGTATGGAGTCTTGGGCCGACATCCCGCCGTCGATTGACTGGACCCCGCCGGCGCACATCATCCATCCACCTCTGAACTGGATCGGCTACTGCTGGTGGGCCGAAGAAAACGGTTCCCAGCGGCGTATCCGGTCGTTGGATCAGATGACCGCAGATCGCGTCGGCAAGGCGCTGGCGAAACGCTGCGAGCGGGTTGTTTCCCTCGTCCCGGAGCAGCAGCGGCTGTACGAGCAGCAGACCGCTCCGCGCTGCCCCAAGGGCGTCACCCAAGACGAGGCCTTGCTGGACGGCTGGGAGCAGACCGCACGAACGATCCTGAAGTGCCGGCTAGTGGTGTCAACCGATACCGCCGTAGCGCACTTGGCGGGGACGTTGGGCGTCCCGACGCTGCTGTTGCAGCCGGTGCGGAGAGATTGGAAATGGGGGCTTAGCGGAGTGAATCTCCCGCCGTGGTACGGTTCCACTTTCCGCGAGTTCACGAACGACGATCCCGAAGGTTGGAACGGGGACGCGCTACTAAAAGTCCTTCAATCTTATTGATTTGCGCCCGCTCTACAAAGATTTTCGTTGCAAATCAACGCCTTTCATCGGTAAACTCGCAATTGTGAACCGCTGGAAAGAGCGAAACCGGCAGATCGCACGTCACCAGGGGATAGTGAAAGTCTACGAAACGAATCAAGAATTAGAGTATCTGCGGGGCAAAGAGAAGGAGCTTGTCGCCCAGTGGCAGCCGGAACGCATCGCTGCGCTGAAGGATCGCTGCAAGGTGCCAGTATCACGAATCGTTGCTTTGCTAGGGATTACCGCGAGCGCGTTCTCGAAACTGGCCTCCGGCGACTTTACCCCCTCCGGCCCGCTGTGCCTGCGGATGGGCCAGTTGGAAGAGGCAGCCGATGCTGGTGAACTGCACTCCGGGAAACAAGTCATCCCCAGCCAGCGCGAGATGCGGCGCCGGATGTCGGCCTTCCGCTCGTGGTGGTTCAACCGACCCCCTACCGCGGAGTTCCCCTTAGTGTCTGTGGAGGTATGTGTGCACTGGGGCAAATCGCCCTACGAGCACATGCGGTTGCCGGTGAAACCGTTCCCCAAGTTGCGGTTGCAGAAGTTTGACGGATTAGTCAATGTGGTGCGGACAATCACCGTAGCAATCCGCAAACTAGCCCAAGCCAATGCCCGGCTCTACTGGACCCAGGCCGAGGGCGAGTTCTGGGAACGCTACGCCCGCGACACTTTGCCGGAGGTCGTGTTGGGCCGCCAGCAGATCATCCGGCACGCCCGAAGCATGAAAGGAAAATAATGGGAAGTCAAGAATTTTTACCGGAAAGGCGGGCCTACGCCCTGGCCGAAATGAGCTACCAGACTGGCTTGAGCATAGGTTTTCTGAAACTTGAGATCCGACGTGGTGAATTACGCGCACGATATTTTGGGCGCCGTGTCTTAGTACTTCGGGAAGACTGGGAGAGCTACCTCGCTAAGAGGGGAATAGTGGATGCGCCTTTAAGGGCCGCCGACAAAGCATGAAAGGAAAGTGAAGATGGGCCCCCAGGAAACAACAGAGTATAAATCCATCGAGGAACGAAAAGACCTTCGTTGCTGTGACTGCGGAGGTTGGCCGATAACCAATGGCTCCGTGTTCGTTGCGGTGTTTTTGATTCGGGATGGGAAACAAGAACTAGGTGGCATGTGCGAGCTATGCTTTCTACGTCGGCTTGAGAGGCGCGGGAAGGAGATAAACGCGACAAGCAGTTATTGTTCGCAAGTACACCTCCCGGAATTAGGTCTTGTTCGGAATAAACGTTAAAGTAGGAAAGAACCATGGCGTTCCAAACCAAGAGGATCTACCGCGCGCTGAACGGCGGCGAGTTGAAGCAGATCATGCTGCAACGGCTGACCGAAGCGATGAGCCTTGACAATACCGTCAACATTGTTCGGGGGTTCCCCCTCCTCAAGTACGAGGTGCGCGTCGCCTTGACCCCCTACAGGTCGGCGGGCGTGGACCGTAGCGGAGCGCCAATCGACGTACCGGATGGCGCGGTGGTCTACGAAGTCAACGGGGAATACTTCACCCCGGTCGAGGCTGCGGCGCTGGAACTAGTCGAGGAGTCGCCGCTGTACGGGCGCGAGGCCGACCCTCAAGAACTCAGGACGCTGGCCGGCATGGGCACTATCGAAACCGTGCGAACCAACACGGGCGAGTTGGTGGATGTCCGCACCAAGCCGGGGAGCTTGGAGCCTGCCGTCGAGCCGCCCAAGGTCACTATCCCCGACACGCCGCCACCGCCGCCCGTGCCGCCGCTGACGCAGCAGGAAGTTACCAAGGCGCTGGAGACGACGGGTGCGGAAGACGCCGATACGACATACAAGATTGAGGAGCAGCGCTGGGCGGGGTCGCACACAGACCCGGCGCTGGAGCGGGCGATCAAGAGCGCGGTTGATGATCCGCAAGGGGCGATGCGGGCTGCACCGGGGCGGGTATCGATTGTCGGCGGGGAGAAGGGGCCAAGGCACGGGCGATGAGCGTCCAATATAAGAAGCCAATCGGGACAGAGCCGGTATTTACATGCCCACTTTGCGCCGGCCCCTTTATTGAGCATGAGCGTGAAATTGGCAAGCCGATGGTTTTAGAGTGTTTTGTATGTCACCACTTAATCCTTGTGGCTGTCTGCGGTTTCAGTTCTGCCATGCGAACAGTAGAACCGGGGGACACTCTTTCTGCGGAACAAGCAGAAATTTTGAGAGATTTAGGATGGCAGGAGAAAAGCAGTGACTTGTCCTGATCTGCGGGGCTGCTTTCGGCATTACGAGTGGCGCCCGATGCACAGCGGCGGGGTGCTGGTCGGGTCCGATTGGGCCGACAAGCAGGCCGACGATCCCGTGTTTGGCATCCACAAGAACTCTGGCTCGTGGACGATGCAGGAGATTGCCATTCTGTACGCTGTCGCGCAGAAAGTCGGCGGCTCATGGCTCGACATCGGCGGAGCGACCGGCTGGACAGCGGCGTACTTGGCAATGGCGGGCTGCGAGGTGCGGGCGATTGACCCGATGTACGCCGTGCCGGAGTTCCGCGCGCGCGCTTGCGAGAACCTATCGCACCCTTTGCTGTGGCACGCGGACAAGGTGCGGCTGTGCCCGAAGCCGTCCGACGTGTTCTTCGACGTGGACACCTCCACTTTCAACGGTATAGTCATTGACGGCGACCACGAACCGCCGCAGCCGCTGAACGATGCGATTCATGCCGATTCACGCGTCGTGTGGGGCGGAGTGATTCTGCTGCACGATCTGATCTACGCTGGGCCGCAGGAAGCCTACAACTGGCTAAGGGCGCATACCTGGCTGGGAGAGGTTTACGAGACAACGCATCGGGTTGCGGTGTGCTGCTTGGAGCCGTTCGCGTTACCGGAGTTTGAATGCGTGAAATCAACTGCGTGACGATGGACATTACGACCGCCTGCAACCGGCATTGCGACAACTGCTGCGCCGGGATGCACCGCCGCCCTGTCGTGCATCATCCGTGGGAGTATTTCGTGCAGGCAGCGGAGCATCTGTATGGTATCTACCGGCTCAATCTTACCGGCGGGGAGCCGACGATGCACCCATCATTCGAGTTCCTGGCTTGGGTCTTGCGGGATTTATTCGGCTGCAAGTTGTTGACGCTTTCAACTAATGGTTTCAAGGTGCGCCAGTACGAGAGAGAACTGTGCAACTTCGACGAAATCTACTTCTCGGACTACGGCGAAAATCACGCCGAGTTAGAGTGGCTGCAAGGGCACTACGGCGGGCGCATCATTCATTATTGCCAAGAGTTCACGCCACTCGACCGGCGCGGCTCCGGCCAGCCGTGCCATCGTGGGCTGTCGGAAACGGTCGCACACGCCCATGGGCGGCTGTTCCCGTGCTGCGTCGGGCCGGGAATTCCAGGAGCAGAGAGCCTAGAGCCATGTGCAGGATGGCAGAAGAAAGTGCAAGCGGTGCCGCTGCCGTGCAAGGATTGCTGGTTTTCCCCATAGGAGGAAGGATGAGAGCGATTGTCAGCGTAGCGACGGGACGGTTTGTCGAGCACCAGGACCGGCTGCAGCGGCAACTGAACGCCGTAGAATCGACGGAGTTGCGCTGCTTCTGGCGCGATCAGCTCCCGCCCGCCAGCCCGGCGCACGAAGACGTGCCCTACGCATTCAAAGCCTACGCCCTGCTGCAAGCCTCTTTAGGCGCCAACGTGTTGCTGTGGATGGACTCTTCGATCTATCCCATCCGCTCGCTAGAGCCACTGTGGGACTTCATCGAAAACCACGGTTTCTGGTTCAGCGAGAATCTGCCGCAAGGCCGGAGCGACCTGCCGGCCTACAACTGCGGGCAGTGGTGCTGCGATTCGGCGCTGCCGGCGCTGGGCATCACGCGCGAAGATGCTTTCGGGATTCCGCAGGTCATAGCCACGTCTTTCGGCCTCGACTTGCGGCTCAAGGAATCCTCAGTGCTGCTGGAGCACTTCGTCCAATCGGCAGCTATGCGGACAGCCTTTCAAGGCCCGTGGAGCAACGGCAACGGCGAGGCTTCGCCCGACCCACGCGTGCTGGGCCACCGCCACGATCAGACGGTACTATCGGTTCTGGCGCATCGGATGTGGATGCCGCTCACACGCCCGCCGACGTTCATTGTGGACGAGATCCCGGCAACGGAAGATACAGTCATGGAGATCTGGCGATGATGGGGATAACTGAGATTATCGACACGGTGCAGCCGCACACGATGCTCGACGGCGAGCGGATTTTCGGGCTGGTGCAGAGCGTCATAAACGTCACGGCCTTTGGGGTTCCCGGCGCGTTTGTAGAGTGCGGCGTGTGGCGAGGTGGCGCGGCGCTGGCGATGATCTTGGCGCTTCAGGGCAAGGAAGTACGCGACATCTACCTATTCGACACGTTCGCTGGGATGACCAAGCCCGGCTTCGAGGACGTGGACTTCATGGGGCACGAGGGGCGTGAGGGCGATTGCGCCGCTACGGCGTCGGAGGTTCTGAAAGTCTTAGGTTTGGTAAACTATTGGGATTGGCACTTAGTTGTCGGTCGAGTTGAGGAAACCATTCCCGCCCTGGCTCCGCAGCAGATTGCCTTGCTCCACCTCGACACTGACTGGTACGCCTCGACCAAGCACGAATTGCAGCATCTCTACCCTTGTGTCTCACGCGGCGGCATCGTCATCATCGACGATTATGGCCACTGGCAGGGCGCACGCAAGGCAGTGAACGAATACCGAGCCGAGAACCGGATCACGTCACCACTGATCGAATGCGGCTACACGGCGCGGCTGCTCATCAAGGAGTGACATGACTTGGAAGGAAGAAATTGACTGGGAGCTTGCTTGCGGCAGGAGTGTACCCTTCTCGGCGTTCGTTTGTTCTCGCGCACAACGAAGACCCATTTCGCGCAAGACCATCGCCAAGTTCTCGTATCGAGAATCCGAAGAACATGAGTTGAAGCGCCAGTTTCTTGACGTGCTCTGCAATGCTGGCCCATGGTATCGGGATATTGGCACATTGCTTAAGGAGGTTCTGGGATGACGTTCTCCCTGCTGCACCCGACCAAGCGGCTGCCGGAGGGATGGAAGGATGCTTGGTGTGCCTGGATGATGGGATGCGACAACATGACAGAAGTCGAATACTTGCTCGTTGTCGATTCCGAGGACATTGACAAAGCCCCGCAGATAAAACCGTGGTATTTCAGACTTCTCGTCAACCGTGGACGCCCCTGCACCGTCGATGCGTGGAACCTCGCCGCCCGCGAGGCTAAGGGCGACGTGCTGGTTTGCATAGCCGACGACTGGTCCCCCTGCGAACATTGGGGCACGCGGCTCAAGGAAGTCATCCCCGACGTGAAGGGCGAATACGTCATCTGGGTCGGCGCGAACCACTGCCCCGGCCTCATCATCCACCCTATCCTGACGCGGGCTTACTACGAGCGGCCAGGACGCGGCGGAATGCCCAACGGCGAATTGTTCTACCCCGACTACATCTCAGTCGGCAGCGACGATGACTTCACCAGCTATTCCCATCAGGACGGCGTGGTGATCCGCGCTTTCGATATCCAATTCGAGCATCGGCACCCGTCAGCAGGCATCGGCGAACTCGACGCGACGTACAATTGGAGCAACCGGCAGGAAGCCTGGGACCGCAAGGAAGAAGTGCTGGCGCGGCGGCACAGGGACGAGTTCAAGAAATGAAAACCATCAGTGTAATCGCCTACAACCGGCCAGCCTACCTGAAGCGCGTCCTTGAGGCGCTGGCGGTCTGCCGCGGCATCCGCAATTACCACGTGGTCGTCTCGCTCGACAACGCGCCTTACGAGCGTCCGACGTGGGAGGTGGCGCACTGGTTTGCCGAAGAGTTCCCGCACTATCGCGTCTGGGAGAACATGGGCCGCGCGGGTGTGGATTACCACCCTATGATGGTCTACGACAAGCTGTTTTTCGGGGTGCTGGAATCCACCTTCAATGTGGTCTTCGAGGACGACATCGTGCCTTCGCCCGACGCACTGGAGTTGTGCGACTGGTTCTACGACTTGCCGACGCGGGATCAGTACGCCTGCCTGCTACTTCATGGTGCGACGAAAGACCAAAGCCATCCTCTGCAAGTCAATGAACTCATGCGCTTTTGCCCGTGGGGTTGGGCATTCACGGACTGGGCTTGGGAGGGCAAATTCCGGGGCGAATGGAACGCCAAACCACCGACGCCATCGGGCGGGGTGGGTTGGGACTGGTCCTGCGGTCTGACGATCCAGCGGCACGCTTTGAAGTGCCTCGTGCCGGTCCTCAGCCGCACGCTCAACATCGGGCGCGAGGGCGGAGTCTACGAGTCCCCGGATCATTGGGACGCTTGGGCCAAGGGTCTGGTTGCCAGCGACGGCACGCACGGCAAGAACTATTTCATCGGGGATCGACTGCGACCGGGGTATGAGAACGATGTCGATCCTTGGGTTACGGAGGCAGTGAATGAAAAGAAATAAACACATTACAATCGACGAACTCGCTGCGTTTCTAAAGGCGCACGAGGTTCTTAAATTCGACATGTTCAGCAAATACGTGATGGTTTTCAGCGACGTATGGGTTGACAGGCAAGCCGTCGATCATCTGATGGATTGGCTCACCGCGCAGGGCTGCGTCTGTGCGGTCGTTTTCACACACGCAGGCGACGTTCGAGTAGCTGTGGGGCAGATACCAGTATGAAGCTCACCGACCTGCTCAATCCTGACGCCACCCGGCGTCTGCTCGAAGAACTGACGCTCACTCGCAAGGCTTTGGAGTCCATCGCGGTGAGCCTCGCCCGCGCGACAGAGATTCCCGCGCCGCCACCACGGCCTGCCAAGCCGCTCGGGCCGGAAGCCATCGGCGAGTACGCCACCGCAATTCAAGACCTCGAAGGAGAGGATGCCGACGCGATCCGAGAACGCCTGCGGGCCAGTGGGCTGACCGATCACGCAATTGAGGAATTGCTGGTCACATACTTGACCGGGAGGGAAGAGGATTGAACTGCACCGTCGCCGAACTCTTGCACTTCTCCCGCTGCCCGGCTCTGTACGAGTTGCACCACCTCCAAGGGGTGCCCATGCCGCCGACAACCCGTCAGATCGTTTCGCGGGCCGTGCGCGCGCTAGTTCTCGAAGAATTGCAGGCTAAGATTGATACAGGGGCCATTCTTGAGGCTCAGGAGGCCCGCCAGCGTGTTTGGAAGACGGTAGACGCTCAGATCACCCAGGACATCGCCTACACGCCCCAGGAGGCCGCTAGAGGCCAAAGAACGGCCTACGAGAAGGCGGCGCGGGATGCCGGGGCGCTGCTGCAGCTCTGGCGGGCGGTGGTCGCTCGCCTGATTCATCCTGCCCGCCTGCAGGAGCCGTTTTCGGAGTACATCCGCGGTCACTGCCTTAGCGGGCAATTCGAGATTGTCGAGAACGCCCAGATTCGCACCATCCGCGTGCGCCAGCAGCGGCCGGCCAACGGCGAGGCGCAATACGACATGGGAGCCGTCGTCCAGGCCGTCATATCGGCTAAGCCGGTGGTGGTGGACTACTTGATTGACAGCGACCCGATGGTGGTGGACCGGCAAATTGTCGAATTCGACGGCGGGAAGTGGGCGGCAATTCAGGAGCGCGTTTGCGTGATGGCGCGGTGCATCGAGGCCGGACGCCTGCCGCCTGCCGACCCCGCGTATTGGCGATGCCAGAATTGTTCGCTAAGGAGTTGTTGTAGATATGTGTGAAGTAATCAGAGACGCTCAGATCACAAAGCAACTGATACCAGAAGTTGTGAGAGTGATTAGAGAATCCGACTTAATCCTTTCTGAATCCGAAGCCAGGACGGCATTCGGTATGGCATTCAGGTGTAAGGAACCTTTCCCTATTGGCGTGGACCCCATGATCGCCTATCTCATCTTTCGAAACTCCGAGAGAATCCCAGAACTTCGCAAGTGGAGCTACTGGCAGATGGTTCAAGAGTACGCCGCTGCGGCGGCTAGAGGAGAACGGTTTTACCGTGTAGAACTATGACCCGGTAATTGTTCGCTGCGAGCGTGCTGCCGCTACGTCTGAGCACACCGCAAGCTAGGGCTGCTGCGTCATTTGCGGGGTTGGCGGCTTCAAGGGCTTCGCGGCACCACTGATCTTGACGGGGAATCTCTTGCCCTTGTAGCCCGTAAACGCTTGACGCAAAAGAGAATCCGTACTGTGCGCTTCTTTAATCATCTTCGCGCCCAGGATTTCAGAGCCGGCCCCTGCGATGTCGCCCCAACCGGATGTCCCGCCGCTGCCCACTACCTTGACCGCTCCTTTGGCAGCGTGGAAAGCGGATCGCGCGGTTGCAAACCGCTCCGGCATACTCATCGCACTTTGCCGTTCCGCGACCACCTTCCGGGGCCAGAGCGCATTCTCGAACTCGGAAAGTGCCCCGTAGCGTTTTTTCAGATCGCGCACACCCTCTCCGCCGCCTTCAGCATCCAGCGTATCCGCGATGATCTTGCGAGTCTCGTTTGCCTCCTCTACCAACTTGCGGAGCGCGGGGTAGGCTTTGACTTGGGCTGCACGCTGGCTGGGGAATCGGTCGTACCAAGAGTCTAATTTAGCATTGAGAACCTGAAGGTCTTGCTCCAACAGATCCACCCGGACACTGAACCCCGGCATTGTCCCCGGAGAGTGTGGCAATCGCTCGTACTTCGCCCGGAATTCCGGGGATGCCTTAGAGAGATCGGCCATAATCCCGCCGCCCGTGAACTTCTCGTACTGTTCCCAAAGCGCTTTCTTGGCCGCTTTCACGTTCTCCAGTGTCCAGTTTAGCGCTTCACCTTGAGGCGCTTCCGCTATGCTCTTGCCGGTGATCTTTTGAGCTTCATAGACTTCCGGCGCGGACAGGTTCAAATTCTGCTTGAAATTCACCATGCGATTCGGAGGGCGGACTGCCCGTTCGATCTTGTCGTGCGCCCTGAGCGCGGCTGCGGCATCCTGCTTTGCAATCGCTTCAACCTTGGCGGCTTCCTCCGCTGCTTTAGGGAGACGTGCACCCTCAAGCTCCTCCGCCATCTCAGGCACTGACAATTCTAGGAGGTGCGCCGTGCCCTTGCCGTACTCGCCCCGCGCCAATTCCGCCGCAGTCTCGTTAATCATCGGGCCGACGACGGGCACAGCCCAGCCCAGACCGCGCGTAATGCCGGACGCTACATCGCCACGCTTGAAGGCTTCAATCGACGCTCGGCCTTCTGCCTCCGATTGCTTGCCAATGGCTTGGATGGTCTCGGGTGTATGAAGAACCGCTTGACTGACCGCGCCGGGGATTGCTGCGATGTCGGAGCCGAGAGTCCCGAAGAACTCTCCGACCTCATGCCCGAACCCGCCCGAGGGCTTGCTCGCGGCGGGCACGGGCGAACGGTTCCTCTTAAATTCCTCGAATGTGGGGACGCGAGTTTTTTTGAACTCCTCAAACGTCGGGATTGCGGGAGCGCTCACTTCTTCCCCTGCTGCGCTGCGATTGCAGCCTTCGCCTTCGCAACGTCGCCGCCGAAATGAGCATCAGCGTAAGCCTTCACGTCAGGATCTTCCCCACCAGTAGCATTCAAATCAACGCCCAGTTTGCTCGCGGCGCCAATCGCTTCCTCCGAAAACGGCTTTTCAAAATCTTTGCCCATGAGCCGCTTGTAGCGATAGTTCAACTCGTTCACTCGCTCTTTCGAGGTCTTCGCCATCTGCTTCAACGCCCATAAAATCTGCTTCGGAGAAGCATCATCACTGAGAAGCAACTCAACGGCCTTGCGGTCGTCTTCGTATAACGCGCGGCCACCCAAAAGGAACGACTCGTACTCTTTCCGGGGCGCTTCCAAGGCCACCATGAGAGCCTGGTAATTAGGGTCGCCGCTCATGTTCTTGCGCCACCAGTTCAACGGCTTGTTGAAGGCTGGGGTGCCGCTCAACTGGATGTTACCGAGAACATCATGCGCTTCGCCCGCGTGCTCCAGGAACATCCCGAATGACGACAGATTTTCTCCGACCTTGCCCGTCGTGTACAGGTTCTCCATGTTGATCTTGCGCTGGATGTCGCTGGTACTAAAGTTCGGGTTTAATTCCTTAGCCCGCGCATACACCCTCAATCTCGCGCCGCCCATCATGGAAGTAACATCCCGCAGAGCAGTCAGATCGCCAGACGCGAGCGAGCGCGCGGTTTCTTCAATCGCCTTATCCTCTTCCGTTTTTGTGGGAGTCTGTTTTGATGCGAAGGCAATTTGCAACTGCCGTTTCTGCATCGTGTCGAGAATCCTCTTAGCTTCTAATGCTTTCGAGGTTGGCTTGCCATCGGGACCAACTTCCAGGGACTCGGCCGTAAGCTGCTCCACCGTACGGTTCTTTTCCTCGCCGGACGGCTTGTTCGCCGCGTTGATCTCCTTCTTGTCCGAAGCCAAAATAGAGCCGAGTGGTGGATCAATCGGGACTTTGTTCCTGGTGTAAATCTGCTGTTTGCCATCCACCGTCTTGACCATCACCGGGAGAGTGGCCCCATTCGCTAGTTCTAATACGTCGGGCTTATAATGCCCCTCGATGTCTGGACGGACCCCAAAATGCGCCGAAATTTTTGCTTGTTTGCCCTCCTCTGACTCGTCACTTTTCCGAATCCGGTCTATAAATTCTGCATCATACTGGTCGTTCGCCTGTTTTGCTGCTAGATTGGCGGTGTTCTGAGCAGAGTACAGCCTAATCTGTTTTTGGATGTCGAGTTCATCCTCCTGCGTTTTCTTCTGTTTCTCGTAGTCAAGTTTCTGCTGATCCAACTGCTCCCGGCTGGGGAACAACTGCATCCCGGCGCCTGTGGGTCGCTCCTCGGCCTCCTCTTTCGCGGGGGTACCCTGGGCGGGCTTACGGCCGGCGCTCAGAACGTGCGGCTTCAGGAGTTCAAAGATCGGCTGCGCCTGCTTGTTCCCCTTCTCTAATAGCTGCCAAGCCAGTGTCCTGATTTTGGGATCTTGCTGGTCATCGCTCGCAAGCATCCATAGACCCTTGCTTTGGGTAAGTTCCTCCTGCATCTTTTTCTGGAACTTTTGCCGCATTAACTGGCCAAGCATTCCCATAGATCACCTCACTTGCTACGGCGTTTCGGCGCGCGCTTGCGGTAGGCCTTGGCTTGGCGGCGGTTCAGCACGGCCTCGCCAGAGTGCAGCTTGTAGATGCCCGTCTTTGGCACTCGCCGCGTGCCACGCTTTAAAAATCCCTGGATGGGGCTGTCGGAGCCACTGCTGGGGGTGGGCCGCTCGCTAGCGTCTTCCTTGGAAGGCGTGCCGCCTTTGTTCGATTGCCCCTTCAGCTTCCGGCGTTTCTTGGACTGTATCGGCTGTGCGCTGATCGGGCTGGGAACGTAACTGCCGTAATCATCATCCATGCTGCACCTCAATCAAAACTGAAAAAGCTCAGAACGGACTCCAGGCCTGATGTCAGATTGCTCCAGTTCGACATATCCTGCGACACGTTCTGCCCACGCCGTGCGAGCAGCCCCCCCAAAGCCTGGAACAACTGCTCGTCGCCCATGTGGGATTCCTGGATCCCCAATCCCGCGACCTCCCTCGCGATCTGCGCCTCGCCCGCCGCCGCCTGCGGACGGAGCTTCTGCAGCAGCGCCGCCACGTCGCCCGCCTGCTTGAACTCGCTCTCCGCAACCGCTTCGTTCGTGCCGCCGCCGCGCTGGCCCGCCGCAAGCTGCTTCCTCCGCGCCCGGTACTGCGACAGGATGTCGGACTTCTCCGGGGCGATTGCGGACTCCATTTCGGCCTTGTTGCCGCTCAAAATGTCGCTATAGTACGACATCGGCGCTTTGAGGCCCTGCAAGCCCTGTGCGAGGATGTTTTGGCCCTGTCCGAAAGTTTGTGAGCCCGCCGCCCCGAGGGAGTTTGTCATGCTCCGCAGGTATTGAGTAAGGCTGTCGCCGCTGATCGGCTCCGGGGCGAGGCTAAACGCATTGGTGCTCATACTGCCCTCACATATCCCACAGTTGCAGGTTCAGAACCGCCGTCCCGCTGACCGTCTGTGCCCACATCGACCCGAAGTACACCGCGTTGACGGTCGCGCGCATGGTCTCCCCATACCCTCCGGCGGCACCCAGCGTCATGCCCTTCTGCACGACACTGCCCGAGGGCGTAGTCTGCGTCAGCGTCTGCCCGACGTTGCCGTTGCCGAAGCGCACCTGGGCGCCGCTGGAAACCTCCGGGTCCAACTGAATCGTCACCTCGCGGAAAATCGTCGCAAACGACCCCGCCGTGTAGCCAAGGATCTGCTCGACGATGGGTGCCAGTTGCCGCGCCGTGCCGTCCACCAAGATGCTCACCGCCGTGTAACCGCTGCGCCGCGGCATATTTTGCAAGGACATCTAACGCCTCCTGACTGATTCTACACCCGTTTCCCGCTTACGCGACCACCCCATAATGCGTGACCCCATCGTAAACGAAAGTGAAAAATTCCCCAAACCCCAACCCCCAAGCAGCCGACTGCACTGCATATGTCAGACCGTCCGTCGCGTGCTGCGCCCCGTAGGTTCCATCGAGATTTTTGGTCGGCAACGTGTACGTGTCCGGCGGGTTGGGAGTATTCCAGTTGTCGGGGGCACCGATTGGGCCGGGGCAAAAGAATATCTGCGTGCTGCTGGCAACCGTCCCCGTGACATCCTTGTCCATCGTCACCGTGGTGGAGTCGAAGTCTTTCACCCTGGCCCCAGTGGCAATATTCGTCCCCGCCAGGGACATCCCCTTAGATACCCCGGTTGTCGAAGCGAAGTGTAGCACCGCGCCGGAAGTCGTCGATCCGTTAGTGGTCAGCATCGTTGCGGCGGCGGCGTGGCTGTGGATTGCAAAAATTCCCCCGCCGCGGTAGATAAAATCTGTCCCGCCGGTATCCGCGCGGAGCTGGACCGTGACTGTCTGGTTAGCGACCGCGCTTGATCCTGTGTTGTAAATCGGCATGATGCCTCCTTTTATTGCCAACTTCCCTTGAATACACCATTGAATGTTGAAGATGCGGTTTGCCCGCTGCCAGAAAAAGCGAGAACCCCGTTCGCGCTCGAAGTTACTGCACCAGAGGAACCAGTGGCAGCGACGGTTACATCCCCACCGGAAACGGTGACGTAGTAGGTCGTGCTTGGCGTCAGCCCGGCCAAGTAGTGGCTCACCGTTGCTCCCCCCTGCGTAAAAGTATAAGTGATTGGTAGAACGGGAGCAGGCGGCGTGCAGGTGTTGTTGGAACAGTTGCCCGAACCAATCTGCGAGTTTTGGAATCCGGCAACCGTGTCAGTGCCAACCTGCACCATGTCAGCATGAGTGGCCGTCAGCGGAGTTAGAGTTGCCGTATCCGATGCGCTGAGGCTGGCATCTAGCGCCGTAAGCCAATTCTGTGAATCCTCAACCGGTGCGCCGGCGGTCTGGCACCACGTTGCATTTGTCGTGCAGTCGCGGTTGTCGTGAATCTGGAGTTCATAGACGATCCCGCCGCCCACAATCTGTCCCACGCCGTACATCAGGTCGCGGAGGATTGCCGGCGGCGTTGCGGGCTTGATTGTCGTGATGGCTCCGTTGAACTTCTGAATCGTGCCGGCAGCGCCGCAGGCCCCCACCGCTGTCGAGTTGTTCAGCGTCATCGTGGTCAGGTCGGTGGCCGTGCCCGTGTTGGGCACCGTCACCATCCAGTTGCCATTGAGGCTGGCGCAGGCGCCCGTCGCCCCAGCAATGTTCACCGAGAAGTTGGTGTTGAGGTAATGCGGCGCCGAGGTAGTCACCGTGACCGGCGTTGTATTCGCGATGCTGGCGATGCTCACTTCCGGCATCTCAACGTACCACTGCCGCATCCCGGCCGTAACTTGGCCGCCGGTCGTCACCTCAACCGGCTTCGGGCCTGTGTGCCAGGGGATCACCTGATGCCCCCAGACATTCCCGGTGGCCGTGCCACCCGTAAGAGGCGCGCTGATCGGGGTTGTCAGCCCGTTGAGGGCAAACTGGTTGCTGTCTAAGGCAGTGATCGTGTAGGTGTTGTTGTTGACCGTGCTGTTGGCGAAACCCGTCAGTTTGACTTGCATCCCCGAGTGGAACGCATGGTTCGCCGCGACGACGCGAACAGGGTTTCCATTGCCGTCCGCATCCACCAGTGATGCCGCTGTGACGGCTCGTTGGTTGTAGTGCGGATTCCGCGTCCGGTCGTAGACCAGGAACACCTTGGGACGCAGATACAACACCTCGCGCTGATAGCCCAGGACGCTGGTGTATTGTGGCTCAGCAAAGCTGCTGTAGGAGTCGGCATACAGCGCCTCCAGCCCCACACCGCGGGCATAAGCATAGTTCGAGGTGTTCTCTAGCAGATCAATCCGCGCCGGGTTAGCTGACGCAAAAGGTGTGCCTGCAACGAGCCACTGGGTGCTCGTGCCAGCGCTAGCAATGACCAGTGCCGTCCCCGTTGTGGGGATGCCCGTGCCATATTGCGGGGCTGCCACAATGCCGAAAGTTCCGGCCCCCGCGTTCCAGTTGATGACGGCGTATTGCACTCCTCTCACCAGACTGGCCGTTGGCCCAGAACTTCCAGACAGATAATATGTGGGGGCTGTACCTCCCGTTGCCCAACTAAACTCCGCGATCTCGCCATTGCTCAGGGTTTGCCCCCCGGTCAGCGTGATCGTAGCCGATCCAGGCGTAACGCTGTAAGCCATTCCTGGCGTGTATGGAGTATCCGGCCCCGTGCTCACGGGGGGTTCCGCAATACCAGGAGCTATATAGGTTGAGTTGGTAAACTGCGCCCAGCGGTTGCTCTGCCACGGAGTTCCGCCCCAAGCGAAGATAACCGTTGCCCCGTTAGCAACACCCGTGCTAGTCACGCTCTGGTCAATAGTGACAGTCGTGGATGTGACAGCTAGCACGAAAGAATTGGGAGTATCAAATGCAGCATACTCAGAAGAACTTCCAATCGGGATGTTTGTCCCGAGGGCCACCATTCCGGGGACCACCCCAGCCGTCGAGGCAAAGTGCAATACGGCCCCACTTGCTGTCGCGGCATTTGTGGTTAGGCTGACTGAATCCACACCGGCTGTCGTGCTGGGGTTACCGGGGCTCAACATCAAGGAGTAGATCCCGCCGCCCCAAGAGAAATCCGTTGCATTCTTCTGGCTAGCGCAATTCTGAGCATTCGTCAGCATAGCCGCCCCGGCGCCAGCAGAACTCGCAGGGAAATTACGGATACACTCTGCTGCGGGATGCGAGAGAAGCGTGTTTGACCCCCGTTGGAGCATGATCGACCCAGCGTGGTCATACTCATCGTGCCCGTTGCCAATATCGAAGACCGGGGGGCCAGCCCGGAAACTCAGGTAGGCCGCGCTGCTAGTCCAGTCACTCCGCATGTAGACGTGACCGTAGCCGCCCGCCGGATTCGCCATGTTCCCCAGAACGGTTGTCTCGCTAGACCAGTTCGTCTGCGTTCCGTTCGGGTCCCAGAATACAAAGTCCGGGGTGATACTGAACTGGGTCATGAGCTGCTGGTTGAACCACCTGTACTGATTCTTGAGTGGGTTGTTGGTCAGGTCGGCTAAGTACTGCATGATGAAGTTCGGGCCAGAACAGTTTACGCAGGATGGGGCAGCCCCGGTGTAGTTGTACACCGACCCACGCTGGAGCATTGACTGCATGTTCGGTTCCAGGTTGTGGCGGAAGTACTCCAGCCCGGCCATCCACGAAAACGGCTGCGTGGAATTGTTGATGAGGTCGTCTCCGAGGGCGGTGTAGTTCGAGATCAGCGTCAGCGCGATGTTGTACCAGGACAGCCCGGCGTAGTTGAAGCTGTCCATCATGTTGCCATCAGCGCCGAGCCAGTGAGCAGAGAAGGGCTGATCGACCGCCAAGTGCATCTGATTGCGCCAGTAGTTGTACCAGACCTGCCCGCGAGGATCATCGTAATAGGCCGCGATCCCAACTAACCCCAGCCCTGCATAATGACCCCAATGGTAGTTGCTGCCTGTCTGGTTATAGGTTCCAAGATCCCCGTAGTTGCCCCCGCCATTAGAGCCCCGGTAGTAATCGACCAACTGCTCTTTCGTCCAGCCGTCCATCGAGTCCAAGACTTGTGCGCGAAGGGTGGTAAAGCCGCTAGGATCAGCCTGTGGATAAGTCCCGGCAGCCGTCACCGTCGAGTCGATCCAGGGGTTCGTGCTGGCATCCCAAGCCGTTCCTCCCGATGTGAAGAGTGCTTTGACTCCAGCCGGTTCCTGCGCCGCCAAGTAATTCAACGCTCCAGCCGGGGAATACCCCAAGAGGGGCCTCAGCCAGTCGTATAGCAGAGCCATCCCTGGCATGAAATTGCGGTCAGGGAAGCCGTTGTCGTGGTCGGGCTCCCAATTATAGTTCTGCCCGCTGCCTACGGCCCAAGCCGGGCTACCATTGTTGTAGGTCACGCCCTGATTGGGAACGATGCAGAATGGCGTGCCGGCGGCGTCTGAATCAAGTGGGAAGCCGTAATAGTCGGCGCTTCGATCTGCATCGACGTAAACGGTGACCCCATTAAGAGCCGTAGCGAGTGGCCCCACAATCCCAGTGAATGTCAGCGCCGAATGGCTGGCCAAGTCCTGGCCGAGAGCGATACCAGCGAAGAGTTGCCCTTGGCCAACGGGGCATGAAGTCACAGCAACATCGGTAATAGCTGCTCCCGAAAGGACGTTACCAATGACATTGTGATCCAAGGTGACGCTCACGCCTGCGACCTTGCTTTGCACCTTCGTCCCGGCGGGGATGTTCGTTCCAACGGCATAGTCTCCGACGGTGAAGTTGTCGGTGTTGGAGGCGCTTCCGCTGGTCCCCGAGAAATAGAGAACAGCCGATCCGGAGTTGGTTTGCGCCGATGTCAACGAAAGCGGGGCATAAGAGTCTACACTCCCCCAGATATTGAAATTCCAAGTATTGTTTCTGTTGGCTGGGCCAATCCCAAGACCACCCACAGGACGGGAGGTTAGCCCGTGCCAATCGGTGGGTGGAGAGGCTGGTGTGAACCACGCGAACGGCGGCGTGAACTTGTTCAGCAGCTTGACAGCCTGCATCCCAGCTAGGATGCCATACTGCTGCGGTGTGAGGGAGACTCCGTTCCAGGTGTAGCTCCAGCCGGAGGGTGTAACGTCGCCGTCTTTTAGGGTCAGGTAGCAGACCCCGACGTTGTACGCCATCGTGTAGGCATCGCCACCTTCGAAGTAGTCGGTATTCGAGCCAACCCACATATACCCGCCTAAGCCGTTGCCTCGGCCATCAGGGCCGGCTTCCATTGCGGCATAGATCGGCGGCAACCCGTCGGGCGTGCCGGGAGTGTACTGGACCGCCCAATCGCAACCATGCGCTCCGCCCCCAGGATTCCGAAATGCTTGCCAAGCCGCGCTGTTCGATGCTGCGCGAGACTTCATCGCGGCGATCTGGGTTGAGGTCATCAGCATCGTTGGGCCACTAGGCCCTACAGCAATCGTTAGGCCAGATGTCGTCCCACCCGAGTCTTGCACGGTGATGGTGTGCATCCCGTAGGAGGTGATAAGCCCGGAGGTCACGGTTGCCGTCAGTTGGGTGGAACCCACATACGTCGTCGAAAGGGAGGTGGCATCCCAGTAAACCGTGGCGCCGGGCACGAAGTTAGCGCCGTTCACAGTGAGCGTGAACTGCGATCCTCCGGCGCTAGCTGTTGTCGGACTGATGCTTGAGAGCGTCGGGGCGTACACCGAGAAGTTGCTGGCAGCGGATGCCCCCGTCGAGCCTGTCACCGTGATACTGGCAGTTGTGGGCGAGGCGATAAGACCAGCGGTCACTACCGCGGTGAGTTGTGTTGTGCCCACGTAGCTCGTGGTAAGCGAAGTGGACCCCCACTTCACCACATCCCCAGAAACAAAAGAAGTGCCATTCACGGTCAGGGTGAATTGCGCGCCGCCGGCCGACGCTGAAGTTGGGCTAAAGCTAGTGATCGCTGGGCCGACAATCGTAAACGTCACTGCTGGGCTGGACGTGCCCGCTGTCTCCTGGACTGTGATACCAGCCGTCCCACCACTCGCAATTAAATCCGCCGTCACCGTGGCTGTCAGTTGTGTAGACCCGATATAGGTTGTAGCAAGCGCCGTCGCGTTCCAATACACCGTAGCATCCGCACTAAAGGCTGTTCCATTAACCGTGAGCGTGAACTGCGCGCCACCTGCTGCCGTCGAAGCCGGGCTGATGCTTCCGACAACCGGAGATGTCCCGACCTGCTGGGAGCCGACTGTTAAGTAGCTCCCCATGCTAAGGAGTTCGTTGCTGGTAGTGGCAATCCAAGCGGCAGAGCGGTTGGTATTGGAAATTCTGACTTCCTGCAAGCTACCGTTGAAATAACTACTGCCGGGACGTGAGCCGATGGACAGTGGGCTGGTGGTGGACATCAGAGGCTGGCACGAAGAATTCGAGGCGTCCTGCACGCCGTTGACATACACATAGGTCGCGCAATTCTGCTGCACGCCCGCGATGTGATACCATGTGGCGGCTGTGAGCGTTGTAGCTCCGGCAAGAGAATCCACCCCCACTGATTCATTGC
>Ga0187850_10001716_pt1 | contig 22586 bp, 17 predicted proteins | sample June2016WEW_4_15_FD_132436 | JGI IMG/M metagenome (GOLD analysis project Ga0187850, IMG submission 132436) | Peatland microbial communities from SPRUCE experiment site at the Marcell Experimental Forest, Minnesota, USA - June2016WEW_4_150 | ecosystem: Environmental > Terrestrial > Soil >...
AAAGGAGTTCACGAAAAACAACCGGTGCGATGAGTGTTACGTGTCGATCCGCTCGTATCTGGACAAGAGCTTCCCGCAGATCTTTCGCGAAAATGTCGCGGGCTTTTTTTCCTTCAAATCCCGGTCGAACTCAATGCCGTCAACTTAAGGCCAAATTGGGATTCGAAATTCGAAATTCGAGATTCTCAATCTCGAATCTCGAATTTCGAATCTCGAATTTTCGAATCAGTCGCGGACATCAGCAGATCCACGTAAGCCTGGGCAAGCAGGTCCTCTTCCGCGATTTCCAGACGATCCATGAACTCTCGAGCAATCCTCATCCCTTCCGCCTCGTCCTGGCCGCGCTCCAGAACCACTTCCAGCTCGATGAAGCATCCCAGCCCTTCGACCTCATCCATGTGAATCCGGGTTTGTCCGGCCTTGTATAGAGTGCGCCTTTTCTTCACGGTGCCGCGAACGTGAAGGGTCGCGCAGAGGACCGTCTCGAGCGACTTCGGCGTGCTCGATTGCGCCACGTAATACTCCGATTTCCTCGGCACCGCGACATCGATGCGCTCGTAATAAATTAGTTCGCCCTGGCTGGCAGACAGGATGCGGAGTTTGAGTCTGCCTCTCGCGACATCGAAGAACGTATCCTCCTGCAGGATAATCTCGCCGGAGGAGCCGCTTGCCTGTTGGGCAAGTTGGCACTGCCTTGAGAAATCCTTTGCTCTGGCCTTTATCTCGATGTTCTCCGGCATAGGAGCATTTCTATCCTTGGCGCGGCCGTTTCTTGCGCGCCTGGTAAGTACAGGCCAGTTCCATGAAGATCCCGACGTCCCGGTCGAGGTCTGTTTGGGTGCCGTCGAAAAAAAAGTTTCGGATCGGAATATGGTCCAGGTCGGCGCTGATCGTGGGATAGACCGCCTCGGTGACAATGCCGTTCATGCAGGTAAAAGGCGAGATGTCCACCACACCGTCGCATCCCTGGTGGTAATGAAACACTGCCTTACCCACGCTGAGAGTCATCTCTCCGAGCGCGCCCGTGTGCGGGAGGTAGGGATGGGAATACTCGAAGATTTCCCGGACGCTGGGTTCCTCATAGCCGCGAAAGTCATCCTCGAAAACTTTGTAGAGCCGATGCTCGTCTTTATGCTGGATGTGGTTCTTGATGTTCACGGTAAGCATGGCCTTGGAAAACATCTGGCCTGTCTGCACGAGGCGCTTGCGATGCTCGAGATTCGTGTACCACACCCATTCCACGATGTGCGCCAGGGTGCATTCACCGCCGAACTCCTCGATCTTGCGGATCAGGAAATCGTTGGTGAAGGGAGTAAGACGGCAGAAAATTTCACCCACCACGCCGATCAGAGGGCGTCTCTGCGAATTTCGGACCGGGATTCGGTGGAACTCCTCCCGCGCTTCCGCCAGCGCCTCGACGAGACGCTTCATGCGCTGTTCGGTCGGAACGCCCGGCCGTTCGATCACCTTCTCCACGCTGCCGACGGCGCGCCGGTGAACCGCGGCCGTATCTCCCGGACGGATTTCATAGGGGCGCGTCTTGTGGAGCATCTTGCGCAGGGCATCCGCCGCGATAAGTCCGCGCAGCGCATTGCGCTGCAGTTCGTTCACCTGGTCGCCCATTTCCTTGTAGCCGTCGCGACTGGTGGGGGAAAACACCATGACGTCCTGAAGGCCGACATCGCGCAGAACTTTGCGGAGGTAGGGAGCATATTGTCCGAAACGGCACGGTCCATCGGCGGTCGGCATGAAGAAAGCCGTCTTTTCCGGAACAAAATCAGGCAGCTCGACTACCTTCAGAAAATTGCCCAGGGTGACGCGCGCGGGAAGACACTCTTCTCCGGAAGTATGGCGCCCTCCCAATTCGAGCGTGCGCGCATCGGAGTCTGGGCAGACCTCGGCATCAATGCCCACGCTGCGGAATGCCGCGGCAAACGCGACAGCGCCGCTGTAGCTCATCTGCGGCACCCACAGTTTTCTTCCTTTTATGGATTGCTTGCGCTCGCAGGCATCTCCTGCTGGGTCGAACCCCATCTGCGTAAGACTCCTTTGCTGTCCAGATACGCCTCGCAACGCGTGAGCATCCCGGCATCGCTGTTGTGCCCGTCGAACTGCAAGGTAAGGAAAGGCCGTCCCGATATTTCTGTGATGAAGTGCTTGATGTACGAGTCCGGCCCGCATTTGAAATTGGTGATATAAACGAGATGCAGGTGAGGTTTGTCTTTGACGAATGCGGCCGCCGACAGGATCTTACTGCCGTAACTCCAAAACATGTTTTCGTGAAATCGGGTGGTGTCGATGTCCTTGAGGTCGAGAAAGTCGAGGCCCAGAACGTTTGCCCCATAGTACTTGCGCATTTTGGTCGCGATGTCGAGGTTGATTCCTTTGTCGTAAATGTTGTAGGGCCTGCCCAGGAGGACAATCCCGTGATCGCCGCAGTCGGAAATGGCGGCCAGGGCTTTGGCGCCGGCGCGCAGCAGGTTCTGCTGGAATGCTTCTCCGGCGGCCAATCCGCGTTCGACGGCCGACTCGAACTCGTGCAGGCTGCGGCGGATGCCGGCCTGCCGGAATGCGTCACGTATCGCGCGGGCAACCTCCCTTACTCCGTGGTTGAACCAGAGCGTCGGGGAAACAATGCGCGATTTGTAATCGCTGATATACGGGGCTACGCGTGCAACGAAGGGCAGAGTCTGATTCCAGGGACAGAAAAAGGAAGGCTTATCGTCAATGGCGCCGGGCGCTGCAATGTAGTTGGGCACCAGGATAAAATCGGCCTTCTTCTCGATCAGCCAGCGGATGTGGCCGTGCGCCACCTGGATCGGGAAACACGGTTCGGAAACCACCGACTCGAGCCCGAGTTTAATGATGTCGTTGTTGGTCTGCTCCGACAGCAGCACGCGGATTTTCAAAGCGCGCAGGACGTTTAGCCAGAACGGCGACCACTCGTAGGTGGACATGCTGAGGGGGATGCCGATAACGGGCCCATCGCCGAATTCCGGATCATAATCTGCCAGCAGCAGGCTGCGGCGGTATTCGACGAGATTCTCAATCACCGGTTCGTGCTCACACTTAACGGCCTTGCGATAGCGCTCGGAGCACTTGTCACCCCAATAGGTCTGTTCGCCTTCCACGGTAAAACGCTGCATCTGGCAGAAATTTGTGCACCCCTTGCAGGTGAACTCCAGGATGCTGTAATTGACCTTGTCCAGGTCGAATCCTCGGAACTCGCTGGGTTGACGCTTGTTGGTCATCTTTTCCAGAGCAAGCAATGCCACGCCCAGCGCTCCCATCACACCGTTGAACGGCGGCACGATGATGCGCTTGCGCAGAATCGAGGAGAAAGCCGCGGCCACGGCATCGTTGTATGCGGTTCCTCCCTGGAAGAAGATCACCTCGCCGATTTTGCGGCCCCGCACGACGCGGTTGATGTAATTGGTGGCCACCGAATAGGCCAGGCCCGCGACGATCTTGTCCAGAGACGCGCCTCGTTGGAGGTAGCTGTTGACGTCGCGCTCCATGAAGACCGTGCAGCGCTCGCCGAGCCGGAGCGGCTCTTCACTCGACATTGCGATGCTCGCGAAGTCGTTTTCGATGCGCACGCCGAGTTCCTTCGCGCGCTCCTCCAGGAAGCTGCCGGTGCCGGCAGCACACGCCTCGTTCATGGCGAAATCAACGACGATTCCCTCTTCGAGGCTGATGAACTTCGCGTCCTGGCCGCCGATTTCAAAGATGGTGTCCACGCCCAGACCGAGAATGGTCTTATCGATGAAGGCTGCGCCTGTCTTATGGGCGGTGATTTCGTCGTTGACCGTGTCGGCGCCGACCAGTTCGCCAATGAGCTCGCGCCCGGAGCCGGTGGTGCCCACGCCGCAAATGCGGATTTTCCCGCCAAGTTCCTGTTCAATCTCGCGCAGGCCGCGGCTGACCACTTCGATCGGCCGGCCGTCTGTCCGCAGGTAGATTTCCTTAAGCACGTTGCGGTCGGTATCGATCACAACCAGGTTGGTGCTCACCGAACCGATGTCGATGCCCAGAAATGCATCGCGCGTGTCGGTAATCTCCGAGGACGGGATCGCAACCATGCGGTTGCGCAGGAGCACGACATTCTCCATCGAGAGCCGCGGAGCGCTGGGGATCTGTTGTGGCTCTGATTTTCGCTCGAGGCTGAACGCCGGATTGTCGCGGCTTTCCGAGCGCGCAAGATCCTCCGCGAGAATGGCGCTTCCGATGGCTCCGAAGGCCGTGTGATCCTCAGGCACCCGCAGCGTTCCCGCTTCCCAGCCGAAGGATGATTCGATTGCCTGCACCACGCCCCGGTTCGACGCCACCCCTCCTACGAAACACACTTCGGGCAGTATTTCCTTCCCTTTCGTGATTGCGCTTTTGAAATTACGGGCGACCGCATCGCAGAGGCCTTTCAGAATCTCCTCCGGCGTAAATCCCTTCTGCTGCGAGTGGATCATGTCGCTCTTGGCAAACACGGAGCAGCGTCCTGCAATCTGCGCTGCGCGCTTGGTGCCGAGCACAATGTCGCCGATTTCTTCCACTCTAAAACGCAGACGTCCGGCCTGCTGGTCGAGAAAACCGCCCGTCCCTGCCGCGCAATCTCCATTGGTCTGGTAGTCGGCGATGCCGAGTCGGCCCCCATCGCCATGACGGTCGAAGCGGATGTACTTCGAGTTCTCACCGCCCATTTCAAACAGCGTCAGTACGTTGGGAAGCAAGAGTTCCACCGCCTTGCAGAGCGCGCGGAACTCGTTCTGTTTGCTGATACCAAACTCGGAATTGAGAAGATTCACGCCTCTGCCGGTACCCGCGACCGCTCCGAGACGACTGCGGTCCATCAGGGCTACCAGGTCCTCGAGCAACTCCCGCGTCTGCTTGAGAGGATTGCCGGCGATGCGCGCATAGCGCGTAACTGCGAACCAGCTTTCTTCCCCTGAAGGAGCAACCAGATTGCGGACCGATTGGAACCGTGGATCGGTTGAGTGCTTTATAAAAAAAGGAGTATCGGCCGGATCGCGTGAGAACAGCGCTGCCTTAACGCTCACGGAGCCGAGGTCGATCCCGATGAATATTGACATATGCGAACACTTCCACTCGCTGTGATCGGCCGAGCCTGATTCGAAATTCGAGATTCGAGATTGAGAATATTGAATCTCGAATCTCGAATCAAGTTGACGGCATCGAAGCTAGCCCGAAACACATCAAAGCGGAGATGTGGCGGCATCTCCGCTTTGGAAATTCGTGAACTTCGATTCTGCCTAATCCGTTCCCTGGGCTTCTCCCTTCAGGCGCCGCCGGTACTCCTCCATCGGGATGGAATACTGGTTCTCGATGGCGGTGCGGTGCACGAGGCCGCCATTGTAAGCACAGAACGGTATTATCCGGCCGGCGGGCGTCGCATAGTGAATGACGCACCGACGTACGCGCTCCAACTCGTAGTTGTATGCGTCCATGAAATGCATGCCGGCGACGAGAAGGGTCTTGTTCGTATAGGTGCCGTCTTTTTCGCCTCTTCCGGCTTCCTTGTCGAAGAAACCATCCAGCGTTTGCAGGAATTTCGTGAAATCGAGGCCGGCAGGGGCCTTGTCCTTTTTGTAGTACTTTTGCAGCGCGAAGAACGCGTTCATCTGAGCAAAGCGCTTGAAATGGCTGGCCTTGGTTTTGCCGGCCTGGATCTCAATCTCCTTGAACATTCCTTCGATGTCGGTAAACCGCGTGATCGGAATCGCCTTACCCGTGCTCTGCTCGATAAACAGGTAGGTGCCAAGCGAGCAATGCGGATGGCACGTGATATGTACCGTATCCTCGCCGCGCACCGAGCTGATGATTTTTGACACCGGCTGCACGAAGCTCAAGGGGTACCAGTCATCCCTGTTCGCGATTCCCGTCTGCTCTTCAATGCAGCGCACAAGGTCGGGAAGGGTAAAGCGCAACTTCCGCCGCTCCTCATAGTTGATCCGGCCGGTGATTGCCACCGGCTGATAGCTGATGCCGCTGGTTACGTCGATGTTGTCCAACGCGAACTGGAGGATCTTGCCGACCTGGTCCTCGTTGATCCCACCTGCGATCGTAGGGACAAAGACGATCTTGATGCCGGCCTTTCGGACTGCCTCGACGGTCTTGAGCTTGTACTGCAGCAGGTCGCGGCCGCGCATCTGCCGGTAAACACCGTCGTCTACTCCATCAAACTGCAGGTATATGGTGTGGAGTCCTGCTTCCGCCGCGCGCATCGTGAAATCGGGATCCGCAAACTTGATTCCGTTGGAGGCAACCTGAATGTGGCTGAAACCGATCTCGTGCGCCCCTCGAAGAATTTCAATGAAATCAGGATGGATCGTCGGTTCGCCGCCCGAAAACTGGACGAGCCTGCCCGGCACCGGCTGCTCTCCTCGGTAGAGACGCAGCATTTCCATCACTTGTTCTTTGGTAGGCTCATACACCTTGCCTGTCACATTGGCATTGGCGAAGCAGATCGGGCAAGTCAGGTTACACCGGTTGGTAAGATCGATGTTGCCGAGGGAAGTGTGACTGGTGTGATTCTGGCAAATGCCGCAGTCACGAGGGCAGATTTCGCTGTAAGTATTTGGATTGGTTAACCCTTTGCCATCGCCAAAGTCCCATTTTTCAGCCTTGAGATAGAGGTCGACATCCGACCAGTATAGATCTTTAAAGTACCCGTGCTGCGTACAGGTCTTGTCCATGAAAACCTTGCCGTCTTCGGCAAACAGACGAGCATTGATAACTTTGCCGCAGTCCGGGTCCGGACAGATCGATTCGACTTGTTTGGGAAGGCCCCTGGTAATGTTGTTGATGGGAACGCCGCTGTAATTTGTGTTCGACAGATGACCCGCTATATCCTTCTGCACCGATGCCATGATTCGACAGACCTCCATATTGCTCGCATTTATAGGCAATTCCCCCCGCTTAGTAAACAGAAAACCTGTAGGAAAGTCCGAGGCCCAGCCGCGAAATGCTCTATGTTGCCCGGACTAAATGCTACCCCCGGCTTCCGCCTAAGGATATGGGCTCACTGCCTAATTATTAAAGCGAGATTTTACCAGTCTCAGCACGTAAGTGCGAGGTTGATCGTGAAAAAACTTCTACCAATTCTTACTCTTATAGTAACATGCGTTTCCCTGAGCGCCGGTCCGTAGCTTCTCGACGACCGTTGGGAGCGCGCATATCAGGCATGGGACAGCGGTGAAGGCCGTCAACAGCGAGGGCTTGTCCAGCTGGGATTGGGCGCATACGACGATCAAATACTGAGTGCTGCCTGGCCAGTGCTTATTTTGCGGCGTGTCGTTTGTTCCAGTCCTCTTCCGACATCACAATCTCGACCTTGGTCTTGGCTTTGAGAGCGTCGAGGTGCTTACGAGTGACGTCCTGTTTTGCCAAGTTCTCGATATAGTTCTTGATGCGCCCCTTATAAGCATCATCCAGCGGAGCGACGCCCACGGGCTTATGTTCGATGACGTTGAACAGGTGAAAGCCGAACTCAGACTCGATGATCGGCGTAAGCGTGCCCGGCTGGGCGCTGAACACGGCGTCTTCGAGCACCTTGATCATATCCCCGCGCTTGAAGGTGCCCAAATCTCCGCCTTTCTGAGCACTGGGCGTGTCTTCCGAGTTTTTTGTGGCAGCGTCCGCAAAAGTCAGTTTCTTGCTTTCTATGTCTGTTTTGATGGCTTCCAATTTCTTCCGGATCTCGGCCTTTTGTTCTGGGGTAGCCGCCTTGTCCACCCTCAGAAAGATTTCCGCGGCGTGAACCTGTTCCGGAGATGGGAAGTATTTGGGGTTTTCGTTATAAAACTTCAGGATGTCTGCATCGGACGCCTGTGGAATGTCCTTTGTGATCAGATCGATCATCTGCTGGCACAATAAATTCGTCTCGATCGAAGTGCGGAGGGCTTCCTCGGTGAGCCCCTGTGTCTTCAGCACCTCTTGAAACTTGGCTTCGTCGGGAAACTGTCCCTTCATCGTCTTCAAATTCGCATCAATCTTGGACGTTTCCACTACCATGCTTTTTTCTTTGGCTTCGTTCTTCAGAAGGATCGTACCGACAATAGTGTCCAGAGCCTCCTTGAAATAGAGGGTGTCCTTTTGCTTAACCTGGTCGGGGGTCACTTGCTGAGCGCGCGAAAGCTGAGTCAAGATTTGGTTGACCGTATCGATTACCTGCTTCTCCGTAACGGACTCGCCAAGCACCTTGACCACCACGTCATTGGAGACGACGGCCGGAGGAGCAGGAACGCTTTTTACATCCTGTTGAGCCGACTGCGCCGAGCCCATCAGAAACAACAGGGCCACGAGAGCGGCGCCCGGAACCATGCAGCGTCGAATCATTGAATTATGGTCTCCTGAATACTGAAATTATGGCCAATCCCGGATCGTATCCGCGCGTAGCTGGCATGATCGCTCGAAAGCCGTGTGGAGGCGTCTGGGTGCCCGAGAAAGCAACCGTAATTCTCCACAGTCCCTGCAACTAAGTCAAGGATTCGGATCAAAGCAGCGACTTGACTGCGGCGAGAGCCTTTTCGTAGTCAGGATGATCTGCCACTTCCTGAACGTACTCCACGTAGCGGATCGTGTTCTGACTGTCCACGACGAAAATGGCACGGCTGGACAAGCGCAGCTCCTTGATTAAGGTGCCGTAGGCCTCACTGAAGGATCGGTCGAAGTAGTCCGACACCAATTGGATTTTGTCGATGCCGGCGGCGGCGCACCAGCGTTTCTGCGCGAAGGGAAGATCCATGCTGATGGTGACGATTTCGACTTTGTCCCCCAACTTGGATGCTTCCAGGTTGAACCGCCGGGTCTCCGCATCGCAGACGGGAGTGTCCAGTGAAGGAACCGCACTGAACAGCCTGATCTTGCCCTTGGTGTCGTCGAGAGTGAAGGGCTTCAGATCCAGAGTACGTGCCGTGAAGGCAGGGGCTTTGTCACCGGGGCGCAGTTCTGGCCCCATCAGCGTGAGCGGGTTCCCACGCATTGTGGTTGCATTCGGTCGTTCGGTAGTCATCAAAATGGCCTCCTGAATATGGGTTATACAAACATAGCAATTCGGACCTCTGAATTACAAGCATCGCTTAGCCGCCGATGTTGTAGAACTTGTGGGTGTTGCTGTGGACGCCGGCTCGAGGCTTCTGATCGACAGCCATGCGCAATGCTTCCCTGTAGTTCATCTTTCGGATGTCGAAGGCAACGTCGTTGAACAGGCACGGCTTCAGGAGGCCGTTGCTCGTGAGGCGGAGCCGGTTGCAGCTCGCGCAGTGTCCGCCGCTGCCGCCGTGCACGACTCCGAAACTACCCTTTTCGATATCCATCTGCTTGATGAATCGCGGGATCAGTCCCTGTTCTTCGCAGAATCGCTTGACCGCAAGCGCATCTGGATCATCCGGGCTGTCAACGATCACGCAGTTGATTTTGATCGGAGACAGCCCCGCCACACGAGCCGCCTCAATTCCTCGAAGGACATCCCGGATGTCTCCTCCACGCGTGATCTCCCGGAACTTGGCCTCATCTATAGTGTCGAGACTGATGTTCACCCTGCGCAGACCCGCCTCCTTGAGTGCCACGGCATAGCGCGGAAGCAGGATGGCGTTGGTGGTCATCGAAAGGTCTTCGATTCCCCTGATGGCGGAAAGCATGCGGACTAAATGGGTGGTGCCTTTTCGCACGAGCGGCTCGCCGCCGGTCAGGCGGACCTTGCGAATGCCCAGTTCCACGGCGCACCGGGTAAACTCGGCGATCTCTTCAAAGGAGAGAACGGAGCTGTGATCGATCAGCCGGATACCCTCGGCAGGCATGCAGTACACACACCGCAGATTGCAGCGGTCCGTTACGCTGATTCGCAGGTAGTCAATTGGGCGATCAAATCTGTCGAACATCGACGGCACTGCCTTCCGGAACCTCATATGTATCGACTGGAATCGACGTGATTCCATCGGCGCCAGTCATGGACGTGATGTGCGCCGACCCGTGATACTCCACGGGCACGGCAAAGCCTTCCGGCGTGATTCTGACCGGCACCCATGCCATGCGCGCGCAATTCTCCCTCTTCAGCGCGCGGGCCAGGCGGCACCTGGTCGTGCGCACGTGGTTCCTTAACCCCATCGCGACGGCGAGAAATTCCTTGACGAGCGTCTCAAACACCGTGAAAGAGGAAACCGGATTTCCCGGCAGCCCGAAAACGGCCTGCTCACCGATCCGTCCGAAGACCGTTGGTTTGCCAGGCTGAATGGCCACTTTCTCAAAATAAATCTGGATGCCACTCTCCTCCAGCAGCGAGGGCACCAGATCAAAATCGCCCATGGAAACGCCGCCGGTAATCAGAATGACATCGTTCTCCTGCCGGGCTTTCTCGAGCATGCCGGCAATGATGTCTTTGGCATCCTTCGCAATGCCGTAATATACAGGCGCGCATCCGAACTGCAAACACTGTGCCATAAGTTGGCAGGCGTTCGAGTTCCTGATCTGCGACGAACCGGGGACGGCATCCGGTTCGACGAGCTCATCTCCCGTGGCGATGATTCCAATCCTTGGCTTTCTGCTGACGCGCGGCCAAACGCAGCCGGCAAGGGCCAGTGAGGCCACCTCCGCCGGGCCGATCCTGACGCCGGAGCGCACGAGCGTTTGCCCCGCGACGACATCGGAGGCCTTGCGGCTGATGTTGGGCGCGGTTAGCCCGCCCATGAACCGGATGGTATTCGCCGCGGTTTCCTCTACCTCCTCAACTATGATGACACAATCCGCTCCGTCCGGCAGCATGGCACCGGTCATGATTTTGGCGCACTGGCGGCTGCCGAGCGCGCGCTGCGGTGACTTCCCTGCCGGAATGACTTCGATCACCTCGAGGGCATCTCCCACATCTTGCCTCCGGCACGCATATCCATCCATCGCGGCCTTGTCGAATGGGGGCATGTCGACATCGGAGAGAACGTCCTGGCGCAGGACGCGATTCAAACACTCCTCGATCGGTATGCTTTCTGCGTGGAGTACGGCCGCGTTGGCCCTGACGATCTCTACCGCCTTTTCGAACGCGATCATTTTGAATCCTGCCTAGGCATAGATCCTGCACGACGAGGCTTTGAAACTGATCCAGATCTCCTTGCCGATCTCCAAATCCAGCGAATTCCGGGCGTCTGAAGAGATCGTTGCGACCACTTCAACACCGACGTCAACAATCAGATCCATGCCGAGCCTCGCAGGAATCATATCCCTGATGACGCCCTTGAATCTATTCCGCGCGCTGCCCGCCTCGGCCTCATTCGAAACGGTGATCTCGCCCGGCCCGATCATCAGGAATACCTCTCCCTCGGGGATTTCGGTGAGACAGTATATTTTTATCCCGTTTGAGCAGAACTCCTTCAGATCGCTCCCCGTCACGGCACGCACGGTCCCCCTGAAGTAGTTCTTGATTCCGACAAAGCTCGCGATGAATTCAGACTTGGGATGCCGGAAAATCTCCTCGGGAGAAGCAACATGAACCAGCGCCCCGTTTTCCATGATGCCGATTTTGGTCGCCAGCGATACCGCTTCCTCGTAGTCGTGCGTCACGTGAACCATGGTGATGCCTTCCCTGTTGAGCTTCCTCAACAGTGCGCGCAGTTCGATTTTGGATTTGGCGTCGAGCGAGGAAAGGGGTTCATCGAGAAGAAACATGTCGGAATCGGCTGCCAGGCACCGGGCGAGGGTCGCCCGCTGATACTCTCCGCCTGACAGGCTCTCCGGCCTGCGGTTCAGTTTGTCCGCGATGCCGGTCTGCGAAGCCGCGCGGTTCACCTTCCCGTCAAGCTCCTTGCTTCCCCGGCTCTTCAGCGGGTAGGCAATGTTGTCGTGGACGGAAAGATGCGGGAACAAGCCGCCGTCCTGGTACACAATGCTCAGGTTTCGCGTCTGAATGCGCTCCATTGTTATGTCGCGTCCCCGCAAATGGATTCTTCCCGACCCCGGAGGCCTCAATCCGGCGATGGTCTCGAGCAGAAGTGTCTTGCCTACGCCCGAAGCTCCGAGAATGACAAAATAATCGCCCCTCTCGACCGAAAAGCGGATGTTCTTGAGTTGGAAGCCGCCGATGCGGAAAGAGAGGTCTTCGATTGCCAGCATTTCAGACCTTCCTCTTGACGATACGCAAGCCTACGAAAATCATCAGGCAGACTGTTACAAACAGGGCCGCTACCGGAGTGGAATACTTTAATCCAAACGACGTGAACCTCTCGTAAATGAGGACGGGTGCGGTCTTGGGGTTGTACGCCACAATGACCACGGCGCCGAATTCGCTCATGCCCCGGGCCCACATGAGAATGAGGCCCGACAGGACGGAGCGCCACGCCAAAGGAAGCGAAATCGTAAAGAACATCCTCGCGGGCGAGGCCCCGAGCGTGAGCGCAATTTTTTCGAGGCGTTCGGGCACGGCCGCGAATCCGTCACGCGCTGCGTTGATCAAGAAGGGAATGCTGACGAATGCCATGGCCACCATGATGCCGGCGGGACTGCCCACGAATCTCAGTCCGACGGCATTCGCGATCCTTCCCGCCAGGCTTTCCCTGGTGAGAACGCCCAACACGGCAATGCCGGCGGCCGAATGAGGAATGATAATGGGGATATCGATAATCCCGTTGACGATTCCCTTCAGAGGAAACGACCGCCTTGCCAGCAGATATGCGAGCGGAACAGCAAGAAAGGAAAATAACAGGGTGCCGGCCATCGAAATCCACAGGCTGAGCCAGATGCTGTCGCGCACCTCTTCACTGCGGAGTGCCTCGGCCATCGATCCTCCCATGGAATCCCAATAAATTCCGGCAATGGGAGCGACGATAAACAGCAACAGCGCGCCGCCGAGGAAGGCAAATACCAGGCCAAGCGCCGATTGCTCGCGGGGAAAAGATATCATTGGCTGCGTCACTTTTTCCTGGTCGCGTACTTCCTGAATTCCACCGGAAGCTTGTCGTAGGTATCACAGACGGAGGGAACCACCGTCGGCTGCCCCATCTGTTCCATGATCTTCAAACCCTTGTCCTTGTTCATCAAAAACTGAATGAACCTTGCCGCCAGTTCCGGGTGAGGAGCGTTTTTGGGAATCGTGACGCCATAAACCATCGAGTTCCCATATTGGGTGGCTTTCTCCGTGGGCGTCGTTCCGCTCAGCTCGACGGACGCCTGTCTATAATAGTCCTCAAATTCCGCCCTCTTGAGGTTGATCTTGTCTGGAAGAGTGAGAAACTTGAGCCCATGTTGTTCGGCGACGGACCTGTACAGAAAGGCGTAGTCTAATTCGCCGGTCTCGAGCAATGCCAGCAGATCCATCTCTTTGGGGCGGATGTACTCGGTGTCTTTCCGCAGGAGTTTTTGCGCCAGGCCGGGCTTGCCGTAATAAAGCTCTGCAAGTTTCATCGTAAATATGGTCCGGTAACCGCACGGATCGGCGTCGGGATCGGACCTTCCAAAGGAAACATTCTTGTCGAGCAGAATGTCACACCAGTTCTGTTCTGTGATTTCTTTCGACCGTCGGGATTTTTCCCGATAGACGATCGTCATCTCGTTGGTGGCGAACTTCAGATTCCAATCCGCAAACTTGGGAATGAGAAGATTGTCGATGACGATGTAGTCCGCAGAGGCGAGAATGTCACACGGTTTGTGAAGCTCGGACACCTTCCGGGCGCATTCGCGGCTTCCCGCGATTTCCTTCTCAACTGCCGTGCCCGGGTTCTCCTTCTTGAATTCTTCAATGATCTTCTCAAACGGAATCGAGAGGCTTCCCGCGTGAAAGATGATCAGCGGCCCGCCTTCCTCCTGCCTGACTTGAGCCGGCGCCGGCATCATGAACAACAAGATCGAACAGCTCATTACCCATGCCAGATTGCTTAATGACGGCTTCATCTTCACTCCCGATCCGTCCGGCTGGTGCCGAAGGACATGATCTCAGGAAGACAGAAAGATGTTTCGCTCCGGTCGCCGCAGCGGCGGCAACGGATTTCAACGGAGAGTTTCCTGCATTTGATTCCCCGCTCCACAGTGCCGGTGTGGATCCAGCGGCCGCCGCACGCCGGGCAAACCGGAGGATGAACTAGGAGTACCTCCCTCGATGGGTCACTATGATCAGCACAGGCGACACGAATGCGCCGGATCTTCAGGTCCGCGATCTGCGCGTCGCGCAGTTCATCGAGGAGCGCGCCGAAAAACTTCAAGGAATCGCCGGCCTTTTTCGTTGCCAGCGTCCGGCCCGCGGCAGTGCGCATATTCTCGGGAAGACAGGCGGCATAGGTCAGCTCCTTGCTCAGGTGCTGGAACACGGCGGTGCCGAGCGTCCGGCCGCGGAGCGCGGATTTGACAAAGAAGGCCGCCACTCCCAGGGCGCCGAACTTGGAAAGCAGGTCGGCGTCGTGCACAAAATCAGCGACGACGTTTTTCCCCGCTTTTTCGTTGTAAAGAGCCTTCAGGCCGTCAATCACCTGCTCGATATCCACGGGCCTCATTCCGGCTTCCCTCAGGAGACCTCCGGCGATTCTTGCAGATTCCTCTTCCTCTACACTCCCGTCTTCATGGTAGCTCCCACCGGCAAACTTGCCGGCGTCGTGGAGGAGCGCGGCAATTACCGGAATCATCGGGTCGACATGTTCAGTCTGAGCCAGGCGGTGGGCGAGGGACGCCACATGAGTGGAATGTTCCCAGAGGAAACTGCTCGATGAATCCGGCGTTCCCTGATATCGGTTCTCGGATTGGTGAATCGCCTGTTGGATTTTGTCGTGCAGTCCCGGAAACCGTGACTCGATCAGGCTGGCGTATTTGAGTTGTCGAGATGCCATAAGCAAACCATTATCCGGCCCGCTTGCAAGCGCCGTCAAGGCGGTGCTCATGCTGTTGTGCAAGTTCGGGCGATATCGCATGGTTCCGCGTTGTGCTATAAGAGTTCAATCAGGATTCAAGGAGAGCTTTGTGATTGAAACAAACCGGAAGTTCCAGCTCAAGATCGCGGCCGATGCGGCCTATCTCTGCTTGTATCGATGATCTTCAAGACCCACCAGCTCGCTTTCCAAATGCCTCAGCGCATCCATAAGGATAGCCCGGTAGCGGGGGTTTCGAGCAACTTCCAGGTCGTGCAGCACCCGGGATCGCGATAGGAGCAATCCCTCCCTTTTTCTCAGAAGGTCGGCCTGCTCGGGGCTCAGGGGTTCTTTATTGGCGACACGACTCTCATTGCCAGCCGCTTCCCTTTGTTGCTCGACCGCCTTGCTTTCCCATCCTCTTGCCATTGTCGTTCAGCCTCTTCCCACCCTTGGACCTGTCACTAGAATACCAGGATACGGCGAGCGCCGGCGCGTGGCAAGCTTTCAGGGGCGCAGGGAGACGAATGCGGATTATCGCAGCTTCACGATCTGCATCTTTTCGATCGCCTTGACGTTGCGATCGACAAAGAAGTCCGCAGCCGCAAACATGGTGTATCTGCCTTCCTCCTGAGAACCCTTCCTGTCGATCAGCAGAAAGTCCAGGTTATCGCTCCGGTTGGCGATTTCGCTCATGCTGAAGACGCTACGATATCCATCCTTGGCGGAAATTACGGTGATTCCCTGTCGCAGATCCTCAGGGACCACTTTCACATTTGCTTGGACAACATCCTTGAGCATGACGCCATCAAGCTCTTCGATGCCCTTGAATCCCATCCCGTGTCCATATCCGACGTTGCTGTATTTCCGTTTTTCCATGGATGAGCCAAGATCGCGCACCACAACCGATTTCGTCTCCGAAACGATCTTGAATTCCGGCGAGTATATGTTCTGCGGCTTCTCCGTGGCAAAAGTGCCGCGATAGGACACAACCGTGATCTTTGTCGGATTGCTCAGGAAGCGGACATTCAAAAGGTCGTTCCCGCATATCACGCGAGGCTCGTCCGGTAATTGCCATCGAACAGAAGTCAGTTTGGAGGGATTGATCGCCTGAACGCTGCTTGAAAGAAGAATCTTGAAATTGTCCCTGCTGAAGAAAATCTCACCCCAGCTGAAAACGGCTTTTTCTCCCTTGGCATTCTCGACGATCACGTATAAATCCACCGACGGTGAGAAGGCGTTTTCGGCCACCTTCTTCACTTTCTTGCTGTTCAAGATGTCGAAAAGTGAATGGCCGATGTAATAGAAAGCGCCTTTGAATTCGGGTTTCCCGTTTTCGAGGACGACTTCCTTGACCACGCAGTTGCGGATTGGAAGAGAGGTAAGATCCACCGGTCCAGGATTTTCCACCTCACCTTCGATCAGAATGCTCTTGGCGGCAAATGTCTTCGCTTCCGAGTCGTCAAAGAAGCTGTTTGTCTTCTGCCCGCTGTCCTGAGCCAGAGCCGTGCATGCGAACAAAACAAGAATGCCGTAGATTTTGCTCATTTCGGGTCCTCCGTGTCACTACATTTTCATGATCGAATGGCAAAGCGAACCTCGAAAACTCAAAGTACTCAAAAAGCCTCCAAGAGGCGGCGGCTTCCGATCCCATAGGCTTCGTTGGAGGTTCTTCGAGCTCTTTGAGCCTTGGAGGTTAGTCTCGTCCTTTTTCTGAGAACACCAAATCCTTGTTGCCGTGGCCAGACTATTGCCTAGAATCGGCAGCGAAGATTCAAAAACCAGTTCCGGCCCTCTTCGGGAAAGCCGGCTGTGTAATAGTAATTCCGATCCAGGAGGTTTCTCACCCCCGCATGTACGGTCAGGCCGGCGCGTACAGGGATCACGGCGCCGAGGTCCACCGTGGCATACGAAACGGCAAACAGGTTGGTCGCTGGATTGTACGTCGTATCTTGAAGCGTGATGCCGCCCTCATACCGCAGGCCAACAATGGCCAACACCTGGTGCGGCAGCTGAACGGCGGCGTTGCCGGTGATCTTGTTTTTGGGCAGCGTTGGCAATACCTGAATGCTCGTGTTCACCTGGCTCACGATGGGAAAGCTGGCAAAGTCATAAAGGAGGGTGCGGTTGAGATAACTGTAGTTCACGTCCAGCGTCAGTCGGGAAATGGGAGTGCTGCGCACGTTGATTTCCGTCCCTTCATGAACCTCCTTGCCGACGTTTGCATTCTGGCTGCAGTAGCCTGCCAGGGCGCCGGTGTTGGTGCATAACGAGTCTGAATCCTTGATATACACCGATTCTATCGCCTTTCGAAGATCGCTTCGAAAATACTCCACCTGCACGAGAGTATTGGCGGCGAAGGCGCGCGCATACCCGAGGTTCCAGTTTCTGCTGTGCTCCGGCTCGAGCTCGGGATTGGGCAGGCCTTTGCCGAGGCTGTAGGAATAGCTTTCTTTGAGCAAAGGAAATCTGCCGCGATCAGCGAAGGTGGCAAACAGAGTATCCGTGCGGGTGAGCGTATAGGAAATTGAGGCTTGCGGATTATAGTTCCAGATGTGCGCCGTGCAGCCGGCAAACGTCGTGTTGCCGGGCGCTGCGATGCATTTGATGGGCAGCAAACCTGTCAGCGCAGTGTTGTACATCTGGGCCTGCATTCCGTTAAGATGATCCGCGCTGAACCCCGCCAGCGCACTCAAGCGGGATGAAATCATGATTGCGTCCTGGACGCCGATCGAAACTTGCTGTGCCCGATCCACCAGATCAGGCGTGAACAGGGGATAGGGGGCTCTTCCCGGATAGATTCCGTATTCCCTGTGAGTATCGTCCTTGAAGAAAACGGAAGCGCTGACGACGTTTCTGGGAACGATGCGCGTTTCGAACTCAGAAGATGCGCCGTCACTGTGATCGTTGTACTGGCTGTGCTCCGACGAACTCTTGTTCATCGTCGTGTAGGTCGCATCATCGAACATGTCGATGCTGTTCCTGAATTGATCATAGTATGCGCGGAATTTGATGGAACTCCTCTCGCCCACGCCGGTATTGGAGATGAAATAGTAACTATCCTTGTTCCAGTACGGCCATTTCCAGAAGTTTTTGAAGGTCGCGGCCGGATTCGGCCCGGCATACAGCGGGACTCCTTTCTCGCCTTTCTGGTTGATATAGCTGAATACGTATTCATCCCGTGCATTGGGCATCCATGCAAAACGCCCGCTGTATTTTTCGTCGCGCGCATAGGATTGATTGCGATGAAAGGTCGGCTGGAACAGGTTCACCGGAAAGTCGCCGGAAAGCGGCATGAAGTCGTCCTGCAGCCAATCGAGCGAGCCCTGGACAAAGAAATGCTGCCAGCGGGACCCGAGATGGATGGAAGACAAGAGCCCGCGTCCGGATCCGGTCCCGATCAAGGCATCTCCCTCCAGCTTTTTGGCCGGTTCCTTCGTGACCAGGTTAATGGATCCTCCTAGAGCATTCGGTCCCAGCAACGGCGAGGAGAAACCCCTGGCGACCTGCACTTCGGCTGTATCGCTCGTGAGGAACCGGTTAAAGTCGACGTAGCCGTCATAGGGCACGTAGACAGGAATGCCGTCCAGATACAAGGGCACCTGGCCTCGAGTGCTGAATCCCCGGATGCGAATTCCCGCCTCGTTCCGGTTGGTCGCAATGTGATCGATTGAGACGCCGGGCAGGTAGTCGAGAGCCCTGGCGGCGGTTACGGCGCCGCGTCTTGCGATCTCGGTTTGGTCCATGCTGTCGGCGACGGGCGACAGCGGCGACATCGCGGCCGACACCGTGACAGTAGTCACTCCCAAGTAGAAGGGATGATTCGGATCTTCCTTCAATATGGCGTCCACCAGCCCTCGAAGCAAGGAGACCTGGCTGGCTGTCTCTTCGACGCTCCACGGCGGCGCGGGAGCGGGGGACAGCTGAATGCTGGAGTTTGGGTGCAACGTCAGCCAGTTGTCGATCTCGGCACGAATCTCAAGAAGTTTCTCCCGCTGCTGCTCGAGGCCGGTCCCGGCAGCATTCTGCAGGTAGACGAGATCTTCCAACCAGGAAAGCGGCTTCTGCGCCTGCGCTTGCGCTGCGGGAGAAAATCCGATGAGAATGAATATGGCTATGACACGCGTTTCGGGAAAATGGCGTGCGTGGCATGCACAGGACATGGTCGTCTCCCCTTGTTCCATCCGCTTTTGATTGGAATGCCGGAAGCGAATCTCCTGGGCTGCTGGGTCCGCCTGCTCGGCCGGCCAGGCTTTCCCGCGCACACTCGTTGGCTCGCTTCAGGAAAGCCCTTTGTACGCGCGTTTGAGTTATTTATCAAATTTATTGTTTTCACCGATCCAATGAATTAAATTCATGAGCCATGATGCGTCCCAACCCCGATCTCGCCCAGCTCCGGACGTTCCTGGCCCTTGCACAGACAGGGAGCTTCTCCGAAGCCGCCCGCCGGCTGTGCCGCACTCAATCCGCCGTGAGCCATGCCATTCGAAAGCTTGAGGAAACATCCGGCGTGGAGCTAGTGGCGCGTACGGGCCGCAGGTTCGCGCTGACGGATGAGGGTCGGCGCCTGCAGCAAGCGTGTGAGGATGCATTTGCCGCGTTCGACGAAGCGTTTGAGGATCTCAACGGCAACCGGAAGCTCCTGTTGGGGCGCGTCCGTCTCGGTTCGACGGTGGAATTCGGCTGCAGTATTTTGATGAAACATATCCGGCCGTTCATGAAAGCGCATCCGGAGATTGAGATCGACTTTCAGATGAGCCACGATCTGCTCACGCCGCTTCTGAAAGACGACCTCGATATCGCCATCGACTGCGGCGAGCATCATTTGCCGGAATTGAGGAAAACTCCGCTGTTTCGGGAAACCTATGCCGTGGTTTGCTCCCCCGGATTTCAGAAGGAGTTCAAGGTCCGCGTCCCGGCCCATCTGGGCCGCTGCACCGTGCTGTCTCTCGACAAGGAAGGCGGCTGGTGGGATCGATTCATCCGTTCACTGAGCCCCGAGGAACGGCCCGAACTGTGCCACATCATTGCCGTGAATCATATTCGAGCCATGATCACCGCAGCAACCAGCGGCCTTGGGGCGGCCATGGTGCCTCATTACAGTGTTCTCGCCGAAATCGCGGAGGGAACCCTGGTCCGCTTGTTTCCCAAAGTTGAAATTGCCCAGGATTGCTTTTACATCTTTCAAAAGGAACGCAGGGCGGGGCTGAGAAAACATCGCCTGCTGGCAGACTACTTGCGGTCCATCCGTCCATCCGAATTCGGCGCCTAGGAGCCCGACCGAGAATTAGGAGGGGTCGCGCGCATGGGGCTTGCGGGGCGAGCTCAAGGCGCGAGGAGGAGGCGATGTCGTTGCACATCGTTGACGACGAGCAACGCGGAGATCGCCCCGCAACCCCCATGCGCCCTTCGGGTTCCGGCGGCGCTCGGAACGCGGCCCCTCCTAATTCTCGGACGGGCTCCTAGACCGGCACGATGGCGCCGGTTTCTTCCACCTCATAGCCGCCCATGGAAAGAACCTGTTCGCGGAACTGCGACGAACGGATGATGTCGAGCAGAAGCCGGACGTTCTTGTGGTCGAGCAGCTCAACGGGAAAGACCAGGTCATAGCGCTCCCGGCTCACGGAAATAAAATCCAGGTCGAGAGCTTTCGCCGCGGCCAGCACGCCCAAACCGGCGTCCGCGCGGCGTGACGCCACCGCCATGGCGACACTCATGTGCGTGTATTCCTCGTTTCGATACCCGGACATTGCGGCCGGGTCCAGGCCGGCTTTTTGCAGTTCAAAGTCCAGCAGAATGCGGGTGCCGGAACCGGCCTGCCGGTTGATGAAGGACACATCGGGGCGGGCAAGATCCGCGATGCCGCGAATTCCCTTCGGGTTTCCCTTGGCAAGAATCAATCCCTGCCAGCGGTGCACAAGGGTCACCAGAGTGACGGGAGTCTGAGGAAGATAGCGCCGGATGTAGGAAAGGTTGTAATCGCCCGTCTCTGTGTCCAGCAGGTGCGCGCCCGCGAAATGCGCAATGTTTTTGCCGATCGCCAGCAGCCCGCCGAGGCTGCCCACGTTGCTCGACGAAATCGTGACTCTGCCGTCCGACCGCGCCTTGACCAGGCTCGCCAGCAGATCGATGGTGAGGTCATGAGAACCAATGGCGAGAAGCCGATTATCGAGCGCATCTGCCGGAGTCAGCAGTTCCACTCGCACGGACTCGCCCTCGGAGTGACCGCTGACTTCCGGAGGGATTCGCAGAATTCCATCCGCGCGCGTCAGCGACGTCATCATTCCCGCTCCGCCGGCCAGTGGGATGGCCACGACGCGGCCGGCCACCCTGCCCAGGATGACGCGCACGTGCTCTTCCAGACCTGCTTTCGAGGGGAGCTTGCGGCCGACGATCGCTTCGACTATCTGAGGTTCCGTCGCGACGATGCCTTGCATGTGAAACAGCAAGGGACGCACGAATTCCCGGAAAGAGACCACAGCGGATACTGGATATCCGGGTATGCCGACAACCGGCTTGCCGTTCAGCGAGGCCAGCAACGTGGGCTTCCCGGGCATCACCGTGACTCCATGTACAAGCAGCTCTCCCATTTCCGCCAGAATTGACGGCGTGTGGTCTTCCGAGCCGGCTGAAGACCCGGCAATGATCAGAATGACGTGATTTCCGGCCGACAATCCTGCGGCGATCGCCTCTCTGATCTTCTCTGGATCGTCGGGGATCGTCTCCGCAAGGACGGCCTCGGCCCCGCATTCCGCAACCATGGACGAGAGCACCTGGCCGTTGACTTCCAGGATGGCGCCCACGGGAAGGGGGTCGTGCGCCTCTTCGGGTGACACAATCTCATCGCCGGTCGGTATGATGAGAACTCGCGGCTTCTGGAAGACCTCCACTTCGAGAATCCCCGCAGCCAACAGCGCGCCTTGATCATGCGGGCGAATCCGATGGCGTGCGGGAAGCAGAATTTCGCCTCTGACAACGTCCTCTCCGGTCTTGCGGACATTTTCCCATGGATAGACCGCTTCCCCGATCTCGAATCCTGCACCCACTGGCTCGACCTTCTCAATCATCACCACGGCATCGGTGCCTTCCGGAAGTGGATCGCCGGTATCGACCTGGATTGCGCCGGACTCCGCGCCCAGGAAAACGGGACTCTCCGGAGAGGCTCGGAATGTGGCGGCGGCGCGAACGGCCACGCCATCCATGGCTGCCGAGTGATATGCAGGAATGGATCGTGCTGCTTTGACCGGTCCGACCAGAACGCGCCCCAGCGACTGCCGGACCGGCACGGCCGTCGGTGCCATGAAATAGCTCTGAAAGCGCGAAAAAAAGATGTCTTTGGCTTCACCGAGCGACTTGAGATTGCGATACACCTGCCGTCGAGTTTTCACGAGGATGATCCTCTCCTCACCAGCCCACTACCTCCACCGTATCCCCGCGGGCAAACCCCTCCACGTTCATGGGCACCACGACCAGTCCGTCTGCTTTGACCATCGTGGAGAGCATCCCAGACTTCCCGAAGACAGGGTGCGCAAAACATGCGCCTTTGGCGGTCTTCGTCAAGCCGACGCGAATGAACTCCTCCAGTCCGATGATGGAGTGTATTGAGGAAGCAAGTTCCGCTTTCGTACGCTGGCCCAACGGACCTTTCTCGAGATTGCATCCCTGAAGGTATCTGAGAAAGGGGACCAGGAAAACTTGGGCGACAATTAAGGCCGAAACCGGATGCCCGGGCAAGCCGAATATCGCTTTTCCCTTCCA
>Ga0187850_10001717_pt1 | contig 22578 bp, 23 predicted proteins | sample June2016WEW_4_15_FD_132436 | JGI IMG/M metagenome (GOLD analysis project Ga0187850, IMG submission 132436) | Peatland microbial communities from SPRUCE experiment site at the Marcell Experimental Forest, Minnesota, USA - June2016WEW_4_150 | ecosystem: Environmental > Terrestrial > Soil >...
ATGGGGGTGAGGGGGTTCTTGATTTCGTGGGCGATACGGCGGGCCACCTCCTGCCAGGCGGCCATCCTCTGGACGCGCAGCAGATCGGAAGTGTCCTCCAGCACGACTACGAATCCCGAGGTCAGCCGTTCCTCCAGAGCCGCCACGGTCACCGACAAGTGCAGCGTGCCCCGCTGGCTCTTGAGCTCGAGTTGCCGCGCCGCCACCCCGGTGCGCCGCGCCCGCTTCATCATGTACTTGATGTCGGCGGTATCCTCGCGCGTGAACAGATCCTCCAGGCGCGACGCCTCCGCCACCTTGGCCTCGGGGAAAAGCTGGTGCAGCGCGCGGTTCACCCGCAGGATGCGGCCGTCCGAGGAGATCGAGATGACGCCGGTGGGAATGCTCTCCAGAATGGCTTCCGTGAACCGCCGCCGGCGCTCCAGTTCGCGGCTGTTGGCCTCCAGAGCGTGCGTCATCTCGTTGAACGCGCGTACCAGGGTGGCCAGTTCGTCGACCGCGTTCGCCTGCACGCGGTAACTCAGGTTGCCACGGCGTACCTGCCCGGCCGCCTCCAGCAGCGCAGTGATCGGGTTCGAGATCTGCTTGGAGAGGAACAGGGCAATCCAGGTCGCGAAGAACAGGATGAACAGCGTGATCAGCGCCAGCAGCAGCAGGTAGAAGTTGCGGAACCCCCGTCGGTCGACCGTCAGCCTGTCGTACTTGCGGATGGACTCTTCGATCCGTCTCTGTGGCTGGGCGATGTCGCTCGGAGGCACGGGCGCCACCAGCACGTAGCCAGCAATCTTGCCGCCGGCTTCGACCGGCGCCCGCATCCCCTCCGCGATCGCCTTCCCGGACCCGCACAGCCGGATGGTGACGTTGTCCGCCCGCACCAGAACGGCTGCGGGGATGGCGCGCTCTGTGCAGAACCGGTCGAGCGATCCACCGCCTCCCGAGGCCAGAGCCGCCGTTTCCGGCAACCCCGCCAGCCACGCCGCCTGGCGGGCGGCCTTGTTGTTCGCTTCCCGCCCCAGGATCTCGACGATCTTCCCCAGGTCGTCCCGCACCTCTTCGGCCGGCCGGCTGAACCATTTCGCCAAGTTGTAGTTCAGGACCGAAACGCTCCACAGCACCAGGAAGAAGACCGGCATGAAGCTCAGCGCCAGCGCCCCGGCCACCAGCTTGGTCTTGATGCGCGAGCCCTCACGGTTGCTCCGCCGCTCGATGTACAGCCGGACGCCGGTGCGGAGCAGCATGAATGCCAGCGTGATGGTCCCCAGGAACACCAGCGTGGAAACGGCCCAATAGAGGAAGGTCTGCTCGGGGCTGACCGGCGCGTAGTCGCCGAAGGTGAACGAGCCTTGCCACATCACCAGAGTCGCCGACAGAATCAGCACCACGACCGCCGAGCCATACAGCACGCGTTTGCGCATGGGAGCTATGCCCATTATAGGATTGATGAATTACGATTTTCTCATTGACGATTGAACAGCCGCGCCCCCGGCTCAATCGTCAATGGCTCAATCGTCAATCGTCAATTCGCTTTGTACGTCTTACTGAAGCCGTTCCGGCCATTGGTGACGGTGAAGGCGCCGCTGGGCTCGGCGGCCAGTTTCAGCCAGTGGCCCTGGCAGGCGGCCTCAAGGTTGGCGATGAACTGCTCGGGCGAGTTGTTGTCCTTGCCGCCGGTCTCAGAATAGTGAAGCTGCCAGACGTCTTCGATGCCCGGCGAGCCGCGGACCACCTGCCACGCCGCGGGCGAACCGCCCTTCCTCACGCCGTTGTTCGCAATGGCCACACGGGGATGAAGCGCCTGGACCAGCGCCGGCGAGTTGGAGATATCCATGCCGTGGTGGGTGATCAGGTAGACGTCCGCCGTGCCGATCGGGTTGTTCGGGCAGACCAGGGCGAGCTCCTTGTTCCAGGTCAGGTCGGCCAGATCGGCGAAACGGAACTTGCCGAATCGCAGAATGAACCCGACTGAGCGGGCGTTCTCCGTCGTGTCGGCCTCCTTGGGGGCGACCGTCGCGCAGAGGGGGTTGGGCTTCCCGGCGCCGCGCAGCGTTTCACCCGCTGCCGCTACCACGTCGATTTCCACGCCTTTCAGAGGGATCTTGTCGCCCGGCTTCACCACGATGTGCTGGCCCTTGGAGAGCACCTGGTCGTAAGCGGCGGAGAGTTTCTGCGCGCCCGGGTTGGTCTCCGTGTTGGGGCCGTGATCGACGTAATGAATCACCGGGATCTTGGCGGCCAACTCCGGCACCCCTCCGACATGGTCCAGGTGATAGTGAGTCACCAGCAGGTAGTCGATCTGCTGGACGCCGGCGAGCCTGGCGGCCGCCACGATGCGGTCCGAGTCCCGGCCGTTGTTGCCGGGCCAGCCCGCATCCACCAGCATCGATTCCCCAGAAGGGCTGACGATCAGCGTGGCCTGCCCGCCCTCGACGTCGACGAAGTAGATCTGAAGGCTCTGGGCCGCCGGCAGCGGCAGGGCCGCCAGCAGCAGAGCGAGCAACGAGATCGCGATTCGCACCATGGTCGAAATCGTAACATACGGCGCCGGCCGCGGCCTATTGCTCATCCTTGGATTGGAAAATGCTTTGCGTCACGTGGACGTAGGCGTAGTAGCTGATTCGATCGCCCGCCACCATCTGGACGATGAGGACCCCGGACCCGCTCGAGGCGCGGATGCGGAAATTGATCTGTGCGATGCCGGCCACCAGCGAGGGCGCGGCCCCGGCATACAGGACGTCGACGCTACCGTAAGACGCCTGGATCGAACAGCAGTAGTAGTCGTGGGCGGAGGTCGCAATCTCTCCGTCCTGGGCTGCGATGGCACCGGTGCCGGTGGCCCAGATGGCGACGACCGAGCCCGGTTTGGCGGGATGATCGGCCGAGTTGAGCGACCCATCCTCGTTCATCGCCGCCGCGTAACCACCGGCGCTCTTGAAGATCTCGGGCATGGTCGGGACCACGGCCACGGGGAAGTCGGGCGCCGCGACGCCATTCCAAGAGAGCCGCAAACGGGCCGAGGTCTTCGCGCTGAGGGCGAAGGGCACAACTGCGTTGACCTGGGTATCGGAAACCAAGAGCAGCGGCGCGGCTGCGTCGTCGAAAAGTACCTGGACGCCGGCCAGCGACTTGGGAAGCAGGCCGGAACTGTCTGCGGAGGCGGAAACGGGCGTCGTGGGTCCAATGTGCGGCCCGTAAATGGCGATGACTTCGCCGGGGGCCACCAGGCCGGCTGGAACGCCGCCCGCAAGATTGGTCATTCCGAAGATTCGCGCGGAGAACGGCTGGCTCGGCGCGAGCGCGGAGATGACTCCCGCTTGTCCGGCCAGATGCACCAGGCCGGAGGGCTCGAGAGCCAGCGCCTGCGCCACGCTGTAGGCGGGGAACCGGGCCGAGTACAACAGCGCCGTGCCGGACGCACTCAGTTGGGCCACGAAATCGCTGCCTTGAGACCAGCCGTTGGCGTTCGGAAAGTCAGGCGATGAAGTCGTGCCGGTGAGCCAGACGTTGCCTGAGGCATCCAGCGCTACCGACTGAGCAGCGTCTTCGAGAGACCCTCCCAAGTAGGTCCCCCAGACCAGGCCGGAGCCATCGCGGTTCAGCTTGGCGACGAAAGCGTCGGAGTCCCCGGAGAGCGTGGTCTGGTAGGCCCCGGGAGTGACTGGAAAGGCCGGATCGGAAGTGCTGCCCACCAGAACGACGTTTCCGGCTGCATCCAGCGCCAGCCCGGCCGGGCTGCTACCAACCTCAAAGGGGTGCATTTCCACCGGCCCCAGGTAGGTCAGATAGGCCAGCCCCGAACCCGAGGCGTTCACCTTGGTTACAAACGCGCCCACGCCCGTCCGGCGGAACGCGGTCGGGCTGGCGGGCAAGTCGGTCGTATTGGTGTAGCCGGCCACATATGCGTTTCCGGCCGAATCGACCGCGATCGAGAGACCTGCGGTGTAGCGGGTGGCTAAGAAGCAACTGCTGCCACTGGTGCAGGTGAGAGTTGAACCGGCCAGCACGCCCGAGTAGAGAACCCGATCACCCGCCGCGGAGATCATGGTGATGAAGGCTCCGACATACGCGGGAGGGCCTTGCGCCGTCACATAGCCGGCCGGCATCCCGTCCGTGTGAGGAAAGCTGGAGTTCATCGTGCTGCCGGTCAGGTACAGGTTCTGGTCCTGGTCGACCGCGATGGCGGAGGCGGCTTCCCAGAAGTACGTGGAATAGATCAGGCGGCTGCCGTCGGGGCTGAGTTTGACGAGAAAACCGGCGCTGGGCAGTGGGTTGAGCGCGTTGCGCAGGGGAAAGTTCGGCGAGGTCGTGCTTCCCGCCAGGTAGATGTTTCCGGCCTGGTCGACGGCCAGCGCGCGCGCGGAGTCGCTTCCTTTGCCGCTGAGGGTGGCGGTGAAAACGAGGGTGCCGGCGGCATCGAGTTTGGTGACGAAAACCTCCGGGACTCGAGCGCCAACCGAGGCGCTGGAGGGATCGTTGACCAGCCGGCTCCCAGCGATATAGGTGTTTCCGGAAGCATCGGCGACGATACCCGCCACCTGGTAGTCGTTGCCGTCGCCGATGTAGGTGGTGTAAGCGGACGCCGCAGCGCTGGGCGGCGGCGAGTCGATCGCGAAGCTGGTCCAGCCGGCAGGGTCGCTGCCAGCATAGGAATAACGTCTGGCCGTGGCCGCTGCGGCGAGAACCGGCAGAGCCAAGGCCAGAACAAGTGCGGCAGGTCTCATGAAGGCACTCCGGACAACAGGTGGGCGCGGACACTCTCAGACTACCATGATTCTCTTCCGGTGGAACAGACCGGCCGCGTTTCCCGTAGGTTATAGTTGAAGGTTAAGAGATGCCGTTCTGCTGCCACTGCGGAAGCCAGGTCACGGACGCCGACCAGTACTGCGCCAAGTGCGGCGGCCGCCAGGCGGGGGCTCGGGCCGGGACGGATCTAGCCGCCGGGTTCAGCCCACGCACCGCATCCATCCTGTGCTACATCCCCTGGGTCGGCTGGATTGCCGCCATCGTGGTGCTGGCCTCCACCAGGTTCCGCAACAACCGCACGGTCCGGTTTCACGCCTTCCAGGGACTGTACCTGTTCGTGGCCGGACTGATCGTGAAATGGGTGTTCGCGCCGTTCGCTTTCTTCGAGCGCGGTCCGCACTTCCATCTGGCGGGCCTCCTGGAGTTGGCGATTCTCGCCTTGTGGATCTTCATGATTGTAAAGACCAGCCAGGAACAGGTCGTGTCTCTGCCCGTGATCGGTGAACTGGCTGAGAAGTCTCTCTCCGAGTAAAAGAACCCCACCCCATCCGGCCCGCCGTTGTGGTATATTTATTCATTCAGGTGAATATTTAACCAATGAAGCAGAAGGTCGGCATTGTGGGGTTCCGTGGATACAGCGGGGCCGAGCTGGTGCGCATTCTGGCACGGCACGCGCATCTGGAGCCGGTGCTGGTGGAGCACCGCAAGGACGTCGAGGACCATGCGGCGCGGCGCGACGGCCTGGCCCGCATCCTTTGCACGCCGGAAGCGGTCCGCGGGGAGGGCCTGGCGGGGATGTTCCTGGCCACGCCCGCGGACGTCTCCATGGAGCTGGCGCCCTGGATGCTGGAAGCGGGCGCGAAGGTGGTCGACCTGAGCGGCGCTTTCCGCTTGCGAACGCCTGAGAACTACAGGCACTGGTACAAGGAAGAGCAGACGCAGCCCGCGCTGCTGGCCGAAGCCGCTTACGGCCTGCCGGAATTCCGCCGCGAGAGCATTAAGGCCGCGCGCCTGGTGGCGAACCCGGGCTGCTACCCGACCGCGGCGAACCTGGCCATCAAGCCGCTGGTGGAGGCTGGTGTGATCGACCGCCAGGCGGGAATCGTCTGCGACGCCAAGTCCGGGGTTAGCGGCGCCGGGCGGAAGCCGAGCCTCAAGACCAGCTTCTGCGAGGTGACCGAGAACTTCTCCGCGTATTCCATTCTGGATCACCGGCACGTGCCCGAGGTGCTGCTCACGAGCGGCCTCCAGGAAGGCGAGTTCAGCTTCACCGCGCACCTGCTGCCGGTGGCTCGGGGCATTCTCGAGACGATCTACTTCCGCACAACCGTCAGGCGGGCCGAGGAACTGACGGAAATCTACGCGAAGCGATACATGGGAGAGCCGTTCGTGCGCATCTGGGATGCCGGCCACGTGCCGGACCTGCGCGCGGTCGAGCGGACCAACCGCTGCGACATCGGTGTGAAGCTGGACGCGGCGACGGGCCGGGCGGTGGTGGTGAGTGCGATCGACAACCTGGTGAAGGGCGCCGCGGGGCAGGCCATCCAGAACATGAACCTGGTGTTGGGCTACGCGGAAACCGAGGGGTTGCTGTGAAGCTGCTGGTGAAGATCGGCGGCACGCTCCTGGACGCGGAGTCCCCGCGCCGGCGCCTGGCGGCGGAGCTGGCCGCGGTGGCCGGCGACGGAATCCGGATGGTCGTGGTACACGGAGGCGGAAAGCAGATGACCCGATTCCTGGCCGAGCGGGGCGTCGAGAGCCGTTTCGTGAACGGCCTGCGAGTCACCACGCCGGAAACCCTCGACGCAGTGCTGAAGGTGCTTGCCGGGAGCGTGAACCAGGAACTGGTGGCGGCGTTCATCGCGGCCGGTGCGCGCGCGGTGGGGCTGTCGGGCGTCGATGCGGGTTTGACCGAGGCCGAAACGATGAGCCCCGAGCTCGGCGCGGTGGGCCGGGTGGTGCGGGCAAACCCGGAGCTCCTGGAGTTGCTGACCAGCCGAGGTTACGTGCCGGTGGTGGCTTGCGTGGCGGGAGACCGGCAAGGCCGGATCTACAACGTGAACGCGGACCAGATGGCCTCCGCCTGCGCGGCCGCCTACGGCGCGGACCGGCTGGTGTTCCTGACGGACGTCCCCGGCGTGCTCGGCCCGGACAAGCAACTGCTGCCGGTGTTGAGCGCCGCCGACAGCGAGCGCCTGATCCGGCTCGGGGTGGCCACCGGAGGCATGCAGGCGAAACTGAACGCGGCGACGGAAGCGTTGCGAAAAGGGGTGCGGGAAATCGTGATTGCTTCCGGCGGTGAACCCGAAATAATCCAGCGTGTGCTGGCCGGCGAGGCGGTGGGCAGCCGTTTGGTGGAGCACAGGACGACGAATGACTAGAACTCTCACAGGTACTAGGGGTTGTTCACCCGCATCTGGCGAGGCAGATCAGACTGTCCGAAAGGCGGCGATGGGGGATGTTCCCCAATTGCTTCGGCTGATCAACGGCTACGCGGCGCGCGGGATCATGTTACCGCGTACAGAGTTCGAGATCTCGGAGAACCTCCGTGATTTCAGTGTGATCCACAGCGCAGACCGGCTGGCCGGCTGCGCCGCGCTCCACTTCTATACTCCTACCATGGCTGAGATCCGCTCGCTGGCGGTGGACCCGGATTTTCAGGGCGGCGGCGCCGGGCGGAGGCTGATGGAGGCCCTCGAGGAGGAGGCGCAAGCCTTTGGACTTGAAGCGGTTTTCGCGTTCACCTATATCCCGCACTTCTTCGCCAAACTGGGCTTCGTGGAGATCGAGCGAGGGGAGCTGCCGCTGAAGGCGTGGAAGGACTGCCTGCGGTGCCCGAAATTCCAATGCTGCGATGAAATCGCTGTCATCAAGCAACTCGGAACGGGACAAACGCGGGTGGGGCATACCCTCGTTCGCGGGCTGGCCAATTCCCACGATGAGATGCCCGAGGAGACCGTTCTTCTGCCCTCCGTCCGCAGACCCCACTGAATCCTTGGAAGTTCCTCGCTCTCCGGTCCCCCCAGCGGGCGCGCTAAGATGCCCGCAAAAAACATGGGCTTGAATTGGCAGAAAATGGGCTGAATTTCTGCGTTCTGTTTGTATAATTCAAGAGTCAGACGCCACGGGCGGGCCAGTGTTAAGGAGCGCCATGAAGGCACAGACCATCGACATCAAGGATTCCACGGGACGGATTCTGTGCTGCACGATTTTTCGTCAGGGCGGCAAGAAGCTTCTGGCGAAGGGCCACGTGCTCAGCGATGACGATGTTCGCCTGCTGGAAACCGAGGGGATGTGCCGGGTCTGGGTCACTGAGCTCGAGGATGGCGAGGTCGGCGAGGACCAGGCGGTGATGGCGGTGGCCTCGGAGATGGGTTGCGGCGCACTGGAAATCCGGCTGGCTGCCGGAGGGCGCGCCAACCTGCTGGCAACCGAGGACGGTTGCGTTCTGGTTGACGACGAACTGCTCAGGCAGATCAACTGCACCGCGAGCGTCGTCATTGCCACCTTCCCCAATTTTGGTTTCGCCAGAGCCGGTCAGCGGATCGCCACCGTGAAAAGCGCCCCCTTCGCGGTCGCGCAGGCGCAATTGGAAGCGGTGCTGACGATCCTGCGGGAGCGCGGGCCGATTCTCCAGGCCCGGCCCATCCGCACCCCGTCGGTCGGGGTGCTGTACACGGATCCGCTCAGCGGAGAGCGCGCACGCCAACTGTTCGAGAACATCATGCGACAGCGGCTGGAGCGGTTCGGTGTGACCGCCAATTACGTGCTTGCTACGGTGGAAGAAGAGTCGGCGGTGTTGCGCGCGCTCGAACATCTGCTGCGGCCCAAGCCGACCGCGATTCTGGTGGCCTCGACCACGGCGCCGGCCGGTCCGGAAGACGTGGTGGGCCGGGCCATCGCCCAGCTCGGCTCGCATATGGAGCGCTTTCTTGCGCCCGTCGAGCCCGGTAACCTGCTCTTGCTGGCTTACATGGACGAGGTGCCGATCGTCTCGGCACCGGGATGCTTCCGTTCCGCCAAGCCCAACGTTGTAGACCTGATACTGCCGCCGATGCTGGCGCGCTACCGGGTCTCGGGTTGGGAGGTGGCGTGCCTGGGTCATGGAGGCCTTTTGGCCTAAGATCAAGCTCCTCCACTCCCTCGAGCCGCGACCTCCGAGCGGCCCGTGGGTGCTCCTCAGCCGGGCGTTTCGCCAACGCCCGGCTCTTTTTTTGCGCTAACCGCGCGGGCGCTAACCGCGCGGCAGGCCGCCTCCGGCGGAAGGAGGCGCGCATGCGCCATGCCGGGCTGCGGTATCATTCTGGATCTCCCCTGCATGAGGCTCCTGATCTTCTCCGATATTCACGGGGATCTGGCGGCGCTGGAGCGGTTGATGGCCGTCGAGGCCGACTACTACATTGCGGCCGGCGACCTGACCAGTTGGGGGCGCGGCCTGGACGGCTGCGGCAAGGTCCTGCGCCGCCGTGGGGATCGGGTCTGGGTGCTGCCGGGCAATCACGAGTCGGCCGGACAGATCGCGGAGTTCTGCCGCAAGTTCGGGCTGCGAGATTTCCATGAGAAGGTGTTCGAGGCCGGCGGTTACCAGGTGGCCGGGCTCGGCTACTCCAATCCCACGCCGTTCCACACCCCAGGCGAATACAGCGAAGCGGAGTTGGCGCGGCGGCTGGCCCCCTTCGCCACGCTCAAGCCGCTGGTGCTGGTATGCCATTGCCCGCCGCTTGCGACGCCGCTCGACCGCGTACGCCAGGGCGTGCACGCCGGCAGCCGGGCGGTTCGCGAGTTCCTGGACCGCCACCAGCCCGAATACTTCTTCTGCGGCCACATCCACGAGGCTGAGGGAGTCGCAGTCGAACTGGGAAGAACCCGGGCGGTGAACACGGGCAGGCGCGGCTATCTGCTTGATTCTGATAAAATCGAGAAATGATCACCGAGGCCCTCGAAAGCCAGTACTCTGCGCTCCGCCAGCAAGCTGAGGCTGTGCGGAGCTATCTTTGACGCCCCTCAAAAAAAGTCTCAATTAGCCAGAATCGAACAACAGGTCTCCGCGCCGGACTTCTGGAGCCAGCCCAGCCAGAAGCTGCTGGTGGAACGCAAGCGTCTGGAGGAGACTCTCGCCGACGAGGCGCGGGTCGCGGCCGCGATCTCGGACCTGGACACGCTGTTCGAGCTCTCGCGCGAGGGCGAGGACGTCGCCGGGGAGATCCAGAGCGAACTGACGAAGCTCTCCACGGACCTGGAGAAGCTGGAGACCGAGACGCTTCTCTCCGGCGAGAACGACTTCCGCAGCGCGATCCTGATCATCCACCCGGGCGCGGGTGGGACCGAGAGCCAGGACTGGGCGGAGATGCTGCTGCGCATGTACCTGCGCTGGGCCGAGCGGAAGCGCTTCCCCACCGTGGTGACCGACCGGCTGGAAGGCGAAGGCGCGGGCATCAAGTCGGTGACCTTCGAGGTGAACGGCGAAAACGCGTACGGGTTGCTGCGCTCGGAAGTGGGCGTCCACAGGCTGGTGCGCATCTCCCCATTCGACGCCAACGCCCGAAGACACACCTCGTTCGCTTCCGTGTTCGTCTATCCGCAGATCGACGACGAGATCAAGATCGAGATCCGGCCGGAAGACCTGCGGGTGGATACTTTCCGCGCCGGGGGGCGGGGCGGCCAGCACGTCAACCGGACCGATTCGGCGGTGCGTATGGTGCACCTGCCCACCAACATCGTCGTACAGTGCCAGAACGAGCGCTCGCAGCACAAGAACCGTGACATGGCGATGAAACAGCTCCGCGCGCGCCTGTATGAATACGAGATGCAAAAGAAGCGCGCCGAGGAGCGCATCGTCGAAGACAGCAAGGCAGACATCAACTTCGGCAGCCAGATCCGCAGCTACGTGCTGGCGCCCTACCGGCTGATCAAGGACCACCGCACCAAGCTCGGCATCGGCGACGTGGACCGCGTGCTGAACGGCGACCTGGATGCATTGATGCACGCCTGGCTGGTTTATCAGCGCACCGGCAAGATCGCCGGCGACGGCAAGGAAGAACTCCCTGAATAAGCCGATAGCAGGCCAGGAGATCCAACGGGCGGCGGCCTTGATCCGGGAGGGGAAGCTGGTCGCGTTCCCCACCGAAACCGTGTATGGGCTGGGCGCGAACGCGCTGGACGCGGAGGCGGTGCGCCGGATTTTTGCGGTGAAAGGGAGGCCGGCGGCCAGCCCGCTGATCGTGCACGCGGATTCGATCGAAATGGCGCGCGGCCTGGCGCGGGAGTGGCCGCCCGAGGCCGAGCTGCTGGCGAGCCGGTACTGGCCGGGGCCACTGACGCTCGTGCTTCGGAAAAGCCCGCGGATTCCCGACGTGGTCACTGCGGGTCTGGACACCGTCGGGTTGCGCGTGCCGGCGCACCCGCTGGCGCTGGAGTTGATTCGCGCGGCCGGGACGCCGATCGCCGCGCCGAGCGCGAACCGGTTCTCGCAACTCTCTCCCACCACGGCGGAGCACGTCCGGGCCGGCCTGGGCGCCTCGGTCGATCTCATCCTGGATGGCGGAGCGACCACCGTCGGCATTGAATCCACGGTGCTCTCGCTCGTGGGGGGCGTGGCGCGGCTGCTGCGGCCGGGCATGGTCTCGCAGAGAGAAATCGAGGACTTGATCGGGCCAGTGGAGACCGGCCAGCGTCGGCTGCCCCTCCCGGGCCACGAATCGCCCGGCATGCACCCCAGGCATTACAGTCCCCGGACACCGCTGCTGCTGGTGAGCGGAGGCGCCCTGCCGGCCCAGGGCCGGGGCGCCTATTTGTACCGGGAGGCGGGGGAGGGCTTTCCGGCGGCGGTGCAGGGGATTGCGATGCCGGCGGAGCCCTCCGCCTACGCCTCCGTGCTGTATGAGACCTTGCACGCTCTGGACCGGGAAGGGCTGGAATGGATCGCGGTGGAGCGCCCGCCGGACGGCCCGGAATGGGCGGGCGTGGCGGACCGTCTGGAGCGGGCCGCCGCGCGGTAGTTCCGACCCGCGCCTCCACGCATTCTCCCTAAAGCCGGCTGTCGAGACTGCCGATTCCGGGAGTAAGGTCTCTGGATGACCACACAAGACCCACTTCTGGCGCAGACCCACAAACCCTGGGCGGTGGCAAGACTTCGACCCTTTCCGCCCGTCGCAGCCAAGCTCTTGCGCGTGGTGGCGATCGACAATGTCGTCTTCCACCAGGTCGCCGAGTTGATCCGAGTTGATGCGGTCTTCTCCGCCGAAGTGCTGCGGCTGGCAAACTCCCCCCTGCTGGGCTGCCGGCGCGAGGTGGTGAGCATTTTGCACGCGATGGCCCTTCTGGGTCTCGAGCGGCTGAAATCCCTGGTGCTGATGGTGGCACTGCGGAACCACATGGCCGGTGCGCTGCAGGACCCCAGCCTGCTGCGCTGCTGGCGGCACAGCCTGGCCTCCGCGTTCCTGTGCCAGGATCTGGGGGCCGCGTGCTGGCTGGACAAGGACCAGTGCTATACGGCGGGGCTCATGCATGATGTGGGACGGCTGGCGCTGCTGGCATCCTTCCCGGGCGACTACTCGGAGCTACTGCGTTCGGTGGATGCGTCCGGGAGCGACCTGCTGGAGGCCGAGCGCGCGCGGTTCGAGATCGACCACTGCGCGGTCGGGTGCTGGCTGATTACCGAGTGGGATCTCCCGGAGGACTTCCTCCCCGTCGTCGGCACCCATCATGCCGAGCTCTGCGGCGGCAAGTTCGATGTGGCCGCGGCAACCCGCGTCGCCTGCCGGATGGCGGACGTGCTGGGATTCCAGGCGGCTGGGCCCCCTCCGTCGATCACTCTGGCAGGAATTGCGGACAGACTGCCCGAACCGGCGCGCGCGCGATGGGAGGAGCCGGACGCGGCGCTGGTCGAGCTTGCCGGCAATATCAACGCGGTCGAGTGCAGTCTCCTCTAGCCGGTTCCTGCCAGCCCCAACTCGGCGGCGCGGGCCTGCATGGCGCGAACACAGAAATCGATGTGCTCGTCCAGATCGATGCTCAACTCCTGGGCGCTCGAGATGATTTCCGACCGGTTCACGGAACGCGCGAAGGCCTTGTCCTTCATCTTCTTGCGCACCGACCTGGTGTCCACTTCCGCCAGGCTGCGGTTGGGCTTGACGAGCGCCACGGCGGTGATGAAACCGGCCAGTTCGTCGCAGGCGAATAAGGTCTTTTCCAGCAGTGAGACGCGCGGCACACCGCTGTGGCTGGCGTGGGAGAGAACGGCGCGGCGAATCTCCTCGCTCACACCCCGCTCCGCCAGGATGGGCTCGCCCTTGAGGGGATGATCGGGCAACTCCGGGTGGATCTCCCAATCGAAGTCATGCAGCAGGGCCGTGGCGGACCACTTCGCCTCGTCCTCGCCCAACTTCCTGGCGTACGCCACGACGCAGGCCTCGACCGCCAGCGCGTGTTTCCGGAGGCTGTCCGACCGCGTAAACTCGCAAAGGATCCCCCACGCTTGATCTCGGTTCATTCCCCCAGCATACTGCATGGCCGGGCTACAGCCGGTCGAGATGAATCGAGCCGTCGCCGGTTCGCACCGTCAGCGGGAGTCCTCCGCCGTTCAACTTCCCGCGCAGGCTCGATTCGCTGCGCGACCCGGAGACGGCCACCGGCAACTCGGAGGAAATGCTGCCGTCGCCGGTGTGGACGTCGAGGTCGGCGGCGAGATCCGGAGCCAACCGCAGCCGCACGCTGCCGTCGCCGGTTTGGATGCGCCATCCCGCCGCCACCTTCGAGCCCGGCTGCACTTCCGCCTCGATGCTCCCGTCGTCGGTGCGCAGGTTGAGCAGATCGAAGCGGCCGCGCACGACGATCCGGCCGTCGCCGGTCCTGGCGTCGAGCGAGCCGTCCAGCGCCTCGGCGGTGATACTTCCGTCGCCGGTCACCAGCCGGGTATCGCCATGCAGGCCCTGCACCAGGATTCTTCCGTCGCCGGTATGGATTTCGGCCGCCGTTTCGCGAGGCGCCGTCACTTCCACCCGCACCGAGCGGTGGCCGGAGCCCCAATGGCCGCTGGGGATGCGAACTTCCAGTTCGACGCGATTGGCGATCTGCCGGTCCGTCACCCGGACTTCGTCCGAACCGATCTTCCAGCCCTCGGCGATCACACGAACCTCGATCGCGCCGGTTGCGCCGCTACGCACCTCGACCGAGGCGTCATTCGAGTCCACCCGCAGTCCGGGCTTGCCGGTTACGGTGAATTTCTTGGTCCAATCGGCTGCGGCCGCCAGGCTGGCCGCCACGAGCACCAGTAGCAACATTCGAGTGCGCATAGTTCCTCATGGGAGGATACGGCGCGGCAGCCGGAAAGGTTCCGCTGCGGACCGGCGGTGCTACGGCACTTCAAGATCCGATGGCATGAGGAAAGCTGTTTGCCGGTTCGAACCTGGTAGCGGCATCACCCCCCACCAACTGTCTTAGTCTACGGCTGCGAGATGGCGGTGAAGCTCTCCAGCGCGGCCTGGCGAGCGCGCAACTCCCTCAGCTCCTCTTCGCCGAGCTTTTCGACGCAGCCTGCCACTATCCGCGTTCCGCGCTCGACGAGTATCCGGCGGAACTCCGGATCGGGCGTCGAGGCGGCGATGTCACCGAGGGCTCGCAGCAACCGCAAGCTAACGGCCACGTCCGTCTTCGAATACATGCGGATCTGCTCAAAGGCTGCCTCCAGCAGGCGCTCGAAGTGGATCCATCCAACGCTGGCGCGAACGATGCCCGGCGGATCGTAGAGCAGATCCTCCGGCGGCTCCCGGGACGCGAAGCGGATCAGAATGCGGCTCAACTGATCGACGCAACTGATGGCGGTGGTGGGGTCGTTGACAGCGGGCGAGATCGCCTTCAACGCAATATCGACAATCTGCAAGACGCCAAACTCCACGTCCTGCTGCAACGTTCTGGTCGGGCCGAAGTCGAACGCGGCAAGCAGCTCGGCGGTTCCTTCGGGGGGCAGGCGGTTCCCCTTTGAGACCATCACCAGTGGGATTCCCGCCGGAACAAAGTGGCCGACCCGCCGCAGAACGCGGATGCTGACGTGATAGTGCTTCGCAAGGGCGACCAGGCGTCGCGGATCGATGAAGCGAATGTAGCCGGAATCAACGCTCGAAACGGCCACCTCGGTCGGGTTGGGTCTGAGCGGTTCAGCACCCGTCAGGCGGTTCAGCCGGTGCGGCGAGGGCATCATCTCATCGATCATGGCTTCGGTTTCTTCCGCGATTCTGTCGACGATGTGATTGACACTGATGGCCTGCGAGATGTGGTGAATGAAGAAGAGCAGCAGACCGACGCAGGCCAGCGCCAGCAGCATCGCGCCCAGGACGGTGGCCACTGGCGCGAAGGGGTGAGGGAGCGAGCGCGCCGCGGGAAGCGCCGCCATGCAGTACGAGAAGGTGCCGAGGAAGATACCGAGCGTCCATTGCGTCACGCGGTCCCTGGAAAAACTGACGATGATACGCGGGGAGAACTGCATCGATGCCAGGGTGAGCGTCATCAGCAGGATGGCGAACACGATGGACACCACCGTCATGATGGAGGCGGCGATACCCGCCAGAATGACCTGGGCGACTTGAGGGTCGGCGCGCGAGGGGAATAGGACGGTAGGCACCCAGGCGCTGGCGGCCGGAAACTCCTCTTCCAAGCACGACAGGAATGCGCCCGCGCAACCCAGCGCCAGCGCGATGGTGAGCGGGCGAACCAAGAACCCGCCACGCAGGTTATACATGGCGTGGCGAAGTATCAACGGCAGGTTCTTGCTCACGGCTCTATCTGTTCAAGTGTAGTGGATCAGACCCGCGCGTACAAAGAGAAAAGGGCGCTGAAGCCGGTGGGTGGCACGGCCGCGCTGGTGGCGATGCGGGGCCGGGCAGTGCCGTTTCTTCTGGGCTGGGACATCCTGCTGCTGCGGGGCGAGCCGCAAATCGAGGCGATCTTCACCGGCGCGGCGATGGTGGCCGTCTCTCGCGGTCTCGAGGGACCCAAACCGGAGGCCGAAGCGGTCTTCCGCCTGGGCTAGGCGATCAACCCCGCGCGCCGGGTGCCGGGCGGGCGGAATTGGGCGAAAACGGCGCCCGAAGCTTGGGCAGCCGGTTGAGTTTGCGCAAGTGCCCCGGCGAACTGGCTTGCGAGGGCTTCTCCTCAGCTTTGGCGGGCAGCGCGGGCTCTCTGGCCAGGGCCGGGTCCGGCTTGGCGACGCGTGCCGCCGGAGCAGCGCGCCGGACTTTGCGGGATACGGCCTTGGGTATTTTGATGTAGGCGCCAAAAACGTGGGAACTCCGCGACTGTGCGGGCAGAGTGCTCTCTTCAGCCTCCATCCATTCCTGCGACAGGTTTTTTTTGTGTTTTTCCAGATTCGCCATGGACCAGCCCTCCTTGTACCATAGCCATGGGTGATATGGTTCGATTCTAGGCTGGAACGCAAACACTTGCAAGGGATTAGTTGCCAGCCCGCGGGCAACTAAGGGAATCGGCTGAGGCGTGCGGGAGCGGCGGAAGCGACCGTCGTCACTGACTTGAGGAATCAATGGTCAGTTGCCTGGCGTTGCGCCAGAGCCGTTCGAGGTCGTAGAACTCGCGGGCGGGCTGGGAGAAGATGTGTACGATGAAATCGCCGTAGTCGGCTAGAATCCACTCGGCTCTCTCGTACCCCTCGATGCCCAGAGGACGCTCGCCGTGCTTCTTGAGCCGCTCCTCGACCTCGTCGCTGATGGCCTGGATCTGCCGGATGTTCGCCCCCGAGCAGATCACGAAGTAATCGGTGAACGAACTGACTTCCCGAAGGTCGAGAATGCGGATGTCGAGGGCTTTCTTGGACTCCGCCGCGCGGGCCGCGATGACGGGCGCGACGGGTGGCGCTTGCTCCGGCAACTAACTCCTCTCCAGGAAACGACCTGCGGCCGCCTCCCGACTCGAACATCTGCACGGGGCGGCAGTCCGCCGCTCAGGCCCATCGTACTACAATCGGAAGGATGCGGCGCGCGCTGATTGTGGCAGGCTTGTCATGCGCCGCACCCGCCTTCCGCGGCTTCCTGCCGGGCTGGGCGACCGGCCCCCACATCCACATAGGACCTCCCAGTGAGAGAACCTCACGCGGCGGTTAGTGCAGCCATGTCCCAGAATTCCATGCGTGTTCTTCTATCCGCCGAACAGATCCAGGCGCGGATCCGCGAACTCGGCGCTCAGATCGACCGGGATTACCCCGACGGCCCGGTCTACCTGGTCGCCATTCTCAAAGGCGCCTGCTTCTTCCTCGCCGACCTGGCGCGCGCCATGAAGCGCTCGGTGCGGATCGATTTCATCGGCATCTCCAGTTACGGAAAGGGCAAGACCAGCTCGGGCGAAGTGAAGCTGACCAAGGACCTCGACAGCTCGATCGAGGGCGCCGACGTGCTGGTGGTGGAGGATATCGTCGATAGCGGCGTCACCCTCAACTACCTCATACACGTGCTTCGCCAGCGGCGTCCGCGCTCGCTGCGCATCGCCGCGCTGCTGGATAAGCCGAGCCGCCGCCAGCGTCCCGTCGACGTGGCCTACGTGGGTTTCCAGATCCCGGATGAGTTCGTGATCGGATACGGCCTGGACTACGCCGAGAACTACCGCAACTTGAGCGACATCTGCATATTGGAAGACCCGAAAGCAGGTTGACAGCTCTCGGCTATAATGATCCCGATGCGTGGCCGGAGCGTCTGCGCGTGCCTGTGGCTGGCAATGGCCGCGCCCGCAGCCCAGCCGGAAGGCCCACAGTTGGCCCGCATTCTCGAAAGAATGGCGAGCAACTTCGCCAGGATCCCCAATTACACCTGCACCCAGACCATCGACCGGCGGCGGGGCCTCGAACCCTGCCCGAAGTGCCAATACTCGGATCGCCTGCGTCTGGAAGTGGCTGTGGTCGGCGGGAAGGAGCAGTTCGCCTGGCCGGGAGCCGGCGGGTTCGGGGACCGGAACATCCGAGAACTGATCGGGCGCGGCGCGATCCTGACCGGGGATTTTGCGGGGTTCGCCAAGAACGTCTTCCTCACCGAGGGGCCCATTTACTCCTACGCGGGTGAAACCAGGCTCGGCGGGCGGCGAGCTTTGCGCTACGACTACCGGGTCCCGGTAGCGCACAGCGGGTACCGCATCCAGGCGAACAGGGCCGAAACCATCGTCGGATTCAGCGGTTCGTTCTGGGCCGATGCCGAGACCCTCGACGTGCTCCGGCTGGACCTGCGGACCGCCGGCATCCCCCCTCACATGGACATCCAGCAGGCAGACTCAACCATCGAGTACGGCCGGATGCGGATCGGCAATTCGGACTTTCTGTTGCCGCAGACCACCGAGACGACGGTGCTCTTCCGAGACGGCTTCCGGAACCGGAATCACACCCGGTACAGCGCCTGCCACCAGTACGTTGGCGAATCGACCATCCGGTTCGGAGAAAGCGATGCGGCCTCTTCCGGCGCGCCACGCGAGCCCAGCCGCGGTGTGGAGCCGCAAGTGCCGGCTGGGCTCTCTATCGATACCGTGCTGGCAGAGCCCCTGGAGTTCAGCCAGTGCGCGGTCGGCGACGCGGTGACGCTGGTGGCCGCAAGCCCCGCCCGGAGCGGAGACTTCCGCGTGCCCAAAGGCGCTCTCCTGCGCGGCCGCGTCGTCAGGTTCGTGGAGCACGCGCAGCCCGAACCGCTGGTGGTGCTCGGCTTGCGCGTCTTCACGCTGGAGATCGGTGACCGGCGCATGGCGTTCCACGGACGGCTGCGGGATGCACGGGGACTTGCTGTCGGCCGGCGCCCGCGAAAATTCCCCTCCGAGGTGACCGGGGCTGACGGCATCTTGTTCATCGGCCCCGGCTATTCCGAGGTCCCCAGGGACTTGCATTTCCACTGGAGGACGACGATGGGGGAGAACCAGTGATTTCTCTTGAATCCACAAACCAGCGCAGCCTGTTTGAGCACGCCGTGGAATTCGCCGGGCGTCAGATCGGCAGCCTCATCGAACGCTATCCCGGTTTCTACCCGATGTATACGAAGGGGGGCCGCTGGAAGCACGAGCTGCCCGCCTGGACGCACTGGTGCGACGGCTTTCTGCCCGGCATGATGTGGATCCTCGGTGCTCGCGAAGCACCCGGGAGCGAGCGCGCCGGCTGGTGGCGCGAGCTGGCCATCCGCTATTCCCGGCCGCTCGAGCCCCGGCAGTTCGACCGAGACGTCCACGACCTCGGTTTCATCTTCATGTCCACGTACTACCGCTGGCTCCAACTGACCGGGGATCCTGCCTTGAAGGGCGTACTCATCCAGGCCGGCCGCACCATGGGCCAGCGCTTCAAGGAGAAGGGCGAGTACCTGCGGTCATTCGTCTCCGACGACTCGCTGTTCATCGACATCATGATGAACGCCGGCATCGTCTTCTACGCCGCCAGCGAGACCCGCGATGAGCAATTGCGCGATGTCGCGATGCGGCATTGTTTGACCACCCGGCGCGTGCTGGTGCGCGGAGACGGTTCCACCGCGCACGAGGGCCGGTTCAATCTCGAAACCGGCGAATTTCTCAGGCAGAGCACGCAGCAGGGCTTTCGCGGCGATTCCTGCTGGTCGCGCGGGCTGGCTTGGGCGCTTTATGGGTTCGGGACTTCATACAGCTACACCGGCGACCCCCGGTTTCTTCGGACCGCCGAGGCCTGCGCCGATTTCTACCTCGCTCATACGCCCACGGACGGCGTGCCGCCGTGGGATTACGACGCGCCGCCGGAGAGCCGCGCTCTCCTTGACACTTCGGCCGCCGCGATTGCCGCGTCCGGCCTGCTACAACTCTCGAGACTATCCGCCGACCCCATCAGGGGCCGGCTTTATGACGCGGCCGCCCGCCGCGTTCTTGAAACACTCTGTTCCGATCATCTGGCGGAATCCGATCCCGCCTGGGAAGGCATCCTCAAAGGCGGGGTGTATCATATTCACAAGCAACTGGGCGTGAACGAGTCGGTAATGTGGGGAGAGTACTTCTTCGCGGAAGCGCTCGATCGCGCCCTGGAAGCGAGTTCCGCTCCCTGACGGTCGCGGCTCCGATCCGCGCGCGTCGGCAAGCGGTCTGGCTAGGAGGCTGACATGGCATTCAAGATATTGTGCAGCGCCTTCCCGGAAGGCACCACGATCCCGAAACCTTTTACCTGTGAGGGCGCGGACAGCTCGCCCCCGCTCGAGTGGAGCGGCGAGCCGCCCGATACCAAGAGTTTCGTCCTCATCCTGGACGACACGGACGCCCCCGCGGGCACCTGGAACCACTGGCTGCTATGGGATATTCCCGGGACCGTGCATTCGCTGGCGCAGGGGTTCAAGCCCGGGCGGGTGGGCGAAAGCGGGACCAACGATTTCGGCAAGACCGGTTACGGCGGACCCGCCCCACCCAAGGGGCATGGCCCCCACCGCTACTACTTCAGGCTGTTCGCGGTCGACACGGAGACGCTGGGTCTGCGGGCCGGGGCCAAGCGCGTGGACCTGGACTACGCGCTGGAGACTCACGTGCTCGACCTGGCCCTGTACATGGGCCGCTACGAGCGAAAGTGGGGGCGCTGAAGCCCGCCTTCCAGGAGCCCGCGGTGAAAGTTCCGGAGAGGTCTGGCGCACAGGCTGAATGCCTGTGCCACGATGCAGAATCAATGAGTTGCAGCAGCTTGTGGCACGGACTTCAGTCTGTGCAGGACTTCCACCACGGGCCGCCACGGTAGGATAAGCCTGTGGCTTGTCCGGCCGCAACGAGCACACAATCAGGACAAGGCGGAGCCTTATCTTACGGGGAGGGCTTCCGCCGCGCGCTCGCCTCGATGTAGGTGGAAAAGGAATCCGGCTTCCCCGGAGGTGAAATCTCGAACTTGATCGCCACCATTTCGTCGCCAGTGCGCCGGTAGGTCAAGCGGTATCTCGGGCTCGAAGCCGCAGGTTCGCTAAGAAACTGAACCGCGCTCCTATCCCCGGAGACCTCCACGGCGTACTCGATGACGTGTCCCTCGTTGTCGAAGTAGACGGCGCGAAGCCGATCGGTTCCGGGCTGCTGGTAGACAATCGTCAAGTCGTCGTGACGGAACGCGGCGCGGTCTTTTGCCGCGGGATACTCCGCGTGGTTCTTTCTCACCAGGATCTTCTGCTGCAAGTCCGGATGGAAAGAAAAGCCCCCCGCGCCCTGGCCGGGAGCCCCTCCTCCATCGCCAATCCACTCTCCAAGCAGAAACTCCAGGGGCGCCCAGACAGCAGGGGCCGGTCTGTCCGCCGCTGGCTGGGCGAAGGCGAGACCTACCGTGAAGAGCAGCACCAACCGTCGGATGAGTTTCGAAAGCGTCCAGAGCATGGCTGGAACACCATTATGACGCGCCTTGGGAGGCCGGTAATCGGTACAATAGCTGTCGCTATGAGACTTCTGGTGGTGATGGCGGCGGCGTGCGGCGCGCTCGCAGGGCAGAATCTCGCGGATGTGCAGATCGAGAAGGTCGCCTCGGGATACAAGTTCACGGAAGGGCCGGCGTGGTCGCGGGAGGGCTTCCTGCTGTTCAGCGACATTCCGAACAACAAGATCCTGAAGCGCGTGCCGGGCAAGGCGCCGGAGGTGTTCCGGGAGCAAAGCAACGGCGCGAACGGGAACGCGTTCGATGCGCAGGGGCGGCTGTACAGTTGCGAGAGCGCGACGCGGCGGATCACGCGCACGGACAAGAAGGGTAGCATCGAGGTGCTGGCGGATAAGTGGGAGGGCAAGCGGCTGAACGCTCCGAACGACATCGTGGTGCGCAAAGACGGACAGGTGTACTTCACGGACCCGGCGTTCGGCAAGGAGATGGACACACGCGAGCTGGACTTCTTCGGCGTCTACCACATCACTCCGAAAGGGCAGTTGGAGCTGATCGCGAAGCCGAAGGGCCGGCCGAACGGCGTAGCGCTTTCGCCGGACGGCAAGGTACTTTATGTGAACAACACCGACGAGCGGAACGTGCGCGCCTGCGACCTGGACCGGAACGGGAAGGCGACTAACGAGCGGGTCCTGATTTCCGGGATCGAGGGCGCGCCGGACGGGATGAAGGTGGACGAGAAGGGAAACCTGTACGTCGCGGCCAAGGCCATCGCCGTGTATTCGCGGGACGGGAAGCTGCTGGGGAAGATCGAGATGGCGGAGACGCCGTCGAACTGCGCGTTCGGGGACGCGGACCTGGAGACGCTGTACGTAACGGCGCGGACATCCGTCTACAGGGTGCGGTTGAACGTCAAAGGGTCAACCCAATACTGACGTCATGAACACCAGCGGCGATTACCTGGAATTCGAGAGTCTCAAAGAACTGCTGGGGCGGTACATCGCCAGCCCGCTTGGGCAGGCGGAGCTCGACAAAGTCGAACCGCTCGACGACCGCGCGCGGGTCGAGCAGATGCTGAGGGAGGCGGCGGAGGCCAAGGAGTACCTGGACACCGCGGCGCGGCCGCAGACGGCGGCGCGGGGCGCGGCGGTGCGGATCCGTTTCGGCGAGCTCGCGGACACGACGGAATCGGTGCGAAAGCTGCGGATCGAAGGGGCGTCGCTGGAGGCGAAAGAGATTCTCGAGCTCACCGGGCTGCTGGACCGCGCCAGCGACATCCGGTCGGTGCTGCTGGCGGTGGCGCAGCGGTTCCCCAAGCTGGGGGCGCGGGCGGCGGCGATGGGAGAGTTCCGGTCGCTGCTGCGGGACCTGATGGGAAAGATCCTGCCCGACGGCACGGTGGCCGATCATGCGAGCGTGTTGCTGGGACGGCTGCGGCGGGACATCGAGAGGCAGAAGCTGGAGATTCAGAACTCGCTGGAGCGGTTCCTGCGCGCGCACCGCGAGGAGGGCGTGCTGCAAGA
>Ga0187850_10001727_pt1 | contig 22480 bp, 21 predicted proteins | sample June2016WEW_4_15_FD_132436 | JGI IMG/M metagenome (GOLD analysis project Ga0187850, IMG submission 132436) | Peatland microbial communities from SPRUCE experiment site at the Marcell Experimental Forest, Minnesota, USA - June2016WEW_4_150 | ecosystem: Environmental > Terrestrial > Soil >...
CATGACCCTCGCCATGGCCAGCGTGGTGGATGGGCTTTCGCTGATCTACACGGGCGGGTATCCCCGGGGCACGGCGCCGAAGCTGCTTGAAGCTTTGGGCAGCGGACGAGTTCTGAACATCCCGAACATCCTCCTCCTCTGGGTCGTCGTCATCGCGGCGGCAACCCTTGTCCTGTTCAGGAAGCGCTGGGGAGCGATCCTGTTCGGAGTCGGGGCCAATGGGATCACCGCCGAGCTCTCGGGCATCAACGTGAAGCGCTTTCGAATGTTCGTCTATGGGATCTGCGGGGCGATTGCGGGCCTTGCCGGCTTCTTCCTTCTTGGATACACGGGAACCCCGTACCTCAGCCTGGGAGCTCCCTTCCTCATGACCTCCATCGCGGCGGTGGCCATCGGCGGCATCTCGTTGGCCGGCGGGGCGGGCAGCTATATCGGCGCCGCCATCGGGTGCGTCCTGCTGACCACGCTGTCCAGTATCCTCGTCTCCCTGAGGACAACGGAGGCTGTGCGCCAGATCGTCTACGGGAGCCTCGTATTCATCATCGTCGTTGCCTACACGCGGCGGAAGAAGGACTAGATGAAAATTGGAATATTCACGGCGCTCTTCGGCGACTGGCCCCTGGAGAAGGTTGCCTCCCACGTGGCCAGGCTGGGCTACGAAGCTGTCGAGCTCCCCGCGTGGGCGGGAAACGGCCACTTCGACCTGAAAGAGGCGCTGGGAGGAGGCGGGAAGAAGGTCCGCCGGCTCCTTGCCGATCACGGGCTTTCCATCTCGGCCATCAACAACGGCGTGGCAGGACAGCTCACTATGGGCCCCCACGATTCCAGCACCGACGTCTGGGCGCCGGGCATGAGCCCGAGCGAGAAGATCGCCTACGCGAAGGAGCAGATCCTCCTGACCGCGCGCGCGGCATCCGAGATGGAGGTCCCCGTGGTCGCCGGCCTCATCGGGTCCCCCGTCTGGGACAAGTGGTACATCTTCCCTCCCGCAAACGAGAGACTCTACGAGGAAGGAGTCGCGCTCTTTGCCGAGCGCTGGAACGGGATACTCGATGAGCTCAAGAGGCTTGGGGTGAAGTGGGCGCTGGAGGTGCACCCCACGGGCATCGCGTACAACATCGAGACCGCGCAGATGGCGCTGGCCGCCCTGGACAACAGGCCCGAGCTGGGCTTCAACTTCGACCCCTCCCACCTCGTGTGGCAGCTCATCGACCCCGTGGTCTTCATCAAGACCTTCGCCGGGCGCATCCTGCACTGCCACGCCAAGGACGGTGAGCTGCAGGAGGACGAGGTGCGGAGGTCCGGCGTGATCCCGACCGGTGGATGGATGCGCCCCGATCGGGGCTTCCGCTTCCGCGTCCCCGGCTGGGGGCAGGTCGACTGGCGCAGGGTCATGACGGCCCTCGTATCCACCGGTTACGACTACGTCATGTCCTACGAGCACGAGGACCCGGTGATGTCGCCCGAGGACGGGGCCGAAAAGACGGTGGCCTTTCTGAAGCCACTGGTCATCAAGAAGCCCCTGACGAAGGTGTGGTGGTAGGGCACGGGGATGAAGAGCGCAAGAAAGTGGAAGATTGCGGGCATCAACTTCGATCACGATCATATGGGGGACAACCTGAGGATGGTCTTCAACCACTCCGGGGCCGAGATCGTGGCGATCTGCCATGAGGATCCGCGCAGGATGCAGAGGGCCATCGCGAGTTTCTCCCTCCCTCCCGAGCGGGTCTTCACGGATTACCGCCTGTGCCTGGAGCGTACGAAACCCGACATCGTGCTGCTCTGTCCCGCCACGGCGCGGCACGCCGAGTGGGTGCTGAATGTCGCATCGTACGGAGTGCACGTGCTCCTGGAAAAGCCCTTCGCGTCCAGCCTTGCCGACGCTGACCTCATGATCAACGCAATGCGGGAGACAGGGAAGCTGTTCGCCATCAACTGGCCCCTGGCGTGGTACCCGCCGCACATCACCGCCAAGCGCCTGATCGACGAAGGCGCAATCGGCGAGGTGATCGAGGTCCATTTCTATGACGGCAACCGCGGCCCACTTTTCCACGCGGCGGACAAGGTGGAGATCACCCCCGAGGAACGGGAACGGGAAAAACCGTTCTCGTGGTTCTACAAGAAGGAGGCGGGGGGCGGATCCCTCCTGGATTACCTGGGCTACGGCGCGACCCTCGGCACATGGTATCACGGCGGCAGGGCTCCCATTGAGGTGACAACGGTGGTGGACGAACCGTCCCACCTCGAGGTGGACGAGCACAGCGTCACGATCGCCCGCTACGCCTCCGGCCTCTCCAAGTTCGAGACCCGCTGGGGGACGCATTCGGACCCGTGGATCCATCAGCCCCAGCCCAAGTGCGGCTTCGTCATCGTCGGAAAGACGGGGAGCATCGCCAGCTACGACTTCGAGAAAACAGTCCGTGTGCAGACCGAACAGGACCCCGCGGGCCGCGAGCTGCCCGTGGATACCCTGGAGCCTCCCCGGCAGAACCCCGTGCAGTACCTGATCCACTGCCTGGAGTCCGGGGAGCCGGTCCAGGGACCCCTGTCTCCAGAGATCTGCCGCATCGGGCAGCGTATTGTGGATTCAGCGGCTGCGAGCGCCCTCCGCAAGCACACGGTGAGACTCCTCTAGGCCGGAAGGGAGAGGCATGCCGCGGGACCTTGACGATTCGTACGGCCTTCCTCCGGGGAGCAGCAGGGACGAGAAGCCCGCCCCCGATCTTCCCTATGCTCCTGCGGACCCGATGTCCTCCCACCCGCGAATCGGCCTCATCGGCTGCGGGGGGATCAGCATCCAGCACCTGCGGGCGTACAGGGACGCCGGCTACGACGTGGCGATGCTCTGCGATCGCTCCGAGGGAAAGGCGCGCGAGGCGCAGAAGAAGTATTATCCTGAAGCGGACGTCAGCGCGGATTTTCGCGATGTCCTGCGCCGCGATGACATCGACGTGGTGGACCTTGCCGCTCATCCCGGCGACCGCGCGGCGATGTACGAGCCGGCCATCGAGGCGGGCAAGCACATCCTCAGCCAGAAGCCGTTCGTCACCGACATCGATTTCGGGTTGAGTATCGTCGAGCAGGCGGAGAAGAAGGGGGTGCGCCTGGCGGTGAACCAGAACGGCCGCTGGGCCCCGCACTGGAGCTGGATCCGCCAGGCCATAGCTTCCGGATTCCTCGGGGAGGTGACGAGCGTACGGACGGCCGTGAACTGGGACCATAACTGGGTTGCCGGAAGCGTTTTCGAGGACATCCATTCGCTGATCCTCTATGATTTCGGCATCCATTGGTTTGACATCGTCTCCTGCTTCATGGGGCCCCGCACCCCGCTTCGCGTGTACGCGTCCACGGCCCGGGCTCCGACCCAGAGGGCGCGGCCCCCCCTGCTTTCGCAGGCGCTCATCGAGTACGAGCGCGGCCAGGCAGAGCTCTTCTTCGACGCGAACACTCTTTTCGGAGAGCAGGACTGCACGTTCGTGGCGGGCACGCGCGGCACCGCAACCAGCTGCGGCCCCGACCTGAACGCCCAGTCCGTCACCCTTGCGACCGCGGATGGCAGGGCGCGGCCGGTTCTCGAGGGGAAGTGGTTTCCCGACGGGTTTCACGGCACCATGGGGGAGCTCCTGCGAGCCGTCGAGGAGAAGAGGGAGCCGCTCAACAGCGCGAGAAACAACCTGAAGAGCCTCGAGCTGTGCTTTGCCGCCATCGCGAGCGCCGCCACGCACCTGCCCGTCGAGCCGGGGGCCGTGAGAAAGCTCCAGGACTGAGATCCATGAAGGAGCGGATCGACAAGGTGCTTGAAATCCTCGCCCGCAAAGGATACCGGAGCGTGGCGGAGCTGTCAGCGGACCTCGCTGTCTCCGAGATGACGGTGCGCCGCTACCTCGACAAGCTCGAAAGCAGGACCCTCATCAAGAGGACGCACGGCGGCGCGTTTGCGGGGCAGGAAATGATCGAGGTGGACTACCGGGTCCGCGAGACCGTTCGCCGCGCGGAGAAGGAGGCGATCGGCCGGGCCGCCTGGTCCCTGGTCCAGCCGGGGGAGTCCATCTTCATCGACGCCGGGAGCACTGCCGCCCATCTCGCATTCGCCATGGACGACACTCGGCGCATCACGGTGGTCACCGCATCCACGACGGTCCTGCAGGCTCTCGAGCGCAAGGCCAACATCGAGACCATCGTTCTGGGCGGCAAGGTGCACGCGCCGTCGCATTCGCTCATCGGGCCTCTGGCGGAAGAAGCGGTCCGGCAATTCCGGTTCACCAAGGCGTTTCTCGGGACCGTCGGGATCAACCTCCAGGAGGGCTTCACGCAGTCCAACGTGGACGAGGTCCCGGTGAAGAAAAAGGTCGCGGCGAACTCCCGGGAGGTGATCATCCTCGCGGACAGCTCCAAGTTCAACCGGGACGTGCTCGTCATGTTCCTCAGGCTCGAGCAGGTCCACGTGGTGATCACGGACCCCGGGGTTTCTCCTGCCCACCGGGCCAGCCTCGAGGAGCACGGGATTCGTGTGATCATGGCAGAGCCGGCTCCTGGTGAGGATTGACTGCGATGCCTCTCTTCTATCCGACGAGGCGCTTCGGCCGGTTCGGCCTCGGGATGGGCCTCACCTCGGCCCTGTTGCACGAGCGTTTCGGGTTGGATTTCGGCGAGCGCTTCCACCGGGACATCCTCTTCCGGGTCGAGAGCCTCATGGAGATCGACCGGCTGGTCTGGAAGTCCTATCGCGAACTGGGGCTCGGATACGAGGAGCCCTTCCCCCGCGCGACGATCGAGCCCTTCGGCCACCGCTTCATCCCGGTCATGTACGGGAGCCGCTGCACGTACGCCTCCGCCGAGGAGCCTGCCGCCCGGCCCCGCGCGCTGGACCCTTCAGAGCTCGCCTCCCTGCCGGCCTGGACCCGCGAGCGCTTCAAGGCAGCGGATGCCGTGAGGGAGGTCGCATCACAGGCAAAGACGCTCCAGAAACGCTACGGAGACCTCGCGGAGTACGCCGGGCGCATGGACCACAATCCCCACTACCAGCCCCTCTCAAGCCTGCAGAATCTCGGCTCGGTCATCAACTCCGCGGTCTCGGTCTTCGGCGAGAACGTCCTCTTGCTCTACGAGGATGATCCGTCACTCCTCCGCAGCTTCTACCGCAACGTGACCGACCTCATGCTCCTGTGTCTGGACTGGTTTCCGCGGCTGGACCGGCGGCGGCTTGCCCACGTCTTCGTTGGCGACTGCACGGTGGCGATGATCTCGCCGCGTCAGTACGAAGCATGCAACCTCGCCTTCGACGGGGAGCTTTGCCGGTACGCCGCGTCCATCGGTGCCCGGTTCCTGGTTCACCAGGATTCCGGCGCCACTGCGCATTTGCGCAATTACGCGCGCCTGGACCCCGTCCACGCCCTGGATTTCGGCCAGGACACGGACTTCGTCGAGGCGGCGCGCCTCTTTCCCGGCGCCTCCGCCAACTGCATCGTTTTTCCCAGCTGGATCGCCTCCTCGACGGCGGAGGAGATCCGCTCGGACCTGACGCGGATCATGCGCGCGGGGCTGTCCTTCAAGAGCTTCACGTTCTCCATCTTCGAGGTGGACCCTGCCCTTGCCGCGGGAAAGATCTTCGAGTTCAGCGAGATTTTCGGGCGATGCGCCGAGAGCGTGAGCAGGGAGGGGACACGGTGAGCTTCGTTCCTATGGGTGATCTCGTCGGAAAAGCCTACAAGCGGGGATACGCGGTGCCGGCGTTCTGCGCGTGGAATGCCGAGGTGATCGAGGCCATCCTGGCAGCGGCGGAGAGGCTGAGCGCACCGGTGATCCTCATGTCGGGGCCGGGGGAGTTTCCCGTGCTCGCGCCGGCGAGCATGGCGGCGGTCGCGTACGCCATCAAGGAGCGCTACGACATTCCCGCTGCGCTCCACCTCGACCACGGAGATTCCCTGGAGATGGTCGGCCAGTGCATCTCGGCCCGCTATACCTCGGTCATGCTGGACTTCTCCACGCGGCCCTTCGAAGAAAACATCGATGCCCTCCGGCAGGTTGTCGGGATGGCTCGGCCGAAGGGCATCACCGTGGAAGGAGAGATCGGCAGGATCGGGAAAGCGGACGAGGCGTCGGCAGAAGGCGGCTCGGCTTCCGCCTATTCGGATCCCGCCGAGGCAGCCGACTATGTTCGCCGGACTGGCGTCGACCTCCTTGCGGTTTCCGTCGGGAACAAGCACGGCTTCTACAGGGGGGAGCCCCACCTGGAGTTCGAGCTTCTCTCCGCGCTGCACGCCGCGGTACCCGTCCCCCTCGTGATGCACGGGGGAACGGGAATCCCCGAAGAGGACATCAGGCGCTCAGTGGAGCTCGGCATTGCCAAGGTGAACGTGGCAAGCGAGCTGATCCACGGCTTTCGCGGGAGCCTCACCGCCCAATGGCAGGAGGGTCGGAACCTCTGGACCCCGATCGCGCTGGGAGAGGCAGCCCGTGCCCTCACGCCGGTGGTCGAAAAATGGATCCGGGTGACAGGCGCCGCGGGGAAGGCATGAGCCCGTGATCCGGAACAGAGGCATGACTACGTGACCGAACGAGAAAAGGTAATCAGCGCGATTGGCCACCGCCAGCCTGACCGAACGCCCTACCATGTCACCTTCACGGAACCTGCCCGCACGCGCATGGCCGAGTTCTACGGCGACGCCGATTTCGAGGCAGGGTTGGAAAACTGCCTGGAGGTCATCCGCATGCGGCTGCCCTACCGCCAGGTTCCCGATCGGCCCTCGGTCTGGGAAGACGAGTGGGGCGTTCAGTGGGACAGGAGCATCGACACCGATATCGGCACTGTATGCAACAGAAAGGTCACGAGGGAATCGCTTCCGCGGTACCGCTTTCCAGATCCGGCAGCCCCGGCCCGCTTTGGCCGTTTCCTCGAGGCGATCGAGGGAGCGAGCGGACGTTTCGTGGTGGCGACGATGGCGTTCACGCTGTTTGAGAGAGCCTGGACGCTTGCCGGCATGGAAGAGGTGCTCATGGCAATGGCCAGCGGTGACCCATTTGCCGACGAGCTTTTCGACGGCATCGTGGACTTCGACGAAGAGGTTGTGCGCGGGGCGCTCAAGTTCCCGGTAGACGGAGTGCGCTTTGGAGACGACTGGGGGCAGCAGCAGGGCCTGATCATGGGACCCGTTCTGTGGCGCAAGTACATCCGGACGCGGATTGCCCGGCTGTACGGACTAGTCAAATCGGCCGGAAAGAAAGTCTTCATCCACTGCTGCGGCAAGATCGACGAGCTCTTTCCGGACCTCATCGAGTGCGGCGTTGACGTCTTCAACCCGTTCCAGCCCGAGGTCATGGACGTGGTGGACATCAAGCGTCGATATGGAGACCACATCACGTTTTTCGGGGGCATCAGCACCCAGAAGACCCTGCCCTACGGAACGGTTGCCCAGGTGAAGGAAGAGGTCAAACGCCTGGTCGAGACTGTCGGCAGGCACGGCGGCTACATCGCGGCGCCCGCGCACGATGTGCCCAGGGACGCGAAGCCGGAAAACGTCGCTGCGATGCTGGAGGTCCTTCAGACCCAGGAGAGGCCCGCACGACTCCGGTGAACGCTGCGGAGGTTTCGGACCGCTCCAACGGTGATCTGCGCCGTGCCTGACTTCCCCGCCCTCAAAGCCGCGTGCTCTCGCCGGCACCGCTCCGCAGTTGAACGGTTCGGACGATCAGAAGAGGCCGATCAGTTCGATGCAGCACACCAGCGGCAACACTTCCACAAAAGAAAGCAGATAATCCGCTTCTTCCGTGGCTCGCCACCATGCATTGGGCAAATGGCGGACCTCGCTAGGGCTTGGCGGGCGCAGGGGCCTTGCTCCAGGGCAGGATCCCTGCCATTTCTCCAATGACATTCACCAGCTCCGTGTTCGATGGAATGACGATCTTGGCGTTTGTGGAAAGCGCCGCCTCGACCGCGATGAGCCTTCTCAAGAGCTGCGCATTCCCGACGAAATACTTGTCCGCGGCCTCATTGACCAGTTTGATCGCCTGTGCCTCGCCTTCCGCTTCGAGTATTTTTGCCTGCCTGACCCCTTCGGCTTTCTTGATCTCGGCCCTTCGCGCGCCGTCCGCCATTGTTTCCGTTGCCGTCGCAAAATCGATTGCGGCCACCTTTTCATTTTCCGCCTTCACGACCTTGTTCATTGTTGCCTGGACATCCTCGGGAGGATCGATCTCCTTCAATTCCGTTCTCACGATATCGATTCCCCAATGCCCTGTTTCGTTCCGCAGCGTCTTCTGGAGCTCGCTGTTGATCATCCCGCGCTCGCTGTTCGCGGATTTGAGGGTCATCGTGCCAATGATGTTGCGCAAGGTCGTTCTGGCAAGGTTGACGATCTGGTACTTGTAGTTGTTCACCGCATATTGGGAGTTCTTGACGTTTTCCTCATCGCTCTTGACCTTGAAATAGACTTGGGCGTCCACGCTGGCATTCAGCTTGTCGCTGGTGATGATCTCCTGCGGCTCCGCGTTCACCATGACCTCGGTGACGTTGATCTTGAAGAGTCGATCGATCACCGGGGCAACCCAGTTGAAGCCGGGGTTTGCAAATCGGCGATATTTCCCGAGCCTTTCCACGAGACCCCTGGTCGTAGGTCGTACGACCCTGATCCCGGAGAGAAAGATCACCAGAACGATCACAATCGCGGCAGAAATCAAATAGTACATGACATCCTCCTGGCCCGAACCAACGGGCGTGAACGTGAATGGTAACAAGGACAGGGTTTGTCTCTTCGTGAGAGTCTGAAACCAGGCCCCGTGACCGTCCGGGGAAAAACCCTGTTTCACTACACAATCGCCGCCGTTTCGGTCCTTTTCACGGCTTTTGCGGGCCCTGCTTCGCGGCCTGTATCGCTGCCGCGAGCTGGTTCATTTGATCGTCGACCTGTTTCTGTATGGCAGTGGCTTTCTGCAGTGCCTGCGAGGAGTTTCCGGCGGCTAGATCCTTTTCAGCGCCCGCGAGAGCCTGCTTCGCCGCCGCAAGCTGCTGGGCAACAGCATTCAGGTCAAGACGAATGCCTGCAACTTTCCGCGCCTCGGAGAGGCTCTGATCGGCATCCGGAAGTGTCCGCGTCCTGAGCGTTGTGATGAGCGATCCAGCGCTGGAACCTGCCTGCCCGACAGGGGCGGGTGTCTTAGGTTTCTGCTGGACCTTCGGGGTCGGCTTATTCACGGGCTGTGGGACGACAGGGGCGGGCTCGACAGGTTTCTGCTGGACCTTCGGGGGGACGTTCTTGAGCACAGGGGGATTCTTGAGCTTCGTGAGCGTTGCAGGATTCACAATCCTTACGGCAGGAGGAGCGATCTGCTGACTCCGCTGCATGCTCGTCAACGCCACGGGTTCGATCGGCCGGCCGGGATTCGCCATGAGGACCTTCTGCTGCTGTGCAAAAGGGACCCGAGCGGGTGTTGGTGCAATGCGTGATTCGACGCGACGCGTCAACAGCGCAGGCGGCGGCTGGGGGACAGGAGCCCTTGCGGCGACCGGCTGCGCGATGATGCTCTCGCGCTGTGGCGCGATCTTCGCGGTCGTCCCCATCACAGGAGCCCGCGACACCTCCGTCGGGGAGATCGATAGAACAGCTCTTCCTGCGGGACGCGATTGCACGAATACTTCGCGCGGCACAAAGGTCACTGCCTGGGGAGCGGTACGATTGACATAGACTACCTTCGTAGTGTTGTAGTTCTCGATGATCTGCACATTGATGTTCGTCACGTGGGCCACATTGATTCTCTGAACATACTCCGGGCTCACCGTGTAAGGCGGGACATAAATCTCGCGCGGTCCCAGCGGGAACCAGCCAATGCCATCTCCCGCCGGCGTCCACCCGGATCCTCCGACGAACACGACGAGAGCGGGTGCGTAGACGGGACGCGCCTGGACAGCCCCCGGGCTCCACTCCCAGCGGGCGTTCTGATATGCCCAGCGTCCGTAATGGAACGGAGCAAATCCCCAGGACGTGTCATCGACCCACGTCCATCCCCACGGCTCGACCCACGACCAATGACCGAATCGATAGGGGGCCCATCCTGCAGGAACGTGCGAAGGGAACCACACGGGGCCGTTGCCTCCGTCATTGTACCATGTTCCGTTGTCATCGAGGTCCTCGGAACCGATCATGTCGCGGGAAACACGGGGATTCGATGCGAACTGGTCTTCCCGGTGATCTCTGCTCGAGGACCAGGCATCCCACTCGTCCGGCCGCGAGGCTGCCGTGACGTAGTAACTGATCGAATCAGAGCCGGATATGTCCGTGGATTGCCCCGCAGACACGTCGTAGGCGTCCTCGCCTGCTGTCACTTCAGCCATGCCCGCACGCACGGTGACAGTTGTCTCGCCGCTTGGCTGGACGTCGATACGGTAACTCCCCGCCGAGGGCAGTGTCACCGTGGCATTTGGCGTGTCGATTTCGAAAACTGTCCCATCGTCGACTCGGCGCAGTCTGACATTCACCGATCCCTCTGATACCCGCACCTGGACCGTCTGGTCGTCGAGGTTCAGGAAAGAGAACTCGGTATTGGAGTTCAGCCGGATCACCGCGAAACGCACGTGCACTTCGGCGCGCGCGCCGGTGTCCGTCCAGAGATGATCACCCACGGTCAGCGGATAATTCAGCGTTGCCGGCGCCCACTCATCGAGGCTCCCCGGGTGAAAGGAAACCCAGCCGCTGATGAGACTGAGCCTGCCGACCTGGGAGGGCGGATCTGCCCATGCCGTGGCGCCGCAGACGGCCAGCACCGCACCGATGGCCATGAAAACACGAAACCTCAGGGTACCCGACATACCATTGCTCCTCGACAAGCGTCAGAGAGTTTGAAGCCCACCACGGGGCTCACGCGGAACTTCGCGATCAACTGCTTCAGATGGGTTTCTTGATGTCTCCCCTCAGATCACCAAGCTTCGCCTGGGCCTTCCCGTGGGCATTTTGTAACTTTCCCTTTCGTTCCATGGCCTTATTGCCAACTGCCTTGCCGGCGATTTTCTTCGCTTCGCCTTTCGCTTCTTCGATGCGGCCCTTGACTTGATCTTCGTTCATGATGTCCTCCCCGTAACTGCTGATGACGGCACGGAACGCCGTGCTGCGATAGAGAATACAGATAAGACCCGACTCGTTCTGTGCGGAAGGACACAAAGTCAATCAGGCGAAACCAGAAATGCGCACGAGATGGAGGTCTCGAGGAATATAATCACGGGCCACGCGGGCCGGCCAAGGCGCGTGCGCCCGCGATATCGAGTGACGAGCGCGGATGCGATTTGGGGTCGCCGCTCCCTGCCGCTCTATCCCGCGTACTCCACGCGGAAGAGATACCCGGTGTCATCGCTGATGTACAACGAGCCGTCCGCGGCAACCGCGAGCCCGACGGGGCGGCCGAGGACCCTGAAGCTGCCGGTGAGCCATCCCGTCACGAAGTCCTCCACGCCCGTCGGCGTGCCGTCCGCGAACGTGACCACCACGACTTTGTATCCCGTGGGCGGCTGGCGATTCCAGGAGCCATGGAATGCGACGAGCAGAGCCCCACGGTAGCGCTGCGGGAACTGCGTCCCGCCGTAGAACACAGCCTGCAGGGGTGCAGAGTGCGCCTGGAAATCGAGTGTCGTCGGAAGAATGCCCGCGCACGAGGCTGACCCGAACTCGGGATTCGGCAGCCGTTGGCTGCCGATCGGGTAGCACGTGGGCCACCCGTAGTTGCCTCCCTCCTGGATCAGGTCGAGCTCATCCGGGGGAAGGTCCGTGTGATCGGGAGTAAGATTGTCCCGCTGGTTCACCACGGCCCAGAGCCTGCCCCAGCCGTCGATGGCAAGTCCGCTCGCATTGCGGAGCCCCGAGGCGTGGATCTTGTTCGCCTTCCCATCGGCCGAGTAGCGGAGGATCGTCGCGAGGCGAGGATCGGCTTCCGTGCAGACGTTGCAGTCAGATCCGGATGAGATGAAGATGCTCCCGTCGGAGGCGAGGGCCAGGGCACGGGCATTGTGATCCCCGTTTCTGGGCATGTCATCGAAGAGCACGCGAGGTGAACCGATCCCCCTCGGGTAGTCCGGGATGACCACGATTCCCGACCACGTGGCGATGTACAGGTCATTGCCGCGGAAGGCCAGGCCGTTCGGCTTTTCCAGCCCACGGGCGATGACGAGAGGCTGCGTCCCCAAGGGTGAACCTGGACGCACCGCAACGACTTGTCCGCGGGAGATCTCGGAAACGAGAATGTCGCCGTTGGGAGCCGCGGCAACAAACCGGGCGCCCTGCACCCTGTTTGAGACGACCACGATGCGAAAACCCCTGGGCACGTCGAGGGCAAACGGCATGCCGGGAGACGATCGTGCCTGGGAATGAATCGCTGCAGGCAGCGCAAGCCCGACAATCTGAAGAAGCGAAACGATCACGAGCAGGAAAATGCCTGGCGGGATCCGTCGAATGGTCATACCAAAGTGTACGAACCGGCGCACGGAGGGGGCAACTGCGCGGCGAGCCGCAGTGCGCCGTGCCGGGATCAGTCCGGCGCATTCCTCTTCGTTCGATATGTCCCGACCCCGCTGAAGAACACCCCGAACCACCGATCCAGCGGTACCGTCGTCTCTCCGAAGTTGCAGGAGACGAATCGGTGATGCAGGTAGTGGAAGTACGAGCCGGTCACGAGCCTGCCGTTGAACAGCGGTCCCTCGAATCCGTGGTGTCCCATCGCGGGGGTGAGCGCGGTGAGCTGGGAATTGAAGAAGAAATGCAGGGGATGGGAGGGAACCACGAAGTGGATGGCCAGCACGCTGAAGTACAGAAGGTGCTCCACCGGGTGCATCGCCAGCCCGGTCCAGGGTCCCGGGTTTGGATTCATGTGGTGGACTCGGTGCACCGCCATCATCAGGGGCCGCCAGTGGATCAGCCGGTGGATGCAGTAGAAGTGCGTCTCACGCCACAGCGGGATGAGGAGGAAGAGCGCCACGAACCAGACCGGGTGCTCCGTCGGGTTGACGTACGGCCACCAATGATTCGCCGCACCCCAGATGTACAGCACCTCGTAGGCGGTCCATATCGGGCACCCGATGAGACTGCTGCGGAAGGCATTGTCAAACACCTGGTTGTGGAAGAGGAATCTCCTGCTGTCGGTTGCCTGCCACTGGGGATTGTACTTTCGCCTGCTCCCGTGCAGCTTCAGTGTGTAAAGGACGAGGTGAAGTGACCCCGACACGAGCCACAGGAGAGCCATGTTGCGCAGCAGCATGAGCCCGATCCAGCCGGGCCTGAGCTGGACCGCCTGGGCGAGGGATGGCTGCAGGACGTACCAGGTGAGGAGCGCAAGGCCGAAGAAAAACGTATTGATCGGCCACAGGAGTCCCGGGTAGCCGAAGAGCCACTTCAGCAGGCGGAAGGGCCGCACAGGCCAGGCGAAAAGCGGAGCGTAGCGGCACGGGTACGGGGGCCGCCAGTGGCCGTTCGCGTCCCTCACACCGAACTGTTCACTCCGCGGATCCAGGTTCTCCGGAGAAAGTGAATCGTCATTGCTCATGAGCGTGCCTCCTCTGACGGGCAAAATCCTGCAGGACCGCGTGGTCCCAGACCTGCGCCTCGATATAGTGGGCCAGATGAACCGGCATCTTCGTTTCCCACCCCTCGCCCGGCATTCCCTTCCGCTCCAGGATCTCGCGGATCTCATCCAGGGTGAAAACCTTTCCATGATACTCAGGCTCGTAGTACTCGGGTTTCTTCTGCTCCACCATGAACGCCGAAACCATGCTGTCGGGATACGTGAAGCTGATGACGTCTCGCGGGATGATGTCGAGAGGGACCAGGAGCTCATCGGAAGTGGCGAGGGTCGCAGGGTCGGCAACCCGTTCGGTCCATTTCGGTCTCCCCAGCACGAGGTAGAGCGGATGCCGGGTGCGGGGCGCTCCTCCTTTCCCCACGAAACCTTCGTAGAGGGCGGCCTCGACCTTTTTCCTTTCCGCAAGGTACCCGCAGGGATCGCTGAATCTCTCCCAGAACGCGGAGCCCTTGATGTAGAGCCTTCTCATGATCGAAAGGGCGCTCTCCTCGGGGAGGAGGGAAAGGGAACGGAAGGGCGGCGAACCCTTCCTGTAGAAGTGGATCAGATAATCTACCATTGCTGGCTGCGTCGAACGATATAACATCGGAGGGTCCAGATCAACCGTTCCCGAGTCCAAAGGGTATATTTTCCGTGAATGGAGGCGGCTTCAATGCGCTCAGTGCTATCAGGCGGCGCACGGGCAGGTGCGCTCGCCCTCGCTCTTTTGACCATCATAACGGCTCGTCCCACGGAAGTCCATGGAGCCGCTGCCGGAGGGTGCCCCGACAAGATGGCAGTCATCAGGACGTTCTACGATTCAAACGACGCCTCGCGGTTCTCCGCGAGCCTCGCATGTCTTCACCCCGGACTCGTGTTCACCTCCTGGGCCGAGGGCGTGAACGGCCGGCACTGGCATGAGAAAAAACTGGTCGGGAGGCAGAAGATCGTGCCCTTCCTGGGAGACCGGGGCCTTCGGCGCATCCCGGGAGCCCGGGGCGGGCCCGCGTATCGCGAGACCGAGGAGGTCGTGGGACCGGACCGGGTGACGTTCATGCTTCGGCCCGACAGGCGAAGCCCCGACGGAAGGCCGTACAACCCCTACCGGGTCGAGGCGGTCTTCGATGGATGCGCGATCGTGCAATTGACCGTGGTGGAACTGATCTCGTGGGAGTAGCCGCGGGAGGGCGTGCCTTTCAGGTTCCCGGGGACTGGTTCCTCCACAGACCTTCCTGGAGGCTCCCCCCGTGCTGACGATACTGCTCCTGGTGGGCCAGCCGGTGCGCCACCTCCTTCAGGACGATCTCGGCTGATTCCTCGAGGGTACGCCGGCCGAACTCGGCCGTTGAATCCTGGGGCGCTATCGTGGCCATGATCCCTACCAGCTTCGCGCCCTTCGGGGGGAGCGTGCTGAGATCGACGGTCTGGGGATGGAGGGCGAGCAGATGGGAGGTCTCCCACCCCCCCGCGTGGTCTCCCGAGTCCGGGTGCGCGTCCCGCACCATCAGGTAGTCGACGCATGCCCACGCGAGCATTCCGTGGTACTTGCTGTAGTGTCTCTTGTTGAAGAGGAGCACTGCGGAACGGGCATGATCGATGAGAGGGTAATGCCCTGCCACCAGCACCCCGAGCCCGAATCCGAGCGACTCGGCCTCCGCCAGGATGTGCAGGAGAAGCCTCTGGTAGTTGAGGACCTGCTCGGTTGGGCTGAAGGGCTGGCGCTCCGGCAAGAAGTTGTCCGGCGGCAGTCCCATGGCTTTCGCGATCTCCTCCCGATCCTCGGCGTTCGCCTCCATGAGAGACTCGCACCGGCTCTCCCCGTAATACAGCGGGGGAAAGACGAGCCCTCCGCCTTTCTGCGCGCACAGCAGCGCGAGCCCCTCCGCCTGGAGGCTGTCGGCTCCCAGCGGGTTCTGCGGCCCATGCCATTCGATGGTTCCGATCGGGATGTAGGCCACCGGGCACTGCTCGCGCCGGGCCCGGACCTGGGCAGGCCGGCACATGTGGTAGCGGACTTCCTCGTTCATGGGCACGATCCTGGCACGGGCAGCAGGGCGGCGTCCAGACCGTCGCGATTGCCCCCCCTCGTGATATACTCCCCGCGTGAAGAAAGCGATACGGCTGCTGATCGCCGACGACCACCACATCGTGAGGAAGGGAATCAAGGTGCTCCTCGCGACGGAAAAGGACATGCAGGTGGTCGGCGAAGCGGAGAATGGTGCCGAGGCCGTGGAGAAGGCGGCTGCTCTGGAACCTGACGTGATCCTGATGGACCTCGTGATGCCTGAAATGGACGGCATCGAGGCCACACGGAGGATCACCTCCGAAAGACCGGCAAGTCGGATCCTCGTGCTCACCAGCTTCGCGGCGGACGACAAGGTATTCCCCGCGGTGAAAGCGGGCGCTCTGGGATACCTGCTGAAAGACTCGACCCCCGAGCAGCTTCTGGAGGCCATTCGCCAGGTGCACAGGGGCGAACCCTCCCTCGAGCCTTCCATCGCGCGGAAGGTTCTCCAAGAGCTCTCACAGCGCGGTGGAGGCGGGACGGGAAAACAGACATCCGATCCGCTCACGGAGCGGGAGATGGAAGTGCTGCGGCTGATCGCCCAGGGAATGAGCAACAAGGAAATCGCGGCAAAGATCTTCGTGGCGGAATGGACAGTCCGCAGCCACGTGAGCAACATCCTCGGCAAGCTCCACCTTGCCAGCCGCACGCAAGCCGCGCTCTACGCACTCCGCGCGGGGCTCGCGTCCCTTGATGACGTTCCGCCGCCCAACCAGGCCTAGCCCCACGACTCTCTCAACATCTTCCTGAGGGAAAATCACACATTTTAACGATGCGCCCGCGGAAGCCCCTGGTCTATATTTCCATCGCGAGGCGGGCTCCAGGGGCGCGCCCCGAAGGAGACGCGCTTTTTGAGAATTCTCATTGCGGACGATCAGAGACACGCCCGGAGCGGGCTCAAGGCCCTGCTCTGCGCATCTATGCCTCAGCCGGAGATCTGGGAAGCGGCGAACGGGCTGGAGGCGGAGCGCCTTGCCGAGGAGGTGAATCCCGACCTGGTCCTGATGGACGTCCGCATGCCGGAGCTGGACGGGCTGGCCGCGACGCGCTGGATCAAGTCTCATTTTCCGACGATAAAGGTCCTGGTCCTTTCCCTTCACGCGGGCAACGCACAGGAAGCGCGGGCAGCCGGGGCGGACGGCTTCGTGAGCAAGTGCGAGAGCCCCGAGACCCTGCTGGGCGCGGTTGCCGCGCTGGGGTTCCCTCCAAAACCCGCGGAACCCTGCATGTGACGGCACCTGCGCCGCGGCAAGTCACACGTTGTGACTTGCGTGCCGAATCGCGCGGACGTAGGATCGAGGCGCAATGACAGCACCACCTGACGAAAGCGACCTCCTGCAATGGCGGGCCCGGGCGCTGCGCCTTGTCATGCTCGTCGGCGCCGCCTCCGGCCTGCCGGCCTATCTCTCCGTCATCGCCAACGCTTTTCTCAACGCCCAGCTCACGCCGCTTCTCTGGGTCTACTCGGCGGGGTACGTGGGGTTAGTCCTGCTCATCTTCATTCCCCGGATCGACGTCCCCGTGCGCGCGTGGCTCTTTCTCGCGCTCACGTACGCCATTGCGGCGGCCAGCTTCGCCCGGGTGGGGCTGGCGGGCAGCGCCCGGCTGTACCTGGTATTTCTGCCTGCCGCGGCCACGATCCTCATCGGGGCGAGGGGCGGGTACATCTGCCTGGCGATCAGTCTTGCCCTCTACGCGGGATTCGCGGCCCTCGCACGAGCGGGGATCCTTTCACGATGGCTGACCGAGTCGCGGAATCCCCTGGACCTGGGCTTCTGGATCGAGGCCGGCGTGGCCCTCGGCGTGTTCCTCGTCTCCCTCACCGTGCTTCTCGAACGGTTCACCACCAAGCACATCCAGACCCTGTCGACGAGCACGCGCGTCACCTTGGAGCTGGAGCAGGCCTACGCGTCACTCGAACGCCGCATGCAGGATCGCACCCGGGAGATGGGACTCCTCAACTCCGTCGCGGCGGTCGTGAGCGGCCTCGTCGGTCTCGGCGAGATCCTCAAGGTGTCGCTCGAGAAAACGATGGAGGCGTTCGTGATCGAGGCGGGCGGCGCTTACTGGCTGGAAGAGGAATCCGGGACCCTGGTCATGCTCGCACACAAGGGTCTCTCTCCCGGGTTCGTCGAGCAGACCGCACGGCTGGATCTCGTGAGCGCCCTGGCAGGCCGGGAGCTCAACCTCGAGCAGCCCCTCTCCTGGGCGGTGGCGGACTACCCCGACGGACCGCTCAGACGGTCGATTGAAGCGGAAGGGCTGAAACAGATCATCGGTGTGCCGCTCGCCGCAAAGGGCACGCTCGTGGGCGGCCTCGTTCTCAACACGCGCGAGGACCGGGACCTCACATCCGAGGAGGAGTCCCTTCTCATCGCCATCGGCCAGCAGATCGGGCTGGCGATCGAGAACGCCCGGCTCCTGGATCTCGAGCGGGCCGGGCGGACCGAGGCAAACCGGCGGCGGGAGGTCGCCGAGGGACTGCGCGAAACGCTTGCCGTGCTCAATTCCGACTCTCCGCTTCAGAAGACGCTGAACTTCATCATCAGCCAGGCCTGCCGCCTCATGCAGTGCGACGCCTCCTCGTTGTTCCAGCTCGAATCCCCCGAGGGCCCGCTCGCCATCCGTGCCGCCTGCGGCCTGGACCCGGCGTACACCACCGGTGTCCGTTTCTCACCCGGCAGGGGCGGCGCGGGCAGGGCCCTGGCGGAGCGAAAACCGTTCGCGGTGCCTGACGCGGGAGAGTTCATTCACGCGCTCATGCGTGATCCAAGCCCGGGAGCGCGGGAGGATCGCGAGGGCCTGCAGCGGATGATCGAGACGGGCTACCGCGCCATCCTTTCCGTACCCCTGATCGTGCAGAACGAGGGCTACGGGGGGATCACCCTGTACTACCGGTCGCCCCGGCGGTTCAGCGATGAAGAGGTACAGCTGGCCACGAGCATCGGTGTCCAGGCAGCAATGGCGATCGAGAACGCCCGGCTCCGCGCGCAGGCCGAGCAGACCGCGGCCTTTGCGGAGCGCAACCGGCTGGCCAGGGAGCTGCACGACTCGGTGACGCAGTCGCTGTACAGCGTCACGCTCTACGCGGAGGCGGCTGCCCGTCTGCTCGGCGCCGGGAAGACCGTCGAGGCCGCGGAGCACATGCGGGAGCTCGGAACGACCGCCCGGGAAGCGCTGCGGGAGATGCGCCTGCTGATCTTCGAGCTCAGCCCGCCGGCCCTGGAGACGGGAAGCCTTGCAGACGCCATCCAGACCAGGCTCGATGCGGTGGAGTCGCGCGGGGGCATGGCCGTGCAGTTCCACGTGGAGGGGACGGAGAGACTAGGCAAGGAGTGCCGCCAGGAGTTGTACCAGATCGCCCAGGAAGCCCTCAACAATGCGCTGAAGCATTCGAGGGCGCAGGCGGTAAAGATTCACCTTCAGTTCGGAGAGAAGGAAACGCGTCTGGAAATCAGCGACGACGGTGTGGGATTCAAGCTGGAGCTTGCCCAGAAGAGCGGGGGCCTGGGTCTGCGCAGCATGCGGGAAAGGGTCCAGCGCATATGGGGCACCTTGAGCGTGGACAGCATTCCGGCCGGCGGGACGAAGGTCTCCGTCGTCATGCCTACCTCGCCATGAGCGCCACGCCCTGCTCGCGGAGTGTGCGCAGGCGTTTTCGCACGCCGGATATGGAGAGCTCGACCTGCTGCGCGGTCTCCTCGAGAGTGCACCCTTCCAGGAAGTGCATCTCCGCGGCCCTGCGCGTGCTCTCCTTCGCCCGCGAGAAGACCTGCTCGAGGACGAATGTGTCGAGGATCCTGTCTTCCATCCGCTCCCTGCTCGCCAGGCCTTCCCGGAGGGAATCGGCGCTCACGGTCGGCCGGCGCCGGTTGGTGCGGAGCATGTTCAGGCAGACATTCGTCGCGATCCGATACAGCAGGCTTGACGGATAGCTCGCGTGCAGGGTTTTCCTGCTGCGGAGCACCCGCACGAAGGTCTCCTGCATCGCGTCCGCGGCCAGGTCCTCGTTCTTGAGCAGCTGCCGGCATCGCCGCAAAACCATCGGTCCATAGCGGCGATACAGCGCCTCCACGTCGATCCGTTCGAATTCCAGTGCCGTCTTCTTCATCACTGTTCTCCTGTCATGCCGAAGATAGGAGAACACCCGGATCTGCACATCACCAAAATGTGTGATTCCGGGCCGCAAAAAGAGGGCCGGGCTCCGCGGTGGCCGCCCGGATGCAACCAAACTGCATGGAGTACCATGCACGCGGCGGCCGTCAGGTCGATTGACCGCACAGCGCGCCGCCGGTAGGATTCCTCAGGATGCGGCTGACGTTGCTCGAACGCGCCCTGCCCGCGGAGGACGGATCCGAGAAACGGAAAGCCGTACGTGGTCGGAAGGGGTACCGCATGAGACTGGGAGAGTATGCTGAGGCCCTCGAGCTCACGATGAGCTTCATGGCCACGAAGAGCACGATCCATCCCGTCGTCCTCTGGGAGGGACGCGAGGGGGTCACGCTCCTCGACGCCGGTTTCCCTGGGCAGCTGCCGGCGATAGAAAGAGGGCTCACAGGACTGGGGCTGAAGTTGATGGACGTGCGGCGGATCTTCCTGACGCACCAGGACCTGGATCACATCGGCTCGGCAGAAGCGGTCCAGGCCGCCTCAGGCGCCGAAGTCTACGCGCACGTGGCGGACAAGCCGTACATCGAGGGCGAGAAACGCCTCATGAGGATGGACCCTGCACGGCTGGAAGAGCGGTTGAAGGCGATGCCGGAAAAGCTGCGGCACCAGGCACGGCTGATGATGTCCGCCCCGCCCACAGTGAAAGTGCTTCGGGTTCTGCAGGGCGGAGAGCTCCTTGCATTCCACGGCAGCATCGACGTGATCGCCACACCGGGGCATACACCCGGGCACGTCTGCTTTTTCGTGAAATCCATAGGACTTCTCGTGTCAGGGGATGCCCTCCGGGTGGAGAATGGAGAGCTGACCGGCCCCAGCCCCATCTCGACCCCCGACATGCCTGCAGCCGTTGCGTCCCTGAAAAACCTCATTGCCTTCCCCATCCAGGCGGTGCTCTGCTACCATGGGGGGTATTTCGTCAAGGACCCTGGCTCCCGTATCCGGGAGCTCGCGGAAACAACGGTCCTGGGAAGTTCGGAATGAAGATCGGGATTTTCACGGCGGTATTCGGCAACTGAGCGACCGAGGCGTGAACGCGAGCCTCATTAGGTGCGTTTTTTTTCAGAACCGCCCTGAAAATACCGCCAGCAGGAAGATACCCCGCTTTTGCATAGAACGACTTTTTTTATGAGCAAAACGTTTTCTAATACTTTTTATCTACCTTCCTGCCGGCGCTTTTCACTTTTTAAGTATGGGGTCAAATCCTAACGTAATTCTCTCCCTGAGCAATAGTCTAAAAGGCTCATTTTAATGTATTTATCAAGTTGAGAAGTTGAACCTTATTTCCAGCCCCAGTTTTCTGGTAAATGTGGTAGACATGGTTCTTCACGGTCAGCGTGGAGATGAACAGCTTTTCCGCGATAGTGCTGTTGCTGAATCCCATGGCCATCATTTCGATGATATCACTCTCACGGTGCGATATTCCGTACCTGCGGACGAAATCTTCAGGCAAGTTGAACGCTGTGCTCCGGGAAGGCAGCACGTAGTATCGCGCAAAATAGACCAGCGCCATGATCACGAAACCCAGGTAGTAGATGAGCTGCTCGAGAGGATAGTCCCGCAGGATGTGCGGGGATGTCGGGATGTCCTGCACCACGAGCTGAGCAGCAGCGAGCGGCGCGAACACGCCGAGGAAAATGAGAAAGCTGCGGATGAAGGACTGGAGCCACTGGTCTTCGATCTTCTTGAACCCGGAGAGGAGGATCACGGCCGCAAAGACGTGAATCCCCAGGATCGCGAGGTAGTTTGCGTTCCAGAGAACCACACCAGGTCCGGCCTGCGTCCAGAGCAGGGGTGCCGCCTCTTTCAGCCCGCCCAGGAGCGCAGTCGCAAGGGCCAAAATGCCGCACAGGATGATGCGCACGCGAGAAGGCGGCATGCGCGCGACCTGCAGCGCGAGGGTGAGCAGGTACCAGGTCATGCCGGCATTGCCGAGCACAGTGAGCACGATGCCCATCACGTGGAGTCCGTATCCGAAATCCGAGGCCACGGCGCGCTCGTAGGTTTTCACAGCTTCGACGACCAGGATCAACGTCGATGCGGCGAAGAGCAGGCCGAAGTCGCGGAAACTGGGCAGGGAGAAACGACGGGAGGCGAAGAGAGAGACGACGACGAGGGTGACTCCGCCGGCGAAACAGAGAATGTACGCTGCCAGAGCGGCGTGAAGCACCCGTGACTTCCTTCGGTCTACACGGGGAGGACGCGGATGGCCGGATCCAGCTCCGCTTTCAGGAAATCTTCGATGTAGCTCAAGGTCCCCACCTCCGCACTCGGGCAGCCCTTGCAGGCACCCAGGTACTTGATATACACCTCCGTGACTCCATCCGCCGATTTCATGTCCACCACCTCGAGGTTTCCCCCGTCCCGCAGGAGGTTGGGCCGCACCTTCACATCGAGCACCTGCTCGACCGCCCGGTGCTTCTGGATGAGACCCAGCTCGGCGAAGAGCTTCGGCGCTCCCGCCGAAGTCACCCGTTCCATCTCGGCGCGGACGTCCCTGATGATGTCGACGAGGTGGTGCGTGCGCGACTCGTGCCCGCCGGGCCTGATGCACGACTTGCAGAATGCACCTGCTTTCGTGTAGCGCGTGATCTCCTCCACCGTCTTCAGGTCATTGATCCGAATCACGTCCCTGATTGTGCGCAGGCTCACGCGCGCGCACTGGCAGACGATTTCCTCCTCTTCGAGGGAGTCCATGTCGACCCCCTTGTATTC